>Ga0307489_10000549_pt1 | contig 22945 bp, 41 predicted proteins | sample SB12metaG_FD_202247 | JGI IMG/M metagenome (GOLD analysis project Ga0307489, IMG submission 202247) | Sea-ice brine microbial communities from Beaufort Sea near Barrow, Alaska, United States - SB 1.2 | ecosystem: Environmental > Aquatic > Marine > Coastal | place: USA: Alaska | collected... | reverse complement strand
GCGGGGGATGGGGTGGCAGCAGCGGAGGAGGGGCGCCCGTCGTAATGACCCGCGCCCGCAGGAGGACCCGTCACCAACCCGCGCCTCACCATCGCCTTCATATAGGGTCCAGCTTCGGACTACATGCTTGCTGCGTCACAGGTTAGCTTGCTGCTCACATGTGAGCTAGCCGCATCACTAGGTGGTCTTTAATTCACGAAACAACGGTTTAGCACGAGAGCCCGGAGCCGCGTATGATTACACGCTCGCCAGGTACACGGCGCGGAACGTAACGCAAGACAAGAGGGTTGACAATGAGACGCATGACTTGGCGTGTGGTGACAGCGCGGCATTTGACTCAAGACACGAGAGACGACAATGCCACGGATGACCAGGCGTGTGGTGATCAGTCACAAGGCCCCGCCTTCCACTGGTGCTTCATCGCGTCGTTGGTGAATGCCGCGATCACCACAAAGTCTTTGTCGCGCTTGATGGTCATCCACTTGCGGCCGTGGCGGTCCACGCCGTCCTTCAGCGCTGTCATCTCAACAGCCGTCCTCAAAGGCCAGGTGAACAACGCTCGCTTCGTTTTAGAATGACATTTAACACAAAAAACGATTGAGGCAGGTGACTCGTCGATCATTTGTCGCTCGACGGTGGATGACACTGTACTCAAGGAACTAAGGTCTACGACGAGGTGGGTTATGCGGTGAGGATTAGTCACACGTCCCCACCGACCACCGGTTAGGCCCGCCGGCGCCGCCGTTGCCGCCGCTGCCTCCGACAACGCCGCTGCCTCCGACAACGCCGCTGCTGCCACCAACGCCGCCGCCGCCGCCGCCGCCATTGGCTTCGGTGCCGTCAGAGTCAATCCGGCGCCTCTTGGGCGGCGCCACTCCTCCCGGCGTGTCCCTCTCGCCCGTGCCGTCGTCCACGAACTCGATGTCGCCCTTGTTGACATAGAACCTGTCGCCACCCGCGCCTCCCAGTAGAACCTGGCAGACAATGCTCGCCACGTCTAGGAGCATGAAGACGAGGATGAGGACGTGGAGGATGTGGAGGAGGAGATGAAGCAGGAGGAGGAGGAGGCGGTGGAGGTGGAGGAGGAGGAAGAGGAGGAGGTGGAGGAAGAGGAGGAGGTGGAGGAGGGGGTGGAGGAGGAGGAGGAGGAGGAGGAGGAGGAGGAGGGGGATGAGGCGGCGGCGGAGGAGGAGGAGGAGGAGGAGGCGGCGGAGGAGGAGGAGGAGGAGGAGGAGGAGGAGGAGGAGGAGGAAGAGGAGGAGGATGAAGCGGAGAGAGGAGGGAGTAGTATAGAACGAGGAGGAGGAGACAAGAGGGTTCAAAACCCGTTGGATGACATGAAGAGCAATATCTGTCAGGCCCTACCCCCGAGCTTGGTCTTCTTGCCGTTGCGCTCGAAGTATTCGTCCAGCTCGTCGTCGTCGATGAAGTCGTCGTCGATGTCGTACCACTCGGCCTCGATGGCGGCGGCGGACCGCTTTTTGGCCGCCTTGGCCTTCTCGACGGCGGTAGCGTCGCCACCGGCGCCCGGCCCACCAACTCCGTCCTTGACTTAAGGCCAGCCAAATGTCGCTCACCACGTCAGAGGATGCCATATGACTTAATGGACGGTAGATCATATGCATGTTTATGAAGTGGTGAGCAAACGTCTGGCAGATCGCCCACAACGTCATAGGCTGCCATATGACACAGGAAATGAGGGTTCATCATGTGTAGCATGTCATGGCAGGCAATTTCTGCCAGGTCCTACCTCCATCTCGCCGTCGCTGCCGCTGACGCCACCGCCGGCACCCTCGTCGGCGCCGCGAGAGTCGTCGTTGTCCTCGTCGTCGCTGTCATCGCAGGGCGGAGCAGTGTAGAAGCCCGCTAGTAGGGAACTGCGGGACAGCCGTTTCGTTTGGTCAGGTGACCATAACACCTACAGCTTCGATCAGCAAAGTGTCCCATCCGTTTGGTAAAGCTGGCAGGCAAGTCGGTTGCTTTGGTCAGGTAACCATAACTCGATTCATTTGCGTCATTTGGCAACGTGACCAAAACGTTCGGTCAAGCTGAACAGCAAGATTTTTGTTTTGGTCAGGTGACCTAACCGCCAGGAGCTTCATTTGGCAAAGTGACCGAAACAATTGGGCACAAAGTGCAAGCAGCGGCCCTGCCCTCAATGCGGCGAATGACAGCGGCCATGTGGTTGCCGGCGCCCGCTTCCAGGGTCCGACATGGTGCGCACGCCACGTCATAAGATGCCGTATAAGTAAAGAAACGAGAGTGACATCGTTCGAACGCGTGTCAATGACGTGGCGGGCAATATATTGCACACCCTACCCGCGCCGGGCTCGGGCGCTGGCATGCCGCCCCCCATGCGCGCTTGCGCCAGCGACCCCACGGCGATGGGGGGCACGCCCGCGGCAGTCAGCCCTGAGGCTGCGGCGACGCCCCCGGCCGCGGCGGCGCCGCCGGCCGCCGCCGCCTGCTCTTTCTTGAGCTTCTTGTAGTGGATGACAGGTGCGTTGTCGGCCAGGAGGTCGAGCTTGACATACCTGCGGCATTCAAATGCGGAGGGAGTGGCGAGTGTGAGGAGGAAGCATTGAGTGATTGGCAGGTAGAGCAGGATGCGGTGAGTGTGACGGGGTCGCGGCGAGGGTGTTCAGGTGCACTGTGGGCAAACAGGTACACCGTGAGCAACCAGACAAGGTACAAGTGGCCAGGCCAGACAGAAGGATGGGCACCCCGTCGCTGACGACGCCAGTGACCAAGCAAACCGACGCCCACGCTACGCTGACGTATCGCTCGTCGAGCACATGTACACACTCGCATCATCACCCTCCCCGACCCGGCCACTTGTTCCCTGCATGATTGCTCACAGCGTAACCATTCGTTTTCTCTCCGCAACCAGTCCAGGGAGAGTTCGACTGAGAATCGAATTCAAGATCCCGAGTGAGTCACCACGCATCCGACTGCCTTGAATGCAAGTAAACGACGAGACGCGCTCGGTGGCGGCGGTGTGTAGCAGGAGCCATGCATGGGGCACGCACAAGCCCCGTGGTATCCCCGGGGAGAGAGCGGTACAAAGTAGGCGAGTGGGTGGTACACTGGTACAGTATGGGCTGAGCAAACGGTCAGGAACGAGTGCCAGCTGGCCACGGATGAGGCGAGAGCGACACCCGCACACTACGAAAGTCAGCGGTGTAGTCGGGATTTTCGGAGGTGGGTACTCACAAGCGCCGGGGCGCTGCCGGGGAGAGAGCGCGAGTCATGGCGAGCGGCTCTGGCGGTGCAACGCGGTGACCGGCGACGACAGCGGTCCGATGCCAAACAGCTCAACAACGGCACTGAAAAAGACGTTGCGAGCTTCTAAGCTTGGTCACTATATGGCGCTGGGGTTCAGAGAGACGCGCGTGAGCGACGAAACGCGATAACACAGTTGGCGCCTCTTTTTCAATAGGTCGTCAGTGGCACGTGCGTGCGTCGTGCGTTTGAGGGTGCGCGCGTGCTCCCGACCTCGGGAAAGAAAGCAGTTTCAAAAAAATTGCCCGATGTGGGAGGCTCGCGATGTCCACTTCTCAGAACAACCTGAGACACATTTCGTCAGATAACTATGTCAAGGCACCCACTGAATCCCTGAAAAAGTGCTCACGTCGTCTCGAGAAAATTGGGAGAGTTCCCTGCACAGGTCCGGAGATTCGCTTTCCTGCCACGTCACGAGATTGAACGAGAAAAACCTCCACTGCTCTATCCGCTAACGGCCTGTTGAACGCCGCGAGCAGCGGCAGCGGCACAACAGCAGCGCGCATTTCCGCAGGAGGGGCGTCAGCGCTAACCCGGGAAGGCGCCGAGCGCATGGCCGGCCTAAGCGCGGCGACGCGACTCATCGCCCCGACCCGGTTAGATGGCTGTGCCGTCAGAGGTTGGAAAAGCAACGGTGGCTTCGGGAGAGGGCTCCGGCGGAATGGGGTGGCGTCGACGGCCGCCGCCACCGGGCCGGCCGGCGGGGGCGGCGGCGGCGGTGGCAAGGCTCGAGCGCGGAAGCAACAGCGGCCCGGCGCCGTAGACCCGCCAGTCCCGGCAGCCATCGCCTCAGGGTCTCCTTCGCCAACAACGCATCACTCCATCGACGACGAACCTAGCAACGGCACCCCCGCCCCAGGTGCCGCCGCCGCCGCACCGACAGCGCCGCCGCCGGCGCTTCCAGTAGAGACCTGCCAGCACGTGCACCTGGGCGCTGCAGCCTCCATCCCAGACGCCTTGCACACGCTGCGCACCGGTAGGGCCCGGGCCCGGCAGATATTGCTGGCCACGTCGTGGGATGCCGACCTCAAGAAACGAGGGTTCCGAACACGTGTCGGATGCCGCAGACGCTGATGACGACGTCGCGAGCAATTCTGGCCAGGCCCTACGCACCGGTCTCCGCGGCCTGGTGCAAGACGCCGCGCAGGGTGCGCTGCCCCCGTTCCGCAGCGGCCTCGTGCGGCTCACGGTCGCGGTGCCTCGCACGGTGGACGCTCTCGAATGGCTGGGAAACCTCCCCAGGGACGACCCCGCGCTTTTGCCGATGTACTATCTGTCGCCGCGCACGCCCCCGCCAGCTGTGCGCTCCGGCAACGGCGACGATGCCGCCAAGCACGTCACGAACGATACGAACGAAAACGGGGCGGAGGATAAACACGCGGAGCCCCCCGAGTGGCGCGCGGACCCGCGGGGTGCCGTGGGCGCAGCAGGGGGTGCATGTGTGTGGACGGGCTCGGAGCGGTTCGGAGCTGAGCAGCTGAAGGCGATGCGGCAGGGACTGATGGACAGTGCTCGCCATGTGATACGATGTCGTTTGACTCACGCGCGACGACATATGATGTCGATTGACTCAAGACACGAGGGATCAAAATGTGTGCGATGACAAGGCGAGCACTATCCATCAGTCCCTATGACGCGGCGCTTTCTGAGCACGGGGGAGCCGCACGACACGGCTCCAAGGGTATACGGCGCTGGGCGGTTTGACGTGGGGACGACGCCGGCGGAAGAGTGGGCGTGTTTCGGGAGTCATTACTTCATGCTGCCGCTGCTAGAGGTGGTGGAAGGGGTCAGGTGTGCCACCGTGGCGTGTGTTGTGGCCTGGGACGGCGCAGCGGAGGCGGCAGGGACTAGCAAATATTGCTCACCACGTCATAACATGCCATGCATGAAACTCAAGGAAAGAGCGATCAAAGGGCGTTGGGTGACGCGGCGAGTAACCTCTGCCTGGCCCTAGACGGCGGACTTCTGCGCGGTGGACGGCGCGGGGGCGGGCATGGGGCTGTGCGGCGGCGCGGCGGCGGACTCCTTCGCGGCAGCGGTGGCGGCCGCGTCAGGGGCGATTGACGCAGCGGCGGGGGCGCACGCTCCGTTGCGCGCCGTCGGCAGCGGCGGTGTCACTACAAGTCGGAGAAGGGTCCCGCCTGGATCCTCGGATGTCGTTTCGCGGCAGCTGTTGCCAGACCAGGCAGGTTGGGCGGACACGGTGGACGGACTGTTGCGGGCGCTGCGGGAGGGGGCGAGGGTCGAAGCCGCGGCCCAAGCTGCGGAGAGGGCGGCGGCTCGGGAGGCGGAGGCTGCGGCGGAGCAAGCCAACGGCAGGGGCTTACACTCGCCCACTTCCCGGTTCGACCTAAGCCGCTTTGGTCTGTCAGCCGTTTTTGTGTCCATTTTGTGACGAGTTATTACCCATCCATCTACTGCAGGTACCCAACGTTTCCTACAAACAGTGCCTACGTTGAGCTGAGAAGTGGACCAGTGTAAGCCCCAGGCAAACGGTGGCGCAGGCCGGGAGGGCGGTACGTACGTCTGGGACGAAAAATACAACGAAGCGTATGGTGATGACGCGTACATTGAGGATTTCGCGTCAGGCGACGGATATACGCGGGGGTTTGTTGGCGGGGCTAATAACGGTAGAGCCTGGCAAGTACTGCTCGCCACGTCAGAGAATGACAGGTGACTAAGGGAACGAGGCTTTGAAACGCGTTGAATGTTTTGCTATGTTTGCTCTGTGTATCAGCAGTCATGTACAAACTCGACGCATCCTCTTCCCTTGCCGCTCATATCACGTACCATTTCCCCGCTCAACCAACCGTTGCATGATGTGGAGAGAATTTCTGGCAGGCCCTAGACTGCGGCAACAGCAGCATCCGTGACCAGCTGTTAGCGCTCGGTCGGTCGGCGGGCGTGGAGGTAGGGACTACTACTCAACTTGGGCATCGCGGTGACTCTAATAGTTTTTGCACTTTTTGTTTTTTCTCTCTTCAATCCTCTTGTGCGACTCTCGTTTTTGGAGGTGCACACGTGGAGGCCCTCGTGTATTGTGATTGCTGACGTCCTGTGACGTGCAGAGCATGTTGTGCTTGGCCCTCGGCGGAGGCTCCCCCGCCGAATGTGTTGTCGGAGCTCGAGTCATCATGGGATGAACTTGAGTCCGCGTGGGAGGACAGGGCGCAGCCGCTCAGCTTTGAGTTCGGCGGCCGCGTCATTGGTAGGGCCTGATGGATAGTTTCTCCACGTCATGTGATTCCATGTAACTCAAGACATAGAGGCCTCAAATGTGCATGATGACATGGCGAGTACTATCCATCGGTCCCTGGTCATCGGCGACCGGCATGACCGAGAGGATGACGCAGAGGTGGGCGCCATCGGGTTCTGGGGCGCTGCAGCGGATGCGGCGGCTGAGGTGGGACCCTGATACAAATTGCTCGCCTTGTCATACTACACGTAGTGGACTTTTGCTTATAGAGTGAGTGATTTGATATGCGTTCATGTGATGCGATTTGAGGTGAAACGCGTTGATGTCATGTTGTGTGAGGTGCATGTACGACGATGTGATGTGCATGTGATGATATGATGTCAGCACCGGTCATCTGACTCTTGAAGGAGGCGATGATGAGTGACGGGCAGAACAGCAACGGCGGCGTTGACCCAGCCGCCAAGCGGGCGCCGCTCCGCAAGGTTGTTCTCGCTCGCCGCACATCGCTGACACTGGCGGACCCCGTCGACCCGTTATCTGTGGTGGCGTCACTCCGCGCCCGCGACCCGGACGCGTACCAGTTCGCTCTGATCCATCCGACCGGATCGGCTTTCGTCGGATCCACGCCTGAGAGGCTATTCGCTGCGCGCGACGGCCATGCAGCGTCGGAGGCTGTGGCCGGCACCCGGCCGCGCGGCGCCGACGAGGGGTAGGGCCATGCAGACATGTCCCTCCACGTCATCGACACGCACATTGTCCCACGATGTACCCGCGCTGCTTGAGTTAACTAGAATCCTATGACGTGGCCTGCATTATCTGCCATAACATGCGGCGGATGACATTGCGAGCAATATCTGGTTGGCCATACTCAGGGGGAGGACGCCGCACTCGCTTACGAGATGCTGCTCTCGCCGAAAGAGCACGAGGAGTTTGCCATCGTCCGCGAGGAAGTGCGGCGGGCGCTGTCCAGCGTGGCGGAGGGGGGGCCGCAGGGGGTGCGTGCCGAGCTCGAGAAGGGGGTTCTGCGGCATGTCAGCGTGCAACACCTCTATGCCCGCCTAGGCAGGGGCCTTACACTCGTCCTTGACTGTTTGCTCATAGTGCCCCTGTACACCACTGCCGCCGCCGGTCACACAGTACACATGCACAAGCAGTCAGGTTGAGCTGAAAGGGGAACTCCTGTGCAAAACAAGCTAGCCACGTCATCCGCGCTTTGAACCCTCGTTTGTTGAGCTACATGACATCCATATAAGCGGCCAGCATCTTTTACTTGACTGTACGTCTCGGCGCCCGGCTGGCTCCTGGCCAGTCCGAAGCGGATGTGCTCAAAGCATTGCATCCCACGCCGGCGGTGTGCGGGCACCCGCGCGACACGGCGCTACGCGCCATTCGCTCGTCCGAGACGTTCGACCGAGGGCTCTACGCCGGACCCCTGGGATGGGTCGGCGCGGACTCCGCGGAATTCGTCGTGGCCATTCGCTCTGCTCTGATCTCCCCAGCGGGGGACGAGGTGATGCTTTACGCCGGGGTTGGGGTGGTGGCGTCGGCGGACTCAGCGGTGAGGCCAGGCATTAAGTGCACCTCCACAACCTCTTTCGCTTTCTCCGCCTCATCCATCTCCTTCTCCTTCTCCTCAGCCTCAGTTTCCACCGTCTTTGGCCCACATCATACTGCTGCGGCAAACACTCCTCGTGTTCCAAAACATTCCGGTACAATATGGGATCGATCAGGAAAGTATCTGTTCCGTAGTGACTGTTCGCTCATATAGTACCGGTACACATACTGGGCCTTGCTCTATGGCGGAATGGCGCGAGCTGAACCTCAAGACGCGGCCCTTCGAGGCTCTCATGGCCAAGCGCCCGCTGCTGGCTGACGCACCCAACGCGAACGAGGCGTGGGCTGATCTCATCATCGGCGAGCTCGTGCGCGGGGGAGTCAAGCTGTTCTGCGTTGCACCGGGGTAAGGCCAAACAGATATTGCTCGCCACGTCATCCAACGCATTCGCGATTCGCAATTTTGACCCTTGTATCTTGATCCAAATGACATGCTAACACGTTGTTGCCGAATCTGTCAGGCCTTACCAAGGGGAGCCGCAGCACGCCCTTGACCCTCGCCGCAGAGCGTCATCCCACGGCTCGGGTGGTTGTGTGCATTGATGAGCGGTCTCTGGCCTTTTATGCTTTGGGCTACGGAAAGGGGTCAGGGAAGGTAGGGCCTGGCAGACATTGCCCATTACGTCATCGATACTTTTTGGTTACCCTGTTTCATCGAATGTCCTGGCTTCCTATGACGTGGCGAGCAACATATGTCTGACCCTAAGGGAAGGCGGCGGCGGTTATCACTTCATCTGGCACGGCTGTGGCGAATCTGCTGCCGGCGGCGGTTGAAGCCCACGAGTCGTGCTCGCCGCTGCTGCTGCTTACTGCCGACCGACCGCCGGTAGGGCGTTACAGATGTTGCTCGCCACGTCATCTGACGCATTTCGAACCCCCTTATGGTTACTCAAATGGCATCCTATGATGCAGCGAGCAGTATCTACCACGGGATGCGAATGGCACCCGTCTGGTGTTCAATGACACCCTCCGATGCGGTGAGCTACAAAGTTCTGGCCCTAACCCCCGGAGCTGCGTGACACTGGCGCCAACCAGACCATCAACCAGGTCAACATCTTCGGCTCGTTCACTAGGTACTCGGTGGACTTAGCTCCTCCCGGGGATGGGGCGCCCGCTCGCGTGGCGGCGACGGCGGCTGCGGCAGCGCTGCGGTACCTGCATGGTACGGTCCTCACTAGCTTCCGGTCATCGTACCCGGCGTTGTCTGACAGTTTGCTCATGATGTGCCTGTTCATATTCTCCAGCGCACGGTGCCGTCATCACTTGCGTTCGGTACTCAGGTCCAACACCGTCTGACTGTTTGCTCAAGTATACCTGCACGCATCACGATCCCTACTATAAGGCGCCCGGCCTGGTCCGGTGCACATCAACTGCCAGTTCCGGGATCCGCTGGGGCCGGCGGCAGCCGATTGGAATCCTGAGCGGGATCTGCGGGGACTGAGTGGGTGGGACACCAGTAGCGCGCCGTACACGTCCTCTGGGGTACGATCAGACGCCAGTAGTAATGCCAGTAGCAGCAGTAGTGTGGGAGTGTACGGCGGCGAAGAGGGGGGCGGGGTTGGTGGTGGAGGTCTGTTTGGCGAGCTCGCTGCCCTTGTGCGGTCGGCAAAGCGGGGACTGCTGGTGGTGGCAGGGGGCGGTGATTCATCTGACGCTCTTGCCGCGGCTTCGATCGCGCGGACTCTCGGTAGAGCCTGGCAGGATGACCCCATGTGATGCCCCTAAACCCAGTCTCCGCTTTTCAAACGGAGAGGCTGGAGACCCTCACATGATTGGGCGAGGGGATTACGGTAAGCTCTCGATCGATAATATGAGGGCGTTCAGCCCCTTGTTGACAAAAGCGGAGACTTGGTTTCAGCATAGTATGCACCCTCGTTTATTTAATTGAATTGCACCTGCCTGATGTTCTGAGCAGTTTCTGCCGGACCCTGACCCTGGGATGGGCTGTGGCGGCCGACGCCGCGTCTGGCCTACGTGTCAAAGGAGCGCCCCAGTCCGACACTACAGGACTTGAGTGGTCCCCGGCGACGGGCGAGTGCCCCGGCATCATCGATTGTCTTGACCTGATGCTGGTGTCGCCGGAGGTTGCGGCCTTCGCCTCCCCCGATGTCATCATTCAAATCGGCCCGAGGCAAGGCCTGACAGATATGGTTCTCAACGTCATCCAACGCATTGTCAAATGTTGCTCTCCACGTCATCCAACACATTAACTGATATCGCCGTCCATGTCATCCTACGCATTTTGATACCCGTTCATCGAGTAAAATGCCATCCTATGACATCGCGAGCGAAATCTGTCAGGCCCTGCCCCGAGGCTGACTTCCAAACGGATCGAGACACTGTTAGAGACAGCGGCGTTGGATCACGGCGCGGCTTGGGCGGCAGTGGCACCGCAAGAGCGGCGGATGGACCCGGGGCACTGCGTCAGCCTTCATGTCCCAGTCGACGCCGCCACCGCCGCCGCGTCACTCGCTGCGCTCCTGGACAACGCTGGCTATGAAGGGTCGTCGGGACACGCAGCTTGCGGCCGGTTCCGGGCCACATTGAAGGCGGCCAATGCAGCGGCGGCGCGCGAAGCCGCCGCTGCCTTAGCGGACATCGAGGCTGCAGAGGGCATCTCCGAGATGGCCGTCGCCTTGGCGGTCACCGAGAACCTCCCTGCGGCGTCTGGGCTTTTCATCGGTAACTCCATGCCAATTCGTGACATCGATATGTTGTCTGGTATCTATCGTAAAGGAGGCGGTGGAGGGGGAGGAGGGGGAAGCGGGGCAGGGGGGGTTGGGGCGGGGGCGGGGCCTGGCGCACCAGTGACGGCTAACCGTGGGGCGAGTGGCATCGACGGGGTGGTATCAGCAGCGGCGGGGTACGCTGCGGGTCTTGGGCAGCCCGTCACGCTTCTGATCGGTGACGTCAGCTTCCAGCACGATGCCAACGGCTTGCTGCTGCTGCGCGAACGGCCCGGCAGGGGCTTTAATCAGAACGAGCACTCAACGGGATACGGAGCTCGTAATACCTGAAGAATGACTGATCACAGACGTGTGTACTCGGTCAGCATCGGATGTCCGACCCCTAGACCATCGTATGCATCAACCCATTCTGCAAGCTAGCTTGCACGCGGTGTTGGTCAAATTCACATCGATCGAGTACATGATATCAATGGCCCTTCTGCCAGGGCAACCCCCGGTCACCGTGGTGGTGGTGAACAATGGCGGAGGCGGGATCTTCTCCTTCCTGCCAGTGGCCGACCAGATTGATCCTGGTCGATTCACTAAGCTCTTCGCTACTCCTCCTGACGTGTCGCGACGGGGCTTATGCGAGGCGCACAGGGTGGCTCACTCGCACCCGTCGACGCCAGAGGCGCTGCGGTCCGCGCTGGAGGCGGCGTGGGGGGAGGGCCGCCATTCGGTTGTGGAGGTTACTACTTCTCGGGCGCGCAATTTAGAGCAACATAGGAGGCTGCAAAAGCGTGTAGCGGCGGCAGCTACGTGTGCCTTGAAGCTCCGCACGAGGGTCTGTGGCGATGGTGAAACTGTTGTATCAGCACCACGTGTCAAGTCCACAGAAGTGCGAAGGTTCTCCCTTCCTATGCTGCGGAAGCCGACAACGACACTTACGGTTGCGGCGGAGTCTGTGGAAACGGGGGATGCAGTTGAAACGGGCGGTGGCGTTCGAGAGGGATGGCTGCTAAAGGTGGAGTTGGCTGGAGGCGCGGTGGGGTGGGGCGAGGCTGCACCCCTGCCGGGTCTGCATGCTGAGTCGGTGTCGGAGGCTGGAGCGCAGCTGCGAGCTGTTGCGGCTCTGTTGGATGGCGGCAGTGGCGGTCGGTCGGGCGGCGGGGTGATGGTTCCTCCGGTAGGGCCAGGCAGATATTGATCGCCACGTCCTAAGATGCCATTTGAATGAAGAAAAGATGGTTCAGAATGCGTTGACGTATGACGTGGCGAGCGATATGTGTCAGGCCCTACCCTCCGGAGCTGCCACTTCTCGGCGGTGCCGTCTCTGATTGGCTCATGGCGCACGTCGGGATCCAAGATCTCGGGAGCTTGCTTCCGTCCGTGCGGTTCGCTGTGGAATCGGCGGTTCTCTCTGCTCTCGCGTCCTCGTCCTCCTCGCCATCCGCCTCCTCCTCCTCCTCCTCTCCCTCCACTTCGTCGTCATCATTGGCACGCATGCTTCTCCTAGGCGGAGGCGGGGAGGCCGAGGCTGCGACCGTGGAGGTCAATGCGCTGCTTGACGCGACGGGGATGACGCCCGAGGCGGCGGCGGCGGAGGCTGAGGCGCTCGTCGCAGCTGGCCACCGCTGCATCAAAGTCAAGGTAGCTCGGGGTGTAGGTTCCCCCGGAGCTGCCGAGGACGCCGCGCGCCTCATAGCCATCCGCGACGCTGTTGGTCCGGGCATTGAGTTGCGCGCTGATGCCAACCGGCGGTGGAACCTCAACGAGGCGCTCACCTTCGGTGGGTCCAGTGTACCGGTACTCGCCACGACATTCACCACCCAATATACCGGTGCACGCCACGTGATCAAGCACGTGTGCTCCGGTACTCGCCACACTATGAGTGTTCCGGCACTCGCCTCGTCATCTATCACATAATTTATCAGTGCTCGCCGTGTCATCCTCCGGGTGTACACCCGTCTATTGTCAACTTATGTGATGTCCTCTGACGAGTGGAGTACTCTCTGACCTGATGAGTGTTATTTATCTGGCCCTCTTCCTCGGCATTCAAGTTGCCGACACTGGGCTGCAATACATCGAGGAGCCGGTGGCCGACCCGATGGCTGACCTCTCAGCGTTCCACTGTACCACGGGGGTGCCGGTGGCGCTGGACGAATCAGTAGACGAGGCACTGCGAGGTAGGGCCTGACCTACGACTGTTTGCTCGCAGTGTACTAGTACACCACTGCCGCCGCCGCCCTTCTTGTTGCCGCCCAGGGCCTTACTTCAGGATTCTGTGCAGCTAGCACTTTGAGCTGCTTGTCCCTGAAACCATTGTAGTATCCCACTTGACACCTTTAAAATGCGCAAGTTGAGCCTGAGAAAATACTTGAATGAGGCCCTACTGCTAGGAAGCGTGGGGGCGGCGGGGGCAGCGGCGGCTCTGGAGGAATGGATGGAGCCCACGTTCGGTGTCGCGGCGCTGGCTCTGAAACCGTCGGTGCTTGGTGGGTTTGAGGCATGCGCGGCGGTAAGGCCTGGCAGTCATTACTCGCCACGTCACATTATACCATTTCCGTGATATTGCTGCGACGTAATTCAGGTTATTGCTCACCACATCAGATGATGCCAGCACACTCAAGAAACACACGGTTATAACGTCGCTGGATGACGTGGCGAGCAATTTCTGCCAGGCCCTACACGGCGGCAGCGGCGGCGGCTCGGTCCCGCGGCATCGCTTCCGTCGTCACCTCCGTATTCGACTCGGGCGTCGGCGTCGCGGCGTGTGCCCACCTGGCGGCAGCGCTCGACTCCGCCGCCGCGGCCGCCGCCGCTGCCGCCGCTGCTGAGGCCGCCGCCGCCGAGGTCAAAGCGTTGACCGACGCCAGGGACGGCGTCGACCACCGCTGGTCGTCTTACGACGGAGGCGACAGGGACGATGGTTTGCATGCAGGGTCCTGGCTTGGGGTCATGGCTCACGGGCTAGGGACCGGGGCTTGGCTTGCTGGGGATGTCATGGAACCTCCCGCCGCCACTTTGTCGCAGCTTTCTGATGGTGGGGTGGGAATCGTTCTCGGTGACACTGCAGTCGGCAGCAGATTAACCACAGCAGTGTCAGTCTCGACCGCAGGGGCGTGGGGGGTGGAGGCGTTCTATGAGGTGACGACAGGCGAGGGGAGCTACCAGTTTCGGGTCGTGGACAGCGCCCCAGCTAGAGTTAGTAGGAGTAGAAGTAGCAATGGTGGCGGTACTGGTGGCGGTGGTGGTGTGCCTCCGCCAGTGATTTTACTTCACGGTTACCTAGGTAGGCTGGTGCAGGTTGACCGCAGGTTGTCCCCATTTGACCCCGGATTGACTCCAGCTTGACCCCGGCTGACCCCAGCTTGACCCCAGCCTGACCCCATCTTGAACCTAAGCTTCCGCGCTTGAAGCTGTCATATGATGAATCGCTTTCAAACCTCGCTTTGATTTTCAAGTTGCGGCGCTACACTTAGGATCGGTGGAGGACTGGAGCGCGGTGGCGTCGGGGTTGGCAGGCGAGCAGCGCTGCGTGGCGGTGGATCTGCCCGCGCATGGCGGTACTTCATTCACCCCTGCAGATGGCAGCGACGGTAGCGGCACCTCGCACCTGAGCATGGAGGCCGTGAGCGAGGCGCTCGCTAGTCTAGTAAAGCAGATTTGCGGCCAACAAGGCGGTGGCGGCGCGCTTCTGATCGGCTACTCGATGGGCGCCCGCATCGCGCTGCATATGGTAGGGCAGTGCAAGTTGAACCCAGGTTGGCCCCGGGCTGGCCCCAGGTTGACCCCGTGCTGACCCTAGGTTGAATCCGGGTCGACCCCAGGTTGATCTCAGGCTGACCCTGGGTCGACCGCCCTTGGTGTCATCGTCTGAAGCTCATATATGATGAATCGCTCTCATGATCTGCTTACCATTTCTACTTATGCCGCTATGATATGGGTGCAGTTCACCCGGCGGCGGTGGTGGCGGTGGCGGCAGTGGGCGGAAGCGGGGGTCTGAAGGATGTGGCGCAGCGAGCGGCGCGTGTCGATCGGGACGACGCACTCGCAGGGGCGCTGCGCGACGGCGGTTTGGCCGCATTCGCACACGCGTGGTATAGCCAGGGGTTGTTCAAATCACTCTCGGTATGGGCAAGTGGATAGTGCTCGCCACGTCATTTTCCGCATTTGAACCGAACCCTTGATTCTCGAGTTAAATTGCACGATATGACCTGGCGAGTGCTATCCATCAGTCTCTAGATATCGGCGCATCCGCGGTGGTCGGACGGGGCTATTGTCCGCGCCCGCATAGGAGATGGTGGAGATTCGCACGCTCTGGCGGACGCACTGTCGGCGCTGAGCTCTGGGCGGCAACCGCCGCTGGGCGGCTCCGACCTTGCCTCGATCAACGGTCGGGGGGCGGGGGGCGGGCGGGCGGCGTGCACTGGGCGGCTGATGCTTCTCGCTGGCGCGGAGGATGCCAAGTTTGTCGCTGGGGCGCGCGCGATGGCGAAGGAAACAGAAACCGCCGCCAACGCCGCCTTCGCCGACACGTCCTTCGCCTCGGCTCCGCCACCGCCGCCGCCGGAGGTGGTCGTCGTGCCCGGCGCCGGCCACGCCGTTCACCTGGAGGCGCCCGAGGCACTCGTGCTGCCGCTGCTGCGCTTCGTCAGGGGTATCGTCTGAACAATTAGGGCTTTGAGCGGGTTGACGGGGGGTCAAATCTACTAGTAGTAATGTAAAATCTGATTTTATATGAACCTTGCGGCCAAATTCGCTGCGAAACAGAATACTTATATACGCCGCTGTGGCCTTCGCTCGACGTCCTTCGCATTGCTCCGCCACTACCGCCGCCGGAGGTAGGGTTTCTGCCCGGCTCCGGCCACGCCGTTCACCTGGAGGCGCCCGAGGCACTCGTGCTGCCGTTGCTACGCTTTGTCAGGGGTATCATCTAAACGCTTAAAGCTTTGTTCGGGGTGACGAGGGGTCACATCCAGAGCTACTAGTAGTAATGTAAAATTTGATTTTATATGAACGTTGCGACCAAACTCGTCGCGAAACCGAACACTTACCAGTACTGATACTCGTCCGGTCAAAGAGTATGGCCAAGCCAACATAGAGGCTAGCTAGGCTGATCAATGCACTCAGAGGTGGTCAGAAGCCCGTGCAAGCTGGCGCTCTCATATCAATCAATAGGCTGCCGCCCCCCGGTAGTGCGGTACAGGCTGACCTCAGGTTGACTCCGGCTTGAGCGCGCTTGGTGTCAGCGCTTGAGGCTGAAATATGATGAAGCGCTTTCAAATTTTGCTTTCAATCCCAGTAAGCAGGGTCAGGTCAAGTGACAAGTGAGTGTCACCTCGTGAGGGAATTCTGCCGTAATGCCTCCGAACCGTCACTTTCGTCATTTCCGTCATTTCCGACGCTTCCTCAAGATTTGAAGTTTCCGTTGGACATTTTGCTTCCCATTGCTCAATGAGCGATTTTAGACCGGCATTCCCGAGTTAATCACTGCCATCACTGACTCATTGCAAACGATCGACGCGAAGCGGCACAATTTCCAATTTCTCCTCCGCTTCTCGCACCGGTTCCGACACCGTCTCTCCGTGCCGTGGCCACTTGCGAAACACATCGCGAACACGCTTCTCGCGCACCAGCGATATGGAGATGGCGTCCGCCCCGGCCGCCCCGGCACCGCTACAAGAGCGAGTATCGGCTCAAAGCAGCCCGTCCTCGGACCACAACGATAAACTCGCCGGCGTCGCCGCTTCGGGCGTCACCGAGTCTTACAATGACACACAGACGCAGCATCTTTCCGCGCCGGCGACGGCCAAGCAGTTGACGGTCGGGGACGGAGATGTCGCTGAGGGCGTGCCGGCGAACGCCGAAGCCGCGGTCGCCGTCGAGGAAGCGATTGCCGCCGTCGCCGCCGCGGCGAACCCGAAGAAGGACCGCATCGATACTGACGCTATCGACGGTAGGGGACGCGGTCGTCCCTCCATACCCATCTTTCACTCAAGTCGTCGTATCAGCCGTTCAACCAATAACAAATGGTGCATCCAACTTGAGTCGGTATCATCGCAGCGCGCAACGCGGTACCGATGCACGAACCGAACGCACCAAGGTGGATGCGTAACTTTTGGGAGGCCCGCCTGGGTGCACGCCGCCGCGGCTTGACTTGGTCGCGTATGCTCTGAATAGTTAGAGTCGAGCCGTCCCCCACCCGGTCCCCGTCTGAAACAAAAAGAAAGGCACAGACTGGCTCTGCTGTATCCCGTGCGCTTGAAGAGATGTACTCGAGGTGAGTTGTCAGCCCCGGAGGGAACGCGCTGCTTGGCCCTGCATGGCGGTATCCGCGCAATCGCGTGCCTCGCCATCACCACCAACCACTGGCTCATCTGGTTCGGAGAGGAGAAGCACGGCCGCATCGACCTGCAGGTGCGTTAAAACAAAACACTTTGGTTCAGGATTCTGGAAACGGTTATTTCTCCGCCGCGGCCCATCCTCATTCCTCCGCTCCTCGGTGTGTTGAGCTTCGGTTGGAGGGGTGCCCCCCCCCCCCCGGCACCGAAGATCGCGCCCGGATGATTGCGCGCGCGGGATGGGGGGCGCAGTGCCGCGCGCTCGCATCGCCGATGCATGGCCTAGCTCGGTCCGTTACCGCGTCCGTAGCGTAGACTGCCGGAGGAAAAAACGCCGTTTCGCACCGCTCTCCTGTCCCTCCCTGAAGCCGGCCTCTTACTGTGGTAGCGGTGTGCGAACCGATTACTGCGATAACATGCGGTGGCGGTGTACCACCTAGCTGCCTGGGGCACGTGAGAGCGGTATGACGAAGGCCTGCGGCCAAGCTTGCTTAGCGGAGCAGCATGCCGCTGCAGATGCAGTGAATCTCAGTCTGTACCAGTCAAACCAGGCTGACAGTAACTAACTCATACTCGTACCCCGTCATCTGGCGCAGGGCGGGTTCGCGGTGACGGTATTCTTCTTCCTCACCGGCTTCGTGCTGTACATCGCCTACCACCACAAGGTCTCCAAACCGGACTTCCAGTACTGGGTAGGTATTCTACCAGCGGCCGTCCCAACTTCTGGCATGCGTTTCGTTTGTACCTCCTACCTCCTGCCTCATCCCTCTTACTGCCTCGTGCCTCATCCCTCCTTCATCCTCCCTCCTTCATCCTCCCTCCTCCACCTCCCTCCACCCTCCTCCCGCCACCCTCCTCTCTCCACCAGTGTCCTCCCTCATCCGGCGACGTGTAGTGCTGGCCCTCTTTATCGGACTTCATCAAGCGCCGCTACATCCGCCTGATCCCCGTGCACTGGCTCTGTATAATCATGTACGCCCCCATAATGTACTATAACTTCGATACCATCAAGAACGACTACTACTTCTGGTGAGGCGCCACAGGTTGCCCTATCAGCCCCACGTTAAGAGCGCCTGGAACAAAGCGCTTGAAACTAACATATGATGATCCGCTTTCGAAATTTGCTTTCAAATTCAACTTGCGCCGCTACATTCTGGCAAAACAAGTCCGGAACCGTCAACCTGTACCTGGGTAGGGCGGTGCAGGTTGACCCGATGAATGCAACGTTGAAGGAGCCTGGAACTAAGCGCTTGAAACTAACACAAGAAGAACTGATTCAAGCTTTGCTTTCAGATTCAACTTGAGACGCTACAGTTAGGGTGGGCGCTGAATCCGTTTTTGATGCATAGCTGGATCTTCAGTCCAGTCCACTACTGGAACTCGGTAGGCCCCCTCACTGGTCGCCACGTCATCCACCACGCACGCCACGTCATCATATGCACGCCACGTCATCCAACACATGGACGCCACCAGGTGTGAGCCTTGGGGCTCAATCAACGTTGTCAAAACATAAGACGAATGTGCACCGGTACACTACGGACGGGTGTCGTGGAGCATCAGCTGCCAGGCGGGTTTCTACTTCATGTTCCCGTTCATCGCGCGACGCCTGGTGGCCAAGCTCGACCAGGAGGAGACCCACATCGCCACGGTCAGCGGGCCCGGGCCCGCGCACACAGGCAGGGTGCACGCGCCAATATTGATTACATCATGATGCGATTTCATCTTGACTGTTTTATCATGTAGCTGTGTCAGCTCACTGGTTTACCGCGCATATTCACTCTCACGCTCCTGGCTCAGCGCTATGGTTCACCGCCATTAACCGACATGAATGCTTCACTCGATGTAGTGACCCTGATGATCAGTGGCTCACCACTTGGATTGACCCAGAACATTACAAGTTCTCCGCGTGAATTGACCGTCAATTACCTCGTGGGCAATGACCCTGCCCCCAGGCGCCCTCCAGGAACTGGACTCGCAGCGCATTGACGCGCGGTACACATTCCGCATCGGGGTGCTGTACGTCCTGTCCTTCGTCGTCCCCATCCTCGCCCTGCTATTCTTCAACGCCCCGGCGTTCCGCGCTGCGTGGGCGGACAAGATCGTGCACGAGAGGGTAGGGCCGTTCCATAACCGTTCCACAACCGTTCCACAACCGCTCCACAGCCGTTCCACAACCGTTCCAGACCCCTTTCACGACCCTTCCACAACCGTTCTAGCTCCACAGCCGGTCCACAACCGTTCCACAACCATTCCACACCACGTTCTCATGGAATCCATTTCAATTCAAAAATTCGTTTTCAAATTTGGAATTCAATTTCACGTGTGACGCTTCTCCACGGAGAAGGGTGAGGAGATTGCGACGAAGCTGAACGATGACATGGACGGCGTTCGCGCGTACTTTTGTGCGCGCGCCTGGACCCCATTCCGCCTCCCGGTCTTCATGCTGGGTATGGTAATGGCGGGGAAGCGGCTGCGGGCGCAGCGCACCGGCGAGTCGAAGCAACCCGAGTACATCAAGGTAGGCCGGTGCAAGTTGAAGCTATGAAATTCACCTTGGAAACTCCTCAATATTAGTGCCTGAAACTAGAACATGGGACACTGCTTTCAAATGATGCTCTCAAGTAAATCCACGATGAAGGCGCCTTGGTCTACTAGTAATAGCTTGAAACTATAACATGATAACGTGCTTTCCAGTTTTGCTTTAAATTTCAATTTGCGGCGCTACCTCAAGTATTGGGCGAGCCGCACTGACTGGATGGCGTTCTATTCCATGTTGTGGCTGTTCGCTAGCGCCTGCGTTTCCTTGGCAGGGGCTCACACTCGTTCACTTCTCAGCCCAACCTAAGCCGTTTTGGTCACACCTCCCCGTCCCCCCCTGTCTAATAGATAGGAGGGGGGAAATCATGCACCCAACGTATCCAACAAAATGTTCTTACGTTGAGCCGTAAAGTGCACGAGTGTAAGCCCCTGATCCTTGGTTAATCCTAAGGCACCGCTCGTCCGCATCGCTAACGAGTTTTTCATGATCGGTCCCGTCTGCCACGTGCTCTACGGTGGGGGCCGACAACCATTCCACCACCGTTCCACGACCGTTCCACAGCCGTTCCACAACCGTTCCACAACCGTTACACCCCTCGTCCACAACCATTCAACAACCGTTCCACAACCGTTCTAAAACCGTTTCACACCCGTTTCACCATTTCACCCCCGTTCCCCCTCATCCTCCCCGTCGCCCACGTCATGTACGGTGGGGGGCGCTGTATTTCACTCCCACGCAGCACTGTGGTCACCAAATCTACTCTCGATACCAATCGACAATGGGGGATTCATTGGGCTTGAGCCAATTCTTTGCAGCAGGCCGTCCCTATAGGGGGCACTTGACCCCCCTTTACTTGATACCTGACACTCCTATAATGGGCACCTGACTCCCTAGAATTGACCCTCCTCTACGGCATCACCGTGGCGGGCGCACAGAGCCGCACCGTGCGGATACTAAAGCACCGCGTCCTGGTCGGAATCGGCAAGGTGTCATACGCAGCGTACCTGCTGCAGTTCCCAGTGTGGTGGGGCCATAGTGTACCGGTGCTTCCACCCGGGGGGGGGGGCGTCATCACCTCATCCACCACACCACTGAGATCGGCTGCGCGAGTCAAACGCAAATTTGGAGGTGTCTTGAGTTAATAGACTGTCGCCCATATAACTTTACGGTCAAGGCATCACTGGGATTCTCAGTGTTGGTCAGGGTGCTTTTCGTATGGCGCAAGTACAGGAATTGTGACATCCCCAGTTCCCCCCCCCACCATAAGTGTGTAGCATGTGGCAGTGTGTCGGTGCTCGCCACATCATTCACATCATGGTGTTCAGGTGCTCGCCACCACGGGCAGCAGGGCAAAAGCCTAGTGCCTCCTCATACGCGCGGATGCGTCTTCCTCTACAGGTGCTCTCACGACATCCACCATATAGTGTACCAGTGCTCGCAACGCCAAACATTTGACGTGGTGAGCACTGGAACATTATATCCCTCAAACATGTGGCGTGGTGAGCACTGGTAAACCATACCCCAAACGTGTGACTTGCCGAGCACAGGTACACTACAGCCCCCGATTATTTGACATAGAGGGCACTGGTACACCATGGCCCTACAGTTTGGTCGTGGATCAACTTCATGGAGTCCGGCAGCTACACCGGCATCTTCCCGCCGTGCAGCCGCACCGTGGCGAGCGAAGTCGAGGAATGGGCCGATTGCTTCAAGCAGGGTGGCCGCTTCAAGTGGCAGGACGTCCTGGTATGGCCGAGTTCAAGGTTATCATATGCCCACCCAATCACATCGTCTCCTTCCGCCACGTCGGTGACGGTCACCACATCACGTCAGTCCTTCCCGACACGTCAGTGACAGTCAGCCAATCACGTCAGTCCCGCCCGCCACGTCATGGTCCGATTGCTTCAAGCAGGGCGGCCGCTTGTGCCGGTGTCCTCCTGCCTGTTTTTTCATCGTGCATCGCTACCCGTTGACCGCATCCTCAGCATTCACCACACATCCACCTCAAGTTCTTCCTCTGGCCGGACGTCCTGTCGAGGACCGGTGTCGCCCTGAATTTGACCCCAAAGTGCTATGGTACACATTCATCACATTAACAACCTCCACCTCCGTTATATCTATGCTTGTCGAAATAGGCTAGTGCTGGCAATGGGGGGGGTTAAACTAAGCTAGTTTAAGCTAGTTTAGGGACTAGTGGTTAGTGGGTTAGTGGTTAGTATTGGGAATTACAGTGGGGTAGTAAAATAAGGGGGGTTAAACTAAGCTAGTTTAAGCTAGTTTAGGGGCTAGTGCTAAGTAGGCTAGTTCAGGGGCGACAAGTATGGTTATATCTCCTCCGGGTGACACCCGGAATACTCATAGAAGTGTATCCGTATACATTCGCCTCATCCTCCACCTCTATATCCTGCCATGGCCTTGCGTGCGGGTCATCTGGTTCGTGTTCGTGCTCTTCGTCGTCGCGTGGGTCGTCAACAAGTACTTCGAGGCAGGGCGGCGCAGGTTGACCCCAGGCTGACCCTGTATTGACCCTGGGTTGACCCCGTGTTGACTGACCGTGTTTGGTTTCAGCACTTGAATATAAATTGCCATGAACCGCTTTCAAACTGTGCTTTTGATCTCAACTTGCGCCGCTTCTTCGAGGAGCCGGCTATCCGCCTCATGCTCAAGAAGCTTGTCTAAGGAATCAGATTTATACGTGCACTCCGCCGCTCAGGGAGGGCACGTGCTGCAGTGGGCGCGGGAGCACCACTGCCCATGGGATAATTGACCCACCACGCAAAATAGAACGCAACGCGCGCCTTGTACATGACAGCAATAACGAACGCAACGCTCGGGAGCGTGCTTCACTGCTACGTTTCTCGCCCACCGCTCAAATATGAGAAGCCGGCTGATCTCTCGTCCGTCTCATTATCATTATCATCATCATAAACTATTGTAATTTAATTCCAACGCCATATTTCCTACAGCGAGCACAGGTTGACTCGCCCCGCAGCGTGCAGCAGTCGCCACATCGCCTGCCACGTCGCCCGGTCCGCCAATTGTCGCGCACCCACCGGCCGGACCGCCACCTGTCACGCCCCCACTGGCTACAGCGAGCACACGTTGACGCGGCCCGCGGCGTGCAGCAGCCGCCACATCGCCTGCTCGCCCGCCCAATCGTGCCAGATTGTGGCCCAAGTGTAGCGGCGTAAGTTGGAATTGAAAGCGCGGTTCATCATAATTTATCTTCAAGCGCTGGGATCAAGCGCGAGCAACCAAAGGTCAGCCTGGCGTCAAGCTGCACCGCCCTACCGAGGCTCTACCC
>Ga0307489_10000548_pt1 | contig 22955 bp, 31 predicted proteins | sample SB12metaG_FD_202247 | JGI IMG/M metagenome (GOLD analysis project Ga0307489, IMG submission 202247) | Sea-ice brine microbial communities from Beaufort Sea near Barrow, Alaska, United States - SB 1.2 | ecosystem: Environmental > Aquatic > Marine > Coastal | place: USA: Alaska | collected... | reverse complement strand
GAGTCGGGATCTCGGGAAGCGCATTACCCACTAACAACACATCACGTGTTGGAACACGTGTCACAACAGACAGAGTACACAACGAGTTACGGAAATGGGCGGCGTGAGCACGGGGAAGTATCACGGATTCGGGCATCCAAATCGCACCAGCTCATAATGCACTACATGCAGGTTTGAATCTGCGTACCTTGGGATGCAGATCCTGCAGCCGGCGCCGCAGCAGTTGCACCAGGCCGAGCACGAGAACGGGTTCTCGCAGACGTTGATGCAGGCGGGGCACGTCCCCTTGAACGGGCGGCAGCATCCGTTGTACAGGCAGGCGTAGAGGCCGCAGCACGCTTTGCCTTTCCCGCCGCCGCAGCAGCACGTGAGCATGCCAGTGATGGTACTGATGCAGCCGCTGATCGTAGCGTAGCAGCCCATGAGGCACTTGGGGCAGGCGCCGCAAGCGCCGCATGCTAAGGCGTTTCACTCGTTTCCGTGCTTGATCAATTAACTTAGGCATCTTCAAGGCATAAATTTTTAGAGCTGGGATGACCTCAGTGGTTCATCAAGGGGCGACTCGGCTCAATTTGAGCTGAATCGAGTAGACGGTCTCCATGGTGGCTTAACTTATGCATCTTTGAGTTATAATTGGGTCGGATGTCTTGCGTGGGTTAAGGGAAGATTCTACACAAATATGAGCTAAGACGGAAAACGAGTCCGGCCCTGCCGCAGACGCCGATGCAGCACGGCTCAATCGCCGCGCGGCAGGGTCTCGTCACTTGGTGCCGTTTCAGCTCAACTTGTGCATGTTCTATTGGGATAACTTGAGCGCTTCATCATCAGGGAGACAGGGACTCAGCAAGCACAGCCTGCGGTGACGGCTCAGGCTGACAGGCTCCCTGGCTAGCTGTGACGGCTGGCAGTTGAGCTGTAATGGATGGGGGAGGAAACGGGTGCTATTCAGCTGGCTAGCTAACACTGTAGTATCAGTGACGCGCGATCAGACAGTCAGGCCCCACCCCGCAACAACTCGTCAGACACTTGCAGACGGGGCCGCAACACCCGCAGGCAAGGACGACGTAGCAGGAGGCCTTGCAGCCCGGCGAGCAGCACGTGGGCCCGGTGCATTCGACTCCACAGCAGGGCTTGCACGGCGCCATGAGGCACGGCGCGCAGAGGCACTTGGGGCCGAAGGCGCAGCACCCGCCGTCGGCGCACGCCGGGGCGGAGCACGGCCCCCGGCATGCGGGTCCGCAGCATGGCGTGCACGGCGCCATGAGGCACGGCGCGCAGAGGCAGTCGGGGCCGGGCCCGCACAGGGTGGTGCAGAGCCCACACACGAGCGGGCCGCGGTCGTAAGTCACCAGGCAACACATCGCGTTGCACCCATCCGTGTATTCGGGCTTGTCGTCGCTGCGCTTGGAGGTCCACACGCCCTGCGGCACCTGGTGCTCGCGTTGCGCGATCTTCTTGGTCATGGTGGTGGGGCGGGGGTCGTGGGCGGCGGGGCGAGGGGCGCGGCTGGGAGACTGCGGAGGAGTACGGGGTTGGTGGGTCAGTAACCCTGCCGGAGGCTCGCGCCGTGCTGTTGATGCCCGGTGTTCGTTGCACGTTGCATCGCCTACTACGAGTAGTCTACGGATGCGGAGGTTCAAACGGGAAGTAGGGAAATTGCGACGCCATCGTGGTCGGGGTCACTGAACTCCTCAGCCCTCATCGCGATCGACTCGCGCACGTGATTCGGTGGATAGTGGAGTGTGGGATGCGTACCGTCCGTCGCTAGCTCGGCGGGGTGCTATGGGCGCGCGCTGTCTGTGGCGGATGCTCGAGTGTTGAATTGCACTGCAGCTTAACGTAGACAAACCGTTCAACACGTGGCCCGCCTGCAGCTTAGCCACCTCACTACCTGGCGGCGCTTGTCCAATCGGGTCGGCCCAAAAAGTCGGGTCGGCCCAACAGACGGGGGAAGAGCGCGCGAGGAGACACATATCGTTCAAGACACCTGCACACAAAACGCTGCGCGTCGCCTCGGCATCAGTCAGCGCCCGCGCCCGCGCCTGCGAGCACCAACTTCCTCGCCCGCATCCAAGCCCCGGAATCGTCCAACACACGCGCTTTCAGGTGCGCTCCTCAGCGCCCGACTTGCCCGCGCACATTCCCCGTTCCAGAAAATAGGACACGCGTCGTTGTGATTGCAGTCCACGTCGTTCTCTCTTCAGCCCTTTCTTTCATCGCGCCACCCCGCCCCGCTGCCGCCGTCACCGCAATAGGGATCCACCCGTTACGCGCGGAACGTGTTTTCATTATCCAGCCTGCCTCGTTTCTTTGCATGCTCGCTCGACGGCCACCTGCTTTGATTTATAGGTTTCTGTTCAGTCGTTCCTGATTCCTCACGACGGGGCGGAGGTTGACGGGTTTCTCGAGCTCAACGTGAGTTTACTCAAGCGCGCCGCCCGCGCGCATCATCGGCGTTTGGACTTTGTCAGTATGCGGCGTACCGCCGCTCTGCCCTCGCATTGCAGGACTCTTGTCCATCGCCATTCCGCAATTCGGCCGCCTCCTCGTTCCCGTTCAAGACACCGTTTCGTCGGTTGCGGTCGGTCGGGCCGTCGGTCGGTCAGCCGAGGTCAGCGACGCCAGCGACGCTGAGTCAGCGCTGAGTCAACGCCGGCGCTGAGCCAGCGCCGCGCCGGCTCGAACCAGGTTTAGAGAGCAGGGTTTAGGCGGAATCACTACTCGTACTGTAGGCCAGAGTCCATGGACAAGAAGCCAGAGACGAGCACTTGAGAGGTACTCTACGAGTATTGTCGTACAGCCCGGACTACCAACCCACAGTCCGATCCTTGCAACCGGAGTGCTGACGCCAACCCCCACTCCCCCTCCCTTTTGTGTCGCAGGATGAGTGCCGGTCACAAGGTCAGCAACCTGGACACCCACATGGAGGCACCCATCACGGAGGCCCCCGCCGGAGCGGAGATGGACGCCTATCCCACCACCAAGAGCGGCGACGCCATCGTCAAAGTGCCTCCGGCGTCTCCCGGCTGGTCTGCCGATCCTGAGCATGCGGAGTACTGGGCCAACCCGGGGCGCCTGTTCCGTCCCTGGGAGTGGGATACGGTAGGGCCTGGCAGACATTGCTCAAACGTCCTTCAGTGACATGACATGACACCTCATTTTCACCCTCCGTCGTTTCTTGCGTTAAACCAGTGTCGGCGCAACATATTACGCTTAATATCTCCTCGTACAAATGTTGCGCTTAATATCTCCTCGAAAGCGAGGGTCTGTTAACCCAAGGATCTTGACTCGGTTGGGGTCCGGCGACTTGGTTGGCCAGAATTTATAAATGGGCAGTTCTGATTGGTCGAATGGAGACCGCAACCGGTACCGCAACTTCGACACCAAGCCCGACACTGAGTTTAAGTGCCACCCGCCTGATGTGTTGAACATGTTCTGCTGGGCCCTAGGACACGGACCGCGCTAACTGGGACGAGCCCGAGGAGGTGGAGGGGCAGCCGCTGGCCCCCTACGTGGAGCGCATGTGCTACTACATGGTAGGGTCGGGCAGATGTTGCTCGCCACGTCATTCATAGGAGCCATTTCTGTACTCAAGTGGAAGCGTCGTGGGCCCATAACCTGAAGTGATTACGATCCTTGTCGCACTCATCAAAAGCCACCAGGCTGTCCTTGTTCGGTGGTATTCGGGGAGACATGGGGAGTTGAGACCCCATTCATTACAGGTTCTTCAATTGCATGTTGATGATTTGGCGCCGTTGGCGGGCAAAATTAATAATGAGCTTGGCAAATAATGCTCGCCTCCCACGCCATAGGACGCCATGTACCTCAAGACACGAGGGTTCAATGTGGGTTGAATAACGTGGCGAGCAGTAGTTGCTGGTCCCTAATACACGATCACCCGGCATCAGGTGCTGACGTGCATCTTCGTCAAAGCGAACGACACCTTCTCGCGCAACGAGCGTATTGCCGCTCTCGTTGTGACCATTTTGAACACGTGGTGGATCGCACTTGTTTGGTCGGCGAACGAGGCCGGTAAAAGTAAAGAAGAGACGGTCGACCCCACCACAACTGCCATTGCAAGTTCCATTTTCACGGCATTGTTTACCATACCCTTCACGATGCTGTTTGAGTCGTGCAGTCGCCTTCAGTGTTGCAAGATCGAGTGGGGGAGGTTCATCACCTTTCCTCTCGCCGCGCTTCACCTTATGTTGGCCATTGGGTTGACCGTAACTGAAAGCAAGGTTGTTCCAGTGTCGGGCGTAGCGTTTATTGGCGGTTTGTTCACTTCTTGGTTTGTGTTGAAACCATTCGGGATTGTGACACGCACGTGGCTGTATGGAATGGGGTGGAAGAAATGGATCGGAATCGGACGGAAAACCAAGTGGTTCGCAAACACTGGTCTGGCTTCTCTTGGGTGACCATGATTTCGTGTCTGTTTGATTCCTGACCAGCATTGACCGGCATCAATAAACTAACAATTTTTCTGGGTGTACCCCATTTTAATAATTATTCTAAAAATAACATTCCGCATCTTGGAATCAACGCCACGGCAACCTCGTAAACCGCGGGCTGGTGGCTCACAATACCGCCGCCCCGACACCGGGACGGCGGCACGCTCGACTGATTAATATATTCACATCGCACTCACCCCTCGGCGCTCATATGGTGAGCAGTTAGCCAACCCCAGTGTATAACTAGCAGCGGAAGGCACTGACTGACTGCTCGTGACACCAGATAAAAAATATATGAGTGGATTCGAATAAAAAGGGGGTGTTAAATTACAAAAGTCAGTCTAAATCGTGCACTAATCCTCGCTGCGCCAGCGGGCTGGCGTCATCTACGTCATCTTCACGCGTTCCATGCCGCGCGCTCACGCCTTCATCATCGTCTGCACTTTCGGCGGCGTCGGCGCTTCGAACGCGGGTATCGCGGTGAGCGGCGGCCCCTTGCCGCTCTGCCGGTCACCTCGCCGGCACCAGCGGGGCAGGGCCGTACTACACTCGTTCCCTTTTCTATCAGCTGAACCATTTGTACACGGATAGAGTACCATTGTACCCGTAAACTCGCCACGTCCTGCTCTCTGACCTGGCCATGGGCCACTCGTTCCCTTTTCAGCTCAACCTGACAGTTTGCTCATACCAGTGTACCCGTACACACTCGCCGCATCCACCTGCCTGGCTTAGCTACTCGCACCCGTTACAGTTTAAAATCAGTGTCGGGTCTGGTGTCGAAAACCTGGTACTAAATCCCGTTTGACCAATCAGGACAGAACGTTTCCTCGATCCCACCGACCGACCCGCCGACAGTCCGACCTGGTCGCGATCCTTGAGTAAACTGACCCTCGATGTCGAGGAGATCAACCTGACCGGTCAGGCCGACACTGAGTTTAAACTGATCTTACTAGAGGGATAGCTTCAGTGATTTTTTGGAGATGGCGGAGAGATGGGACAAAACGGCTCAATGGAATGACAAAGGTGAAAGAGGGATCGAGTGGAGGAATGAGGGCATGGCGCGTGGAGCCCTGCCGCGGGCGATACGTCGGCGCCACCGCCGCCCACGGATGGATGCATGCGGCGCTCCTCGAAGTGTCCGTCCATCATGAGGTCGGACATCTCGCCGTTGCGCGAGCAGCAACACCCGTCCAACCACACCACGTTGAGGCCGTTGTCGTATGACTTTGCGCCGGGCCTCACAACTCACACGTGGCAGCCTGTCAACTTCTTAATCATGAATTGTGAGGAGTGACTGCAGCATCTCACTCTCTGTCACAGCTGTGTGTCCGTCACAGCTGTGTGTCCGTCACAGCTGTGTGTCCATCACAGCTGTGTGTCCATCACAGCTGTGTGTCCATCATAGTGAAACGATGGACTGTCCATTGACCAATCAGGGACCACACACGTTTACGTTCAGATTTGGCGCGAAACGTGCAAGAAATCCCAGCCAATGGAATCTCAGTGTATCTCTCTCTCGACCAGTCACCCGAGGGCGTTCAGCGTGACGCGTCACGTGTAGACTGGGTTTAAACTATGCTCTGGCGCAGCGAAACAGTGTGGCGAAACAAGGGGCGATACCGTCGAATTGCGCCTGGACGGGAGCGCCGGCGGGCACCTAGACGGGACCAGGCGGCGAGTGAGACGGAGGGGTGTTTATAAAACCGAGCTGACAATAGTTCCCAATGGTCGCGTAGAAACGAGTCTAACGTCAAGGTCAGAGTCACGGGCGCACGGACACGCGCATGCAATGATGGATGACATTCCCAGCGGAGTCTCTAAAATGCAATAATGAGAATGATGGTACAATTTAATAATTGTCCGAGCGTCACTGTCACCGACACCAGCACCGGCAACAGCTCCCGGCGCTCCCCGACCTCTGCCAGGAGACTCTTAGAGTGTGCATGGTCTCTCGCATCGTATCAGAGTTGGCTCCGCCCGTCGCTGGTGTCATCGGAGATGAGCACGCACGCCCGGTTGACCGGCACCCACGCAGCTTCTTTCCGCGACAGCATGCGGTGACAGTAGCTCTCCAGCCCGTCCATCAGGGGCCTACACTCGTCCACTTTTCAGCTCAACTTTAGCGCTCTGTATGCGATAGGGGGTGCGCGTAGGGGTTGTGTAGCCCGTGTCATAACACATAGCGCACCGGTACACACAACAGAAGTACTCGTAGCAGGCTGCGACTCATAGTGTACCGACACACCCAGGAGCGAGTGAGTATGGGTACACCGGTACACTATGAGCGAACAGTCACACCATGTCGCGCAGGCGCTCGAACACGTTGCGGTCGACGCTGCACACCAGGCACCGCGCCTCGCTGTCCTTCAACTAGAGCCCGGCTGACGATGCTCCGAACATCACAGGGTGTATTCTTTTAGTAAGAAACGATGCTTGGCAATTCGGTCGAAGGACATGTTGAGCAATTTTTGCCAAGGCCCTACCTTAACCTTCTCGTTGCGCTCCGCAAGCTAGGGCCTGGCAGAATTCGCTCGAGATGTCATACAACGCATGTAAACCCTCGTTTATTGAGTTATCTGCCACCCTGCGTGTGCCCTGTGTTCCGCATTTTTCTGCAGGGCCCCGCCGAAATCATTTCTTGGAAAGCCTCGATGATGTGGCCGAAGAAGATGGATGAGAGCACCATGGATCAGGGCCTTGCAATCGATCCACTACGCAGCTCAACTCGACTGTGTGCTCACCGCGTGCCAGTTCACCACTGCGCACCCGCCGCAGCCTACTCCCTTCCCTGGCCGCTCTCCCCGATTTCAAATGAACCTGACGATGTGATCAGTGTGCCAGTGTGACCGCTCTCCCCGTTTTCAAATGAACCTGACGATGTGCCAGTGTACCAGTGTACCCATACCCACTCGCCGCACTCTCACCCCTGCTCCGCGATAGGTCCGCTCTTCCAGCTTCACCCGAGCCAGTTTCTCCATGAGAGACCCCACTTGAGGTATTCCTCGAAAGTGTTGAAACCCAGTCTCCGGCATGACCACCCCCTGAATCCCGCGAATCTAGCCTCTCGACCAATCAGGGACAAAGGGAGATGATGGAATGTTCATTGACCAATCAGGGGCCAGAAACGATTATGATCAGAATTGGCGCGAAAGGAGCAAAACATCCAGCCAATCGGATCTAAGTAAATCACTCTCTCAACCAATCACAGGGGCTGGTTCAGACCCTTCGAAGGGTCGGAGACTATCCTGTAGATTTAAGTTCAGCTGAAATGGGGGAAAGTAGTAGGAGTAATGCCCGACCATGGACCAGAGCAGCATGAAGCAGATGGACCACACGAATTTGAGCTGCATCACCGGCCTCTAAGGTCTGACAGGTGCTTCCCGCCACGTCATAGGATGCCATTGAGCTTACAGAGTGACAAAATACGATCTGGTCATACTGTCCGGTTGACCAACAGGATGACGAGATGACAGGATTTTGGGGGTCATCCTCAGGATTCTAAGACCATATTTAGGATATCAAGGTCATCCTCAAACCGACAGGGTGACAGGATTCATGGTCATCCTGGAGATTGATCCTCCATATCTTGTCACTCGGATTGAGCACACTAAACGAGGATTCTAACCGCCTTAAATGACGTAGCAAGCACTAATACGCCATGTAATAGATGTGATGGATGGCACTGCCCACGTCAAAGGATGCCGTTTAACTCATAACACGAGGGTTCAAAATACGTGTTGGTGTCGTGGCTGTCAATATTCTAGTGTCCGCACCGGGTTATTGTCCACGCTCGCGACAGGCATTGCTGTTCCGTATTCGTCCTCGTTGGTAATCCCCGGGAGATTAACGAAATCACGAATGTCGCCGTCGATGCCGAACACGACGTGACCCGTGAAGGACTCGTACAGCGTGCCGCTCACGCCGCACGCTAGGGCTCGTCACAGAATGCTCTAGGCGTTAGGCTGGTGGCATCTACACCAGGAGACGAGGGACAGCACATGCGTTTGAACCCATTCTCCGCTTTTGAACAGGAGAGGATGCCGTTACGCTCTCGACCAATCAAATGAGGGCCTTCAGCCACTGCTTTCAAAAGCGGAGACCGGGTGTAAATATATTCCGAGCGTTCTGCCAGGCCCTACCGAAGACAGAGTAATCCAGCACGCACACGAGGGTGAAGACAGCCGCGATGACGAACACCGTGCTGTAGCGGCGCAATCTGAATGTGAAAGCAACGTTTGAAAGCGGTCCATCATTGATCAGTTTCAAGCGCTTAGATCCAGGCGCTTTCAAGGGAGGCTTGATAGGGTCAACCTGCACCGCCCGACCGTGCGGCGCAGGCTGGGGCCGGCCTTCTTGATGGACTTGAACACCGTCCACCAGGGGCTTACACTCCTCCACTTCTCAGCTCAACGAAAGCACTTTGTGTGGGCTATGGGGTCCATGCAGGGATTGTCAAGGGGGTGATTAGGAGGTGTCAGGCGGCATTAGGGGGTGTTTAGGGTGTTATTTGTGTCAGAAACGGCTCAGGTGGAGCTGAAACGTGGACGAGTGTAAGCCCCTGCCGTCCACCCCTCGAACAGCAGCACGTAGTCCAGCACGGGAGCGAACAGCGCCATCGGATAGTAGAAGGAGTAGAATCCCAGCGCCAGCTGTGCGATCCGGTACGCGATGAGCACGATCAAATGCGAGTTGCGCTCCGTAACGAGCACGCGGAACATCGCCAAGATGTAGCAGCGCGAGTTGAATCTGAAAGCAGAAATTGAAAGCAGTGCATCATCTCTCAGTGTCAAGCGCTTAATTCCAGGCGCTTTCGACGTGGGTTTGATAGGTTCTACCTGCACCGCCCTACCAAGATCGCGACGAGGAGGTGCTGACGGTGCGCCTGCGGTGGAGGCGGGGACATAACGTTTGGGTGCAGGGTTGCGTCATCCTCGCCCTCGCGTGTTTCGTCCTCAGATTGCGCGCCGGCGTTTTCGATGTCGTTCTCAGCCTTGAGCTGTGCCTGCGCGAGAGGAACCTCGATTCGCACGCACACCAAAAGATAGGGTCGGGCGGAAACCACTCAACATATGCTTCCACATGTCCGCTAGCCCTCGTTGCTTCAGTTAATTGGCACCCACTTGAAGTTTTGAGCAGTTTCTGACTGGCCCTACCTATGCTTGTCGAACTAAGTTAGTGCTGGCGATGGGGGGGGGTTAAGCTAAGCCAGTATAAGTTAGTTTAGGGGCTGGTGATTAGTGGGTTCGTGGGTTAGTATTGGGGACTACAGTGGGTTAGTGAAATAGGGGGGTTGAAACTTGGCTAGTTTAAGCTAGTTTAGGGCTAGTGCTTAGTAGGCTAGTTTAGGGGCGACAAGTGTAGCCCTACCCAAAGAGAAACAGTGAGGAGAGCGATCTGCACGACAGCCACGGCGGAGACCAGAGTGTCGAGGCTGCGCGCCCACAGCGCGTGCCCCGATGTGTGCCAGCGGTCTATAGCGGGGGTGGACCGCGGATTAGGGCCGGGCGCAAATTATCCAATATGTCCTTTAGCACATTCGCCAACCCTCAGTTCTTGACTTGAATGCCACCCGCCTTTGAGCAATAGGCCGATTTCGGTACATCGCCTGGGTGAAGTGCCCATACAGAGTTGCGGGCAAAGCGTCAGCGCTCCGCGCGGGAAAGCGGGCGTCAGGTTGAATGCCCATAGAGAGTTGCGGGCAATGCGTCAGCGCTCGGCGCTCAGCGCTCAGCGCGGGAAGCGATAAACCGAAATTGGCCTATTTCTGCCGGGCCCTACCACGGGTCTACCGCGGATCCGCGCCACAGCATAATGAGAAGCACTCCCACGATAACCGCGTACTTGTACGGTGCCTCGGCCCAGGGCCTGGCAGATATTTATCGCAACGTCATAGGACGCCGTTCAACTGAGTCAGGAGGGTTCAAATGCGTGCGGATGTCGCGGTGGGGCAAAACTGCGTGTCCTCACCTTGACTAGCATCTGCTGGTGTTTGGTCGCCCACCGCACCGCGGCGCCGGAATGTAGGGACGAGCAGATACTGCCCGCCGCGTCCTCGACGCGCTGTGTGAACATTCGTTTCTTGACCGTCATGTTATGACGTGGCGAGCGATGTCTGCGGAGCCTCACCGGAATGGTTGGTCAGGCGGTCTAGCAGCCGTATCTTGTTCACCGCGTCCTAGGGTCCGGCAGAAACTTTTCAATACATCAGGTGGGTGGCATTCAGAGTGACAAGATATGATCTGGTCATACTGTCCGGTTGACCAACAGGATGACAGGATGACAGGATTTTGGGGGTCATCCTCAGGATTCTAAGGCCATATTTAGGATTTTAAGGTCATCCTCAAACCGACAGGACGACAGGATTCATGGTCATCCTGGAGATCGATCCCCCATGCATTGTCACTCTGGTGGCATTTATGTCAAGTAACGAGGCATGACAGACGTGTACATGGACTTAGTGAGCATTGTCTGCAGAACCCTGCCGCGACCAATAGCTTGATGGTGAACGCCCGTGCTTTCAGGTGTGGGTCCGCTACAGGTAGGGCCACGCACATTGCCCGCCACGTCATCGACACGCATTTTGAACCCTCGTGGAGTGAATAAAATTATATCTTATGACGTGACGAGCAATATCTGCCGGATCCTGCCTCGTGGAATGTCATCGATGGTGGCGGACAGCTCGGCCGACCGCGCTCTGCTCTGCTCCACCGACAAGCACATGGAATCGAGGCGGAAATATGTTCGGCACACGCTGCCCATCCACCAGGGTCCAATGGTTGCCCGTTCAGCTTAACTTGAGGCCCATCAGGGGATCATGGAAGCGGGGTCGGGATGAGAATTGGGTCCGGAAGACAACTGAGCTGAACACAGCGACGATTGTGAGGGCAGGGAGGAGGAGGCGGCGACGTGAGTGTGTATGGGTACACTGGTACACTATGAGCACAGAACCAAGTTAATTTGAAGGGGAAGCAACGATTGGCCAGGCAAAGGAGGAAGATTCGGCGATTATGTACGGGTTCACTGTCACGTTATGTGCAAACAGGCAGATCAAGTTGAAAGGTGAACGAGAGTGAGTCCCTGCCATCCAAGCAATCTCCACTGAGCGATACTCTTCCTCGAATCTCCGAAGCGCGTTTGGTGCGGCTTGATGTAGCGGCGCACGTTGACATTGGAAGCGAAATTTAAAAGCGGTTCATCATATTTTAGTTTCAAGCGCTTATATCTAGGTGGTTTCAACGTGGGTTTGATAGGGTCAACCTGCACCGCCCTGCCTTGAAGTGCGGCGGTGACACGTTCCGAAGACAGAGTGGACGGATCGGCGTCGCGCAGCAGATGCAGGAACTCGATGGCAAGGAAGGACTCCGTCAGCAGATTCTGCGCCAACGCAGCTCCGTCGGGTGCCATTCCCGCAGCGTATGGTCCTGCATCAGATGATCAAACCTCTGGCGAGCGGCACTTCTTAAACTCAGTGTTGGGTCTGGTATCGAATATATGGTATCGAATCCCGTTCGACCAATCAGAATTGTCCAATTCGAGAATCCCACCGACCGACTCGCGCTCGCCGACAGTCCGATCGGGTCGTGATCCTTGAGTAAATAGACCCTCGATTTCGAGGATCTCAGCGTGACCGGTCACGCCGACACTGAGTTTAACTCAAAACGAGCATTGTCAAATGTGTTGCAGGTTGTTTGGAGCAATTTCTGTCCGGCCCCGCCGCAGCGTCGAGTCTGAGCATCACGTGGTGAGAGGCGATGGATATGTTCGCCTGCTGACTCAACATTTCAGCCCGTTCCATAGGAACAAACTCATACTGCCCGCCGAGTCATCCAACGCAATTTAAATTTCGTTTACCGAATTTAACTATTTAAGTGGCACGTCGTGGTGCGCAGTATCCGCCGGGCCCTACCTAACGAATTCGAGGCACTCCTTTGCACGTTTTCTCGCACCGGGTCCCTCAAGGAACGCCTTGAGCAGACCGAACGCCGCGGATTTCAATCGACTGCACAAGTCGAACGACCGAAGCAGTTGCGCGTCGATGATGTCGTGTTCTGCTGTCTCAACGTTCACTTCGTTTGCATCCACATATGACGTATCCCGCGGTCTTTCAACCCCAAGCCTAGGGTCCAGCAAATATTGCTCGTCACGTCATCTACACGCGTTTCTCCCTGGTTCGTTCAGTCGAATGGTAGCTTATAACGTGGCGAGCAGTATCCGGCAGGCCCTACCCCGGCCGGCCAGACCCAGATTTCATCCGGCTTGAGCTCGAATCAGCGCGGCGAAGCGCCGACAGTATTGGCGACAGCGCCTTATGTCTGCCCTCATGTGAACACGCGATGATGACGCCGTTGATGCCGAGGAGCAGGGGCTTGCACTCGTCCACTCCTCAGCTCAACTTCAGCCGTGTCTGACACAAGGAAACACCCTACACACCCTGAACACCCCCCAGCACCCCCTTAACAGGGACTACACAACACCTACGCGCACCCCCTATCCCATAAACAGCGCTCAAATTGAGCTGAGAAGTGAACGGGTGTACGCCCCTGCCGAGGAGCACGTTCGACGATCGGACGAGGATCTTCTGGTTGGCGAGGCATGGGCCCTGACAGGGGGGTCATTGAAAACAAGCACTCGACCGACGTCAAGTGGGCGAAAAACCAACAACTCTCGCAGTTTGCGAGGGCGAGGGTGAATGTTCATGCGATGGTTTCATTGGTTGGTCAGCCACCGCGAATCGGGTCCGCGCGTCTGAGTGAGCATTCACCCTGTCGGTGATAACTCGTGCTCCGATACGCGTGGGAGTCCTTGTTCTCACAAAAAAATCATTTTAAGGGTTTAGGGTTTAGGGTTTAGGGTTTAGGGTTTAAACCCACCCTGCCTGGCACATCTCGGTCAGCGTGCTCAGCAGTTGCACCACCAGATTTCCCAGAACCTCGTCCCCGTTGGAAAGCGCCGTCGGGTTGGGCCTGGTAGATATTGCTCACCACATCATGGGGTGCCAAAGCAAACAAGGGTCCCATGCGTGTCGATGACACGGCGGGCAATACATGCGGTAGATTATGCTCGCCACTTCATAGGATGCCATTGAAATCACGAAACGATGGTTCAAACTCGTGTCAATGAGGTGGCAGGCAATAATGCCTGTCCCTTCCATTGGGATCATCTCCTGAACCGACGCGAACAGCGAGCACAAATCCGCCACGATGTTAATCGAGCGAGGGTTGCCCAGATGACAGGGGCAGGTAAACATTGTCCAACGGGGTCATCGACACGCATTTCAACCCTCATGTATTGAATCAAATGACATGGTATGGACGTCTAGAGCAATATCTTTCATGAGGCCTCGTTGCTTCAGTTGAATCCAACCTAATAGTATGACAAAGTGCGTGAAACCACTTAGACACTTAGTGAGACTTAGTGCCACTTAGTGCTACTCAGTGCCCGCTCGACCAATCAGAACGCTCCATTAGGACTACTTAGTACTACTTGTTGCTAAGTGTCTAAGTGGTTTCACGCACTTTGTCATATGATGTGGCGAGCAGCATCTGCCAGGACCTACCAGTTGGGCTCTCAGCATATTTTGCGTGCCACTGTGATGGCCTTCGCAGAGAAGGCGGAGGATCCCCACCACGCGATGGAGTCGACCAAGCTTAGGGCCCGGCAGAGAATATTAAATGAATATTTAATATTCAGGCGGCGATAAGACCCAAGACACGAGTAGCAAATGCGCTGGAGAATGTGTCGAGCAAATTATGGCGAGCCATGTTGAGCTCCAGGGCCTGGATACATGTGCTCAAAAGATCAAGAAGGGCGGCACGGCATTCGACGTAAGAAACGAGGATTGGCAATTGCGGGGGAGCACATATTGAGTGATTTCTGCCAGGCCACACCCCAGCTGCGTCACGACGGTGGACTGCTGCGTCATCAGGTGGTCGTCCGCTCGCGCCGCGTCGCCGCCCTCTCTCTCGCTCAGGTCCTTCATTTTCTTGACGGTTTTAAGGAAAAGCTTGGCGTTGTCTGATCCCGGCTTGATGACAGCGGACACCTTGTGGCATGGGCTTACACTCGTCCACATCTCAGCTCAACTTGAGCCGTGTCTGTCACAAGAAAACACCCTGCACACCCTGAACACCCCCTAACACCCCCTTAACACGGGCTGCACAATCCCTACGCGCACCCCCTATCCCATACAAAGTGCTCAAGTTGAGCTGAAACGTGGACGAGTGCAAGCCCCTGCCTTGTGGAGGAACCGGGTGCCGAGGTCGGTAGACTGGAGGGCGATGATGCTGTCCTGCACGGCCTGGTTGCAGGGCCTTCCGAGCGCGTGTTAAACCGGTGAAGGATGAATTGTACCTGAACCAGCTGAAGGATGAAAGGTACCAGAATGGTTTCCAGCTTGACTACCGGTAGTGCCTAGTCTGTAAAGCGTACTGTATATAGTATCTCGTACTACCCGTGTAAGCAGGCGTCTGGTGATTTCGACCAAAAGTTATAGGACGTTTGGCCAAATCACCCATCCCCAGCTCACCAGAAGTTACTAACCCACATACTAGGCACTAGAGCACGTCCGTTGGATGAAAATAAGTGGGTTCAGGGACCAAACGGCTCAAGTGCCAGCTGGAATACGGAACGATCAAAAGTCCCTACGTGGTTGCCTTTCTCGAGAAGAACAAACAAAAGGTCCAGACTCTGCGCCTCGAGCCGCGGCGATTCGTCGTCGGTGATTGAGAACAAGTTGAGTGCCGCTGACGTCGCGCCCCATGCTAGGGCACCGCAGAAAGCCAGAAACTGCTCAAAACGTCGAAACGGCGGGTGGCATTAGATCAAGAAACGAGGGTTGGCACATGTGTACATCAAGTAACGAGGGTTGGCACATGTGTTGAAGGAGATGACGAGCTGTTGCTGGCAAGCCCTACCCCACACATCCATACGTTGTTGTACCCACGATGTAGTGGCGCAAGCTGAGATGTAAGCAAAGTTTGAAAGCACTTCATCACAATTCAGCTTCAAGCGCTAAACTCAAGCGCAATCAACCCAGGGTCAAAGTGCACCGCCGTACCATGACAGCACACCGTTGCCAGCCGGGTTCGAGCACGAATCACCCTCCTCGCCGAATTGCGACAACGCGGCTTTGTCAGCGGCGGCCCGTTCCCGACTCTGAAAATCGTCCCAAGCGGAAAACGTGAGATCTATCTGAGGCTTTGTGTGCGGATCCGTGACGACCACCATGCCCGTGATGTAGTGGCGCAAATAGAATTTGAAAGCAAAGTTTGAAGGCTGGTCATCATATTATGGTTTCAAGAGCTCAGTTCCAGGCGCTTTCAACTTGGGTTTCATAGGGTCAACCCGCACCGCCCTACCGTGAGAGCACGTGTCAACCGGAAGAGTAAGCGCTCGTCCACGTTAGGTCCGTACAGGGAATCGATCCCTCGGAGCATCTCGGTCAGCCTTGCACCACATCGCCGAATCGCGTCGGACTCTGCGGCGTGACGGGGACTGAGAACGCATGCTGAGATCCTTCTGACTGAAGCTTTTTCGTTTTGGTTTCAGACGCACGGGCAAGGTTGCCAACGTTATCCGTCAGGGAGGAGACCGAGGCATAGCGGCGCAAACTAACATTTAAAGCAGAGCTTACCAGCAGATCTTCACATGTTAGTCTCAAGCTCCGAAACCAGGCGCTTCCAACACCAGTTCAACACATTTTAACTTGCACCACCCTACCGAGGCCTCGGGCGTGGCATCTGATTCGTCCTCGTCGTAACTGCACTGCGACAACATATACGCCAGGTACTTGGTGCCCACGGCTTTAGGCGCCTCCACACAGGGGCTTACACTCGTTCCCATTTCAACTCAAATTAAGTTCCTCTGTGCACCGTATAACCCAACCTAACTCATGAATGTGTCCTGGAGTTGCTCATGTTGAGCTCCAACGTGAACGAGTGTTAGCCCCTGCCTCCAGCCCACCCACGATCCCGAGCGAGGAGCAAAGCTCCTCCGCGAAAGCACGCCAGCCCAGGGAGACGAGTCGAGCGCGGCTCTCCTCATCACCGTCGCCGCGTACCAGGGACCGGCAGCAATCGTTATAATTAAACCTCATCACATTCGCCAACCCTTGACTCTTGAGTCAAACTCAGTGTCGGGTCTGGTAACGAAGATATGGTAACGAATCCCGTTCGACCGATCACAACTGTCCATTTAGAAATAACACCGACCGACTCGCCGACTGTCCGACCGGGTCGCCATCCTTTAGTAAACAGACCCTCGGTTTCGAGGAGATAAACCTGACATGTGAGGCCGACACTAGTTTAAATGCCACCTGTTAATGTTTTGTGAGAAAGCTTTTGCGGCCCCTGCCGCGTACTCGGCCAGTGTGGAGGGCGTGCAGCAGGGCGTGCCGGTGTGTAGCGGCGCAACTTGAATTTGAAAGCAAAGTTTGAAAGCGGTTCTTCATATTGTAGTTTCAAGCGCTTAGTTCCAGGCGCTTTCAACATGGATTTTATCGGTTCAACCTGCACCGCCTTACCGGTGGCGCTCCCCGGGCGACTTGGCGCCGTCCGCGAGACCGTTCTGATGTAACGAGGAGTGAATGGTGCCCGAGCGCAGCGACTTTGCCATGCGCGTGTTCTCAGTGTCACTGATCCGCGAGTCATGCCCGGTCCCCCCCGCCGCCATGAGGTAGTGGCGCAAGCTGATTTTGAAAGCAAAACTTGAAGGCATTTGATCATATCACAGTCTCAAGCGCTGAAGCCATAGGCGCTTTCAACTCGGGTTCTGATACTGTCAGCCTGCACCGCCCTACCATGATGCGTCGCACCAGCCCAGAGAGTTCCAGAACGACCTCGGTATGCCGCACGTCGAACATCTCGCGTCTCACCATGATGTAGCGGCGCAAGTTGGAATTGAAAGCATAATCTGAAAGCAGATTCTCATGTTGCAGTTTCAAGTGATTAATCCAGGCGCTTTCAACATGGGTTTGAAAGGGTCAACCTGCACCGCCCTACCATGACAGTCTGCAGTGCATGCAGCGCGTCAGCCACCCGGCCGACCACCAGGGTCTTACACTCGTTCACTTTTCAGCTCAACCTGAGCCGTTTCAGACACACAACACACCCTGGACACCCCCTGATACCCCCTAACACCCTATAAACAATGTCTACATGCACTCCCTATCCCACACACAGCGCTTGAGTTGAGCTGAAAAGTGAACGAGTGTAAGCCCCTGCCGACCACCGCATCCACCTGATCGGCATCACCGAACTCCGTGTCGTAGCGGCGCAAGTTGAATTTGAAAGCAGAAATGAAGCAAGATTGAAAGCAATCTGGCATATTTTTAGGTTCAAGCGCTTGGTTTCCGACGCTTTCAACATGGGTTTGATAGGGTCAACCTGCACCGCCCTACCGTGTACTCGTGGTGCCTCCTGAAGTACGAGTGCAGCGCCGGGACCACGGTGGAGCGGCGCAAGTTGAAATTGGAACAAAAAGTTTGAAAGCGATTAATCACATTTCAGTATCAAGAGCTTAGTTCCGTGCGCTTTCAACAGGGGTCTGACAGGGTCAACCTGCACCGCCCTACCACGGTGGTCAGGGCATACGTCACGAGGCTGCTCGCGAAAGTCTCACGCTCCTCCGCGCCCATCTCGTGGAGCGACCCGTCGGACTCCTTTTCGGTTTGAATGTTTCGAAGATACTGGTGGACGTCGTCGTCGTCCGGCAGCCGTCCCACCGCCTCAACTGGTAGGGCCTGTCAGATAACGCTCACCACATCATTGGCTGCTGTTATTAGACTCGAGAACATGGGTACGAAATCGCGTGTGGATGACGTGGCAGACAGTTTCTGCGTGCGGATGACGTGGCGGACAGTGTCTGCGTGTGGATGACGTGGCGGACAGTGTCTGCGTGCGCCTGCCTAGGCCGTCGAGGAGCTCGTCCATGAGCGACCGCTGCCCCGGCCTGCACGCAGGGACAAGCAAATATTACAGCAACACCGTATGAGCTTTCCAGGTATAGTTTCGTCTGACCCATCACGCAAGCCCAATCATTATGCACGCCTTGCCTTGAGCAGGTAGCAGGCTTTAACAGAACGCGGATCATTGATGATCATACACAGACATCTAGTCAGACACTCCAACGGCATCATATCCCCATCACCCTTGTTTTGAGCCCTCGCTTCGCGAGTTAAACGGCATCCTATGACGTGGCGATCAATGACTGCCAGACCCTACCCACGCGCGACCCACATGCGTGACTCGCGATCCCGCACGAACAAGCACGCCTTTGCGTTGGGCCTCGCAGAAAACGCTTAAAAGATCACAGGGTGGCATTGAACTCAAGAAACAAGGGTCAGTAAATATGTTGGAGGGCAGATCGATAATGTTCTGCCAGGCCCTACCTCGGTGTGATTGGTCATGAGGTATATCTCATCGATCAGCCGAATGTACACCGACTTGCCGAACATAACGCTCATGCCGCGTAGTTTCGGCCCATTCTGTAGCGGCGCAATTTGAATTTGAAAGCAAAACTTGAAAGCAGTTTATAATGTTTTACTTTCAAGCGCTTCGTTCCAGGCGCTTTCAGCGTTGGTTTGATAGGGTCAACCTGCACCGCCCTACCATTCGGAACTCCATCAGCAACATGGACATCGGCGGCGGCAGAAATCTTCGTTGTCAACGATACCTCGTGATCAATCGTGGACACATTGTCAATTAAGCCATCGACAATTGAGTCCACATCTGCTGAAGCAAGTGGACCAGAATCGGGTTCAGGTGCCCGCCCCCGCCCCTGGGGCTGCGCGACCTCGTGGGCGGCCCGGGGGAGGTATATTCCGATTGGGTCCAGCATGCCGCAAGCTTTGCTGACGAGCTCCACAATTTAGGGACTGGAAGAAACTACTCGCCAGGCACGTCAATTGATGCCGTTTGACTCAAGAAACGAGCGATGAAATGTGCGTCGATGACGTGGCGAGCGATATTGGCGCATCGATAGTGTGCGGTAGAGACTGGTCGGCATGCCACAGGATGTGATTTGACTGAAGGATAAAGGACGGTTGAAGAAAGAAGTGTGCATAACGTGGCGGGCAATATTTGCTGGTTCCTGCTTCAAACCCGCAACCCGGAATACTGAGCGCCCGAAGCTTGGTGGGCTTGTTGTTCACCACGCATTAGGGACGAGCAGATGCTGTCCGACACATCATCGACACCCATTTCAAACTCTCGTGTGTTGAGTGAATTGGCATTATATGACGTGGCGAGCGACATCTACCGCGCCCGGCCCTACCACGCATGTTGTGAGGAGCTCCGCGCTTGTGAGATGGAAATCCAGAGGATTGCCCACCTGCGCGGAATCGGTGAGTGAGTGCATGGTGCAAAGCGTGAGAGCCGTGAGATGCAGACACATGGTGCCGGCAATCAGTCTCAGCCCCAGAGCGAGGGAGGCAGGGACCACACAGGTTTAGGGTTTAGGGTTCATGGTATAGGGTATAGGGTTTAGGGTTACCTAACCCTGAACCCTAAACCCTAAACCATGAACCCTAAACCTGGGAGCACACTGACCTGCGCGGGATCACGCAACCAGTCCGCCAACTGTTGCGGGTTGCCGTTGACGCCGCCGTGACTCGCCCTCGCATCCATTGTCAAGAACTCCGCGCGGGTATCCTCATCTTGCCCGCTTCGCATGTCCAGGACGGCTGTGCTCGCAGTGTCAACCAGTCACGAGGGCCCGGCAGAATGCTCACAACATCTTGGCAGATGGCATTTCACTCATGAAGCGAGGGTGGCACATATTTTGAAGGACATTTTGAGCAATGGGCCGATTTCGGTATATCGCCTGCGTGAAATGCCCATGCAGAGTTGCGGGCGAAGCGTCAGCGCTCCGCGCAGGAAAGCGGGCGCCAGGGTGAATGCCCATGCAGAATTGCGGGCAAAGCGTCAGCGCTCCGCGCGGGAAGCGATATACCGAAATTGGCGTATTGCTGGCAAGGGCCTACCAGTAACATGCTGTCGAGCACTTCATCTTGTTGCCCTCGCATGAGGGCCCGCGGCCAATAAGCGGGAACCATCATCAGGCGGTGGGGTATATCAAGACATGAGGGTTGGTAAACTCGTGGAAGGACACTTCAAGCAATTTCTGCCCGGGCCTACCTCGCAGCGGCTCCTCATCGATAGACGGCCTCATGCCGGTCATCAGAAGCCTTAGCCACCAGACGCTAGGGCCTAGCAGGCATTACATACAACACCATTCAACACACTCGCTGAACCTCGTTTCTTAAGTCACATGCCATCATGCTGATGTTTTGAGCGTGTTCTGCGGGGCCGCACCGGGCGCGGCGACCGTGGTTCACCAGTAACCCGACCACCTTGCTGTAGAACCCCCGCATTAGGGCCCGCCAAAAACTGCTGGACACGTTATAGGATGCAATACGATGCAAGAAACGAGGGCTATGACACGTGCCGATAACGTGACAGGCTATATTCGCTGGTCCCTACCCCTCGGTAGGCGCTTACACAGCGCCCTGTTGCCATCCAAAATCGCGGAAATTGCGTTTGCCGCAACCAGCCTTTCCACTCCCATGTGGCCTGCCAGGGTGAACAGATCCGCGTAGAATGTGTCTTGCCGCACTTTCCGCCCCGCGCGCAGGTTCCCGTGCTGGCTCGCACCCACGCCTCCGCTCTTCGTCTTGGGTGAAAGGTCCAGCGTGAGCGATTTGATGACATCAAAGACCTGGTTCTTGAGGCCCAGCAACAGGGGCTTACACTCGTCCACATTTCAGCTCAACTTGAGCGCTTTGTATGAGATAGGGGGTGCGCGTAGGGACTGTGTAGCCCGTGTTAAGGAGATGTTGAGGGGTATTTAGGGTGTGTAGGGTATTTTCTTGTGTCAGACATGGCTCAAGTGCAGCTGAGAAGTGGACGAGTGTAAGCCCCTGCCCAGCAATGACTGATCATGGCAGACGTCCGGCATGCCATGCCGCGGTGTGCGCTTCAAGGTGTAGCGTCGCAAGTTGAAATTGAAAGCAAATTTGTAAGCGGTGCATCCACACTGTAGTTTCAAGCGCTTAGTTCCAGGCACTTCCAACGTGGGTTTGATAGGGTCAACCTGCACCGCCTCACCAAGGGTAACTGCAGAATCACCCGAAGGTAATCAACAATGCCCGCGTGTATCATGACGGCGGCGAATGAATCAGCCTCGTACGCGTCACTCGGTGGATAAACCACCAGATCAACTCCGTTGATGTTGAAACGAATCTTTTTCAAAAAACGATTGACCGCCTCCTTCGCCGTACTTGCAGGTTTCGCGAGCTTAGCCACGGCAGTCATAGTCATCTCCGCGACCCCGTACTCCTCGACACAGGGCCTCATACAAGTATTTCTGTCAATTCAACTCGTATCCGTGAAAACCATGAGTCAGCCCGCTTGATACGTCAAAGATGCTCAAGTGCCGGCTGAAAGAATCAGAGTGACAAGATATGATCTGGTCATACTGTCCGGTTGACCGACAGGATAACAGGATGACAGGAATTTGGGGTTTATCCTCAGGAATCTAAGGCCATATTTAGGATTCCTCAAATCGACAGGATGAACGGATTCATTGTAATCCTGGAGATCGATCCTCCATATATTGTCACTCTGGAAAGAATGCTCATGTCATGGCCCGGCCCCGACCTGCGCCGCCGCCGCCGCCACTCTCGCATCTGCGCTTGGAGCCGCGCCTGTCTTGTCTGGCGTCCGGGTCAGCTCACTCTCACTCGCGTGATGGCACAGCCTGGAAAACTGCTTCAGAATCTGCAAGCTTTTCGTGAATGCCTCATCGCTTTTTGCCGCGTCACTGCTCCCGAGCCACTTGCGCAATCGGTGGAGCTCAATCACGCCTGGCAGGGGGGTCATTGAGAACAACGACTCGACCGAGGTCAAAAGCACGAAACAACAAGAACGGGGAGAGCAACTGCTGATACGATGGTATGGGTATGGGTCGGCCACCGCCACCATCACCAGGGACCGAGTCGGCGCGTCTATTCGAGCATTCACCCTGGAGGTAAAGTAGAAATCCCAAATCCGAGATGGGTTTCAGTCGTTGCACTCAATGACCCCTCTGCCTGACATGACTGCGTAGTACACGTCAATCTGTTTGGAGTTGGTCAACGGCGTCGAAGCAGAGCACGCGTAAGTGAAAGCCGTCCTCTGGCCAGGGCCAAGCAGCAAATGCTAAAAACATCAACAAGGATGGCACGTAATGCAAGAAACGAGGGTTGGCAAATATGTCGAAGGACATTTTGATGGAATTTCTGCTGGCCCCGGCCCCTACCTCTGGCTCATGTGTCGGTCGATCAATTGAAAGCTCCGGTGCAACACCTCGGGGTGATGACTCAGCGTCATGTTCAAGAGGATGTCCAGATATTCCGGTATCGTGGCGGAAGGGTCTACGATTTCCATCACCGTGGAGCCAACGATGGGCTTGCCAAACGTTTCCTTTTCCGCGGACGCCACGGCGGTTTTCAGAGCGTCGGCTACCATG
>Ga0307489_10000546_pt1 | contig 22992 bp, 38 predicted proteins | sample SB12metaG_FD_202247 | JGI IMG/M metagenome (GOLD analysis project Ga0307489, IMG submission 202247) | Sea-ice brine microbial communities from Beaufort Sea near Barrow, Alaska, United States - SB 1.2 | ecosystem: Environmental > Aquatic > Marine > Coastal | place: USA: Alaska | collected... | reverse complement strand
AAGGGTCAGGAGGTGGGTGAGGAGAAGGGTGAGGAGGGTGAGGGTCAGGAGGGTGTTGGGGTCCAAAAGGCAAGTGGGGTATCATTTTTTCGTCTGCGCAGTACAGTAGAGTTGGTTCTCTTCTCTTCGCCTCGTACAACGCTGGCTAGCGTAGCAAACCAGTGTACAGTCGGGGCATGCAGGTCGAGGCGTGGGTTCAGGAAGGAGGCATTGACAACACATCGCGGCGCTGTAGCTTCGCTTGTCGGGCCGAGCGCCGAGAACATAACATGTGGGTTGGCGAGGCCAACCAAACATCTTTGGGGAAATGCAAGTAAACGTCAACGGGTTTGGTGTTGGGGCGTGGCGGGGGCGCTCACTGGAACTCGATCTCGGGCTTATTGTGGCGCTCCACGTTCTGGCACGGGAAGTTCTGGATGCACAGCGACAGGTTCAGCGCCTTGCGGACGCCGTCGTAGTACGGCGCCTTGGAAGAAGCCATCGCCCCGCAGCGCGCTGGAACCTCCTCTCTCCCTCTCACTCTCGCTCAGGTTCTCGCGCCCTCGCCTCTCTCAGCCGCGCCCCACCGGGTCTCACGCACGCCCTCTCCTTCCACGGCGGCGACCGTGTCGCTTCAACCTTTCTCCTCCGCGGCGTGCGCGATTTATTGCGGCGCGCCGAACGACAAACGGGCGCGGGCGCGGGCGTCCCCTCGTTGATAAGCGTACCGACCACATCGGCACCCTTTTTAACACCATCAACGGCTTCAAAAAGGAAAATCAAGAGAAGTGTCTTCAGAGTACCCGTCACGAAAGGTGACAATCTGAGCGAGTCGCACGGCACGACCGCAGGTCACACCACTGTGCGGCCTCGGCGTCGCCATGAAGGACGTCAACAACCAAGCACCACAGTGCTCGTGGAGCGCGGGCCTTGCCGCCGGCGGCGGCGGCTGCTTGCATGAGCGCGTGCGGGTGCTGACGCACCGCGAGGCGTGGGGGGGCGGGTTCGAGCGATGCGTCTCAAACGCGGTGTCCTCCTCCGCGGGCGACGGGCTGCCGCTCAAGCGCCCCAAAGCCGCCGCCGCCGCCGCCGCCGCCGGTGCCGCCGCAGCCGCCGCGAGCTGCGTCAGCTGTGAGATCACCGTGCCGTTGCCGGCCGGCGGCGCATGCAGCTCCGTGACTATCGTGAGCACCGCGCGCACTGTTGAGATGTACGCGGTTCACCCGCGCTCGATGCAGCGCGCTTACATCCGCACCATTCGCGGCGTCGCCGTCTCGCGCGCCGCTCCCAACGCCGCCGCCGCCGCCGACGACACCTCTTCATCCGCCGCCGTGCCACCGCCGCCGCCACCTATCGCGGCTTCGCCTGCGCCGCAGACCCCCCCCCGGAGTCCGGTGGCGGACGCGGTGGCGAAGCTGGCCGCCAAGTTAGAATCGGGAAACACGGCGAAGAAGCTCAACTTTAGCGAGCAGGGGGGAGGGAGGGAAGAAGAAGGAGGAGAAGAAGGAGCCGGCGCAGCAGCAGCAGGGTTTGGAGGAGGCGAAGGAGGCGGAGGCGGAGCAGCAGGGGGAGGAGGAACAGCAGCAGGAGGTGGAGAAGGAGGCGAAGTAGGAGGGGGAGGAGGACGAGACGGAGGAGGAGGAGGAGGAGGAGGGTCCGAGGTGGGAGGCGTCGAAGGTGGTGTTGAAGCCGCGCCCCCGTTGCAATTCTTCGAGTGCTCGACCAAGTTCGGCGCGCAGCCGTGCGCCGCGGTGCTGGTGAAGCTGTTCGGCGCGCCGGACGCCAACGCCGCCGTGCACCTGCGCGTGGTGGTGGTGGAGATGCGCGGACCCGAGGAGGGTGTTGGCGGCGCGGGCGCCGCCGCCGCCGCCGCCGCCGCCGGAGCCAACGCCGGCGCACCACCGCCGCCCGCACCTGCCATGCTGGGGGTACCGTCTGCCAACTATTGCTCGCCACGTCACAGGATGCCGTTTAACCAAATTAACTCTGATTCAAAATGCGTGTCAATGACGTGGCGTGCAACATATTTGCTTGTCCCTAGCTGGGGGCGGGCGCGGGCATGGTGCCGCCCACGGGCGGGATGCCGGGGGGCGGGGGGGGCGCGGGCATGATGGCGATGTTCCAGGGACTCATGGCGGGCGGTGGCAGGCTGGGTGGTGCCGGGGGCGGCGGGGCCGTGGCCGGGGGAGGTGGAGGTGCCGGGGTAGCGGGGGCGCCGGGGCTTCCTTCAGGAATGGCTGAAATGATGGTAGGTCATTATCTCGTTCCCTTTTCAGCTCAACTAGAGCCGCTTGTTCCCTAAAACCACTCTCAGGTTAGCCCAGCTCACTGCTTCGACGTTGCTCAAAGTTGAGCTACCGAGGGAGCGAGCGTACGGCCCTGGACGGTGGCAGCGGCAATGGGTGGGGGGGCGGGTGGGGGTTTGTCGGGCGACGGCGCCGCCCCGCCGCCAGCGCTGATGGCGATGCTGAGGCAAGCGTCGGCGGCGCGAGACGAAACCACGATGCATTCGGCGGCGGCGGCAGCGGCGGAGACGGCAGGTACGGAGACGGCGGCGGTGGAGGCAGAGGCGGGGGCGCCGCCAGCCGCGGACGACGGGGACGAGGGCGAAGACGACGCTGACCCAGTGATGCTGGGCAGGGGCTCACACTCGTCCACTTCTCAGCTCAACTTGAGCCGTGTCTGTCACAAGAAAACACCCTACACACCCTGACCCCCCCCTAACATCCCCTTAACACGGGCTACAACATCCCTACGCGCACCCCCTATCCCATACAACGCGCTCAAGTTGAGTCGAAATGTGGACGAGTGTAAGCCTCTGATGCTGGGTCGCCGCGTGCGGAACATAGAACAGGTGGTGGTCCGATTGGAGCACGGGTTGACGGCGATGTTTGATAAATTAAACGCTCGGCTGGACATGCTGGATACGCGGGTGGACAAAGTGCTGACGATCCACGGGCGCCCAGGTTCGGCGGCGGCTTCGAAAGGGGCGGTTGCGACCGACCGACCGCCGTCCGGGAAGTTGAAAGGGGCGCATACGCTTGCCGAGTGGGACAATCGCAAAACAAAGGTGGGGCGGTACAGGTTAACCCTATGAAACCCACGTTGAAAGCGCCTGGGACTAAGCGCTCGAAACTGTAACGTGGTGAACTGGTTTCAACTTTTGCTTTCAAAATCAACTTGCGCCGCTACACAAAGGTGCCGCCAACGAGCGTGGAACGGAGAGGTTCACTATGAGCAGGCAGTCATTCGAGACCGGGACGTTGGCAGTCGGCGAGTGCGTAGAGATGAGCAGATTGGAGCGCGATATGTGTAACTTATTGTAGAGCTGTCCAAATTCACTTCCACTTTCACGAGCGAAATCTATTTCAGTTTCGCTTGCTGGAACCAACCGCAACTGTTTATAAATGTATTTTGTTTACCGTACAATCAGACAATGCAGCCCACCACCCATAACATGACTCTTCCCCCTTCCCCATCCCGTCATACCGTAAATCCATCTCGCCAGCAGCGTTATCACCCCGAATAATTACGCGCTCAAAAAACTCACATTCATCGAGCCCCAAGCGCCCACACTTGGTGAGCGGCAACCAACCTCAAGGATGCTCAAGTTTACAATTATTTTGTCCTGTTTGACCGCATCCGCACAAACTCCTCCCCGTCCGTGGAATCCCCGTCCGTCAGAATCCGGTCCAAGTCCACGGCCTCTTCCGAGTCCGTGTCCCACCCCGGGTCCCGCAGCCCGCTCCCCGACACCTTGGCACCCCCCGCAATAGGGCCCAACAGGAAATGCTCAAACCGTCATACGGTGGAATCCAACTTGAGAAACGAGGATTGAAAAGTGTTTTAGTACATTTTGCGCGAATAGGCCGATTTCGGTATATCGCCTAGGTGAAATGCCCATACAGAGTTGCGGGCAGAGCGTCAGCGCTCCGCGCGGGAAAGCGGGCGTCAGGATGAATGCCAACACAGAGTTGCGGGCAAAGCGTCAGCGCTTGGCGCGGGAAGCGATATAAGAAAATCGGCCTATCATGCCAGACCCCACCCCGCCACACCCGCGCGCCGCCGCGGTCTCGGAGGATCTTCGTCCCCAGCCCCCGACACCTTCTCTAGATCCTCCACCTCCACCTCCACCTCCACCTTCCCCTTCACCTCCTCCTCCTCCTTTTCCTTCACCTCCTCCTTTTCCGTCCCCGTGTTCGCGTCCTGTTCCTCCTCGGAATCGGAGTTGGATTCCGAGTGGGAGTCCGCGTCCGAATCCACGTCCTGCGGGTCCGGCACCCACGCACTGGCGGTCCGCCGCCGGTTGTCGTGCGCCCTGGTATCGGCGTCCCACGTGCAAGGTCACGCAGATGCTTTTGCCTTTAACGCACGTTCATCGAGCCCCAAGGCAGGTTTAGGGTTCAGGGTTTAGGGTTTAGGCACCCAGACGGCGAACATTGAGTCAACCCCATCCACCAGAACATCAGATGGGTAATACTCGCCACGTCATATAGAACGTCATATAACCCAAAAACTGAGGGTCCAGCAGGAGGTGAATAACTTGGCGTAACAGGCCGATTTCGGTATATCGCTTCCCGCGCCGAGCGCTCATGCTTTGCCCGCAACTCTGTATGGGCATTCAACCTGGCGCCCGCTTTCCCGCGCGGAGCGCTGACACTTTGCCCGCAACTCTGTATGGGCATTACACCCAGGTGATGTCGAAACCGGCCTATTGAGCAAGCCTTACCTTGGCAATGGCCGCGGCGCGCAGCTCGCCGCGGGTGCCGCCGCGCCGCGCGTCCACCGCCCGCTTCTTGGCCGCCTCCTCCGTGCCCACCCCGCCCACGTCGCTCAGACCCACGCGCGACAACCGCGGGCAGGGGCTTACACTCGCCCACTTCTCAGCTCAACCTGAGCCGTTTCTGACACAAAATACACCCTACATACACCCTGTTACCCCTCACACCTCCTATCCCACCGAAAGCTCTGAAGTTGAGCCGAAAGGTGGACGAGTGTAAGCCCCTGCCCGCGGGTTGCTCCGCGCGCTGTCCAGGTTGTCCAAGTCCTCGTCCGAGCGCTCCGAGCGGCAGGGGCTTACACTCGTCCACTTTTCAACTCAACATGAGCCGTTTCCGATGCAAAATACACCCTTTAATTTCCCTGATGCCCCCTGACAACTCTCAAATATCCCAAAAACAACTCCCGAATTCACCCCCTATCCAAGAGAAAGCGCTTACGTTGAGCCGAAAAGTGGACGAGTGTAAGCCCCTGCCGAGCGGGCGGAGCGAGCGGAGCGGTCCGTGCGGTCCGTGAGCTGCCCGCCGCCCTCGCTGTAGCGGCGCAAGTTGAATTTGAAAGCAGAAGTTGAAAGCAGTACATCACAGTCTAGTTTCAAGCGCTTGGTTCTAGGCGGTCTCAACTTGGGTCTGATAGGGTCAACCTGCAACGCCCTACCTCGCTGCCGCCCGCCGCGTCGTCGAACACGTCGCGGGCCGCCGCCTCCTACGGCCTGCCAGATGTTCCTCGCGACATCATGTGATGCCACTCAACTCAAGCAACGAGGGTATACGGGCATAGAAAGTGGAGGATGAGGTGGTAGGCTAGGGTTTAGGGTTTAAGGTTTAGGGTTTAGGGTTTAGGATTTAGGGTTGATGATTTAGGATTTAGGGTTTAGGGTTTAGGGTTTAGGGTTCAGGGTTTAGGGATTAGGGCATGGTCGTGGTCTGGCAGGCCCCGCCGCCTGCAGGCCGCGGGGGCGGTGCGGGGGGTCGTACGAGACGTTCATCTTGCGCGTGGCCATCTTCTGCGCGCGCTCCGCGTCGATGGCGATCTTGCCGTGGTGCAGCTTCTTGCGCGTCACCGCGCCGGCGCCGATGCCGCTCACCAGGGGCTTACACTCGTCCACTTTTCGGCTCAACTTAAGCGCTTCTGTGGGATAGGGGGTGCATTTAGGGGTTACCTAAGGGGTGTTTAGGAGGCATTAGGGGGTATTCGGGGGTGCTCAGGGTGTATATGGTGTCAGGAGCGGCTCAGGTTGAGCTGAAAAGTGGACGAGTGTGAGCCCCTGCCGCTGACGGCGCCGAGGCGGGTCATGTCGTCCTGCATGGGCGCACGCTCGTACACCCGGGTGTAGCGGCGCAAGTTGAACTTGAAAGCAAAATCCAAGTAAAATTGAAAGCAGTTTATCATATTTTAGTTTCAAGCGCTGAGTTCCTGGCGCTTTCAGCGTGGGTTTGATAGGGGCACCCTGCACCGCCTTACCCCGGACGCGTGCGCGGGCTTGTACTTTACCGCCACCCAGGGCCCTACAATCGTTCCCTTGCTCAGCTCAACTTGGGCCGATTTCCTCCTGAACACACGTGGAGTATCCCTCAAAGGTGCTGAAGTTGAGCAGAAAAGGGATCGAGTACGTGTGAGGCCCTGGACCCCACCCTGAGCGAAACGTCGTTGGGATACGCAGGGGGCACGTACGGGTTCAAGCCGCCGTGTCGGGCCAGCTTGCCGGCCAGGTAGTCAGCGTCCTGCCCCAGGTCTCCGTCGTACCCGGCGTCGGCGCGGCCGGGGTGTAGCGGCGCAAGTTGATATGAAAGCAAAGTTTGACAGCGGGTTCTCATCTTCTAGTTTCAAGCGCTTAGATCCAGGCGGTGTCAAAATTGGTTTGATAGGGTTCACCTGCACCGCCCTACCGGGGTCGTCGCGCCCGCCGCCGCCGTCCAGGGGCGAGTAAAAGAATAAATAATGCTGGTCACGTCATAGCATGTCATACAATTAGAGAGCCGGGAAACTAACATGTGGTGGATGACGCGGCGGTGGCGGGCATTATCCACTTATGCTCGCCACGTCATAGGATGTCATTGAAGTCGAGTGAGGGTCTCGAGGGTGTAAGCTGTGGTTAATGACGTGGCGGTGGCGGTGGCGGTGGCGGTGGCGGTGGCGGTGGCGGTGGCCGGGTTGATATAGCGCGTCCTACCGGCGTTGCCGCCGCGGCGCCCGGGGCTGCGGGGGAGGTACCCATTGCCCGACCGGCGCACGGGGCTCCCGTTGCCCGAGCGGCCGTTGCCCGAGCGGCGCACGGGGCTCGGAGGCGCGCCCGAGCCCATCTGCGGCACGTGGCGCCACGACGTGTGCCCACCGCGCGGGCTCAGCACCTGCCCGTGCTCCGCCTCCGCCGCGCCGCGCAGCGCCTCCAGCCAGGGCCTTACACTCGTCTTTTCCCCGGCTCAACGTGAGCGCTTTCTGTGGGATAGGGGGTGCATTGAGGGGTTGCTTAGGGGTGTTCAGGAGAGGTCTAGGGGGTATTTGGGGGTTATTCAGGGTGTATTTGTTGTCATGAATGGCTCAGGTTGAGCTGAAATGTGGACGAGTGTGAGCCCCCGCCTCCAGCGCCCCCGTCAAACCATAGTGCTCCACCAGGTTATCACTGTCACCCTCCAGCCAGGGGCTTACACTCGTCCACTTTTCAGCTCAACGTATAAGCTTTCTGTTAGATAGGGGGTGCATTCAAGGCTTGCTTATGGGGAGTTGTGTGGGAGTTAGGGGTTGTTAGGGGGTGTTTAGGGTGTATTTTGTGTGAGAAACGGCTCAGGTTGAGCTGAAAAGTGGACGAGTGTAAGCCCCTGCCTCGAGCGCCCCCTCCAGCGCCGCCGCACTGATGCGGTTCTCCACGGTGGCCACATACTCCTCCAGCGCCACGTACCCGCCCCCCTTGCGCATCAGCATGGTGCGCTCCGATGACGCCATGGCGTCCTTGAAGTAGGGACTCACACTCGTCCGCTTCTCAGCTCAACTTGAGCCGTGTCTGATACAATAGAACACCCTGCACACCCTAAACACCCCCTTAACACGGGCTACACAACCCCTTACGTACACCCCATATCCCATACAAAGCGCTCAAGTTGAGCTGAACAGTGGACGGGTGTAAGCCCCTGCCTTGAAGAGGCGCAGCGCGCCCACCTCGCCCTGCAGCCAGGGGCTTATACTCGTCCACTTTTCAGCTCAACGTGAGCACATTCTGTGGGATACGATGGGTGCATGATTCTCCCCCAGTCGATTAGACAGGGAGACACGGGGAGGTGGGACCAAAACGGCTGAGGTTGAGCAGAAAAGGGGACGAGTGTAAGCCCCTGCCTGCAAGGGGTGCAGCTGCCCCTCCAGCCAGGGGCTTACACTCGTCCACTTTTCAGCTCAACTTGAGCCATTTCTGACACAAAATAAACCCAAAATAAACCCTGAGACCTCCTGATACCCCTTGACACCTCCTAAACGCCCCCTACACAACCTAAAAACGCACCCCCTGTCCCACAGAAAGCGCTTAAGATGAGCCGAAAAGTGGACGAGTGTAAGCCTCTGCCTCGAGCTCCTCCATGCGGCGCTCCGCCTTGTTGCGGTAATGTTTGAAGGACGCCGCGGTGGACGCCAGCTTCTTCCAATGGCAGAACGACTTCCACAGGCAGCTGTTCATCATCCGCCGCAGCGTGCGCTGGCCCGCGTGTAAGGCCCGGTTTTAACTCAGTGTCGGCGTTCCTTGGAACGCTTATATCTTCGAAACCGAGGGTCTGTTTACTCAAGGATCGCGACCAGGTCGTACAATCGGCGAGTCGGTCGGTGGGTCGTTCTAAATGGACAGGTCCGATTGGTATTGGTCGAACGGGATTCGATACCATGTCTTCGATACCAGACCCGACCCTGAGTTTAACAAGCAGAGGGACAGTTGGGTAAGATTACCACTCCGAGTGGCGTAATGTTGGGTTGATTGGCGGCCACATTGACGAGTGTTTCGGAAGGCCCGGCGTCAACAAGCGGAGGGGTTTATAAATCATGGTCCCTCGAAAACGGAGGGGGGTCTCGGTAGTTGATCGCACCGAGTGGCGCGATGCTGGGTAGAATGGCCAACCGGTATCAAGAAACGAACAGAGAGTTGGGCATCATGGTCACACCGAGAGGCGTGATGTTGGGTAGAATGGTGGCCGCACTGACGAGAATTTTGGCCACATTGACGAGTGTTTGGGTGTTTGGTGAAATCTACTGATGAGGGCATACCCATGCGCTGCACGGCGGCCCAGCCGCGCTCGGCCGCCTCGCGCCAGCGCCGCGCCTCCTTCCGCCAGGGGCTTACACTCGTGCACGTTCAAGCTCAACTTGAGCACGTGCTAGCTCAACTTGAGAAACTCCAGGACACATTCATGAGTTGAGTGGTGTTATACGGTGGACAGAAGAGCTCAAGTTGAGCTGAAATGGAAACGAGCGTAAGCCCCTGCCTCCCGCGCGTCCAGCAGCAGCCGGTCGTTCTCCTCCGCGTCCTCCTCCAGCGCCGTGCGGTTGAACTCGGCCGTGTCCGCCCGCCTAGTGCCAGGGACCGTGCTGGCTCACGTGGCGACTGCTGGGTGACGTGTCGACTGCTGGGTGACGTGGCGAATGCCGGTACACTATGTGGTGGGTGAAGTGGCGAACGCCGTTCGATGACGTGGCGAGCACCGGTACGGTATGTGGTGGATGACGTGGCGAGCGCCGGTACAGTATGTGGTGGATGACGTGGCGAGCGCTGGTACAGTATGTGGTGGGTGACGTGGCGAGCGCCGGTACAGTATGTGGTGGATGACGTGGCGAGCGCCGATACACTATGTGGTGGATGACATGGCGAGCGCCGGTACACTATGTGGGGTTTAGGGTTTAGGATTTAGGATTTTGGGTTTAGGATTTAGGATTTTGGGTTTAGGCTTTAGGGTCTAGTATGCCCTTACCACTTGGCGAAGGCGGGCGCCAGGAGGCGGTTGACGATGCGCTCGATAGCCCGCTTCTTGGTGTAGCGGCGCAAGTTCAATTGAAAGCAAAGTTTGAAAGCGGTTCATCACATTTTAGTTTCAAGCGCTTAGTTCAAGGCGCTTTGAACGTGGGTTTGATAGGGTCAACCTGCAACGCCTCACCTTGGCGCGGTCCACCACGTTCTGCATGTGCCCGTACCGCTTGGCGATCTGCGCCACGGAGTGCCAGTGCTTGATGGCGCCGTGCGCCGCGCCGGCGCCCATGCTGTAGCGGCACAAGTTGAATTTGAAACCAAAATTCATGCAAAATTGATGACAGATTATCAAATTTTAGTCTCAAGCGCTGAGTTCCAGGCGCTTTCAACTTGAGTTTCATAGGGTCAACCTGCACCGCCCTACCATGCGCCTGAGTGCCACGTCGGCGGACTGGTGCAGCTTGTCCATCGTATGGCTCGCCATGTTGTAGCGGCGCAAGTTGATTTTGAAAGCAAAAGTTGAAAGCAGTATATCACGTAATAGTTTCATGTGCTTAGTTCCAGGCGGTATCAACTTGGGTTTGATAGGGTCAACCTGCACCGCCCTACCATGTCCTTCCAGTAGTGCAGCTCCTTCTGCAGCGTCGTTATCTCCGTCGACCGCTCCGCCGCCTCTTGGCAGGGGCTTTCACTCGTCCACGTTTCAGCTCAACCTATGTCGTTTAGGTCACACCGCCCCATGTCCCCCTGTCTAATAGACTGGGGGAAAATCATGCACCCAACTTATCCCACAAAATCTGCTTACGTTGAGCCGGAAAGTGGACGAGTGTAAGCCCCTGCCTCTTGTGCTTTCTCCTTCACCACCTTTTCAGCCACCAGCGACTTCCACTGGTTGAACGCGCGGGCCTGCGCCATGTTGAGCAGCGCGCGGCCCGCACGCTCATAGTTCATTGCGCGCCCGAACTGTATGGCGGAGCGCCAAGTTTCGAAGGCGCGCGTGACGGAGTGCATGAACGCCTTCTTAACGACGCGGCGGCCCATCTTCAGGGGCTTACACTCGTCCACATTTCAGCTCAACCTAAGCCGTTTTGGTCACACCTCTCCGTGTCCCCCTGTCTAATAGACTGGGGGAAAATCATGCACCCAACGCATCCCACAAATTGTGCTTACGTTGAGCCGAAAAGTGGACGAGTTGAAGCCCCTGCCCATCTTCTCCACCATGTCCCACAGCCGCGTGCGGTCCGCCGCCGGCCACGGCCAGGTGCATGCTGCCCGCCACGTCATATCATCACACTCGACGCAAGACACCAGGGTCTGAAATGTGGTGAATGACATGGCAGGCCAATGCTAGCCGCCACTTCATTGCCAACACTTGACTTTAGAAACGAGGGCTAATGACTTGAACTCAGTGTCGGGTCTGGTGCCGAAATTATGGTATCGAATCCCGTTCGACCAATCAGAACTGTCCATTTCGAAAATCCCATTCACCGACTCGCCGAGAGTCTTACCGGCTGACGATCCTTGAGTAAATGGACCCTCGATTTCGAGGATCCCAGGGTGACCGGTCACCCCGACACTGAATTTAAGAAACGAGGATGCATGACGTGGTAGGCGTGAGCGATGAAGTGCGCGGCCCACCTGCAGCTCCTCGACGTGGGGGTTGGTGCGAGGGTTTAGGGTTTAGGGTTCAGTGTTTAGGGTTTAGTGCGCGGCCCACCTGCAGCTCCTCGACGTGGTGGTGGTGCTCGGCCACCTCGGCCACGGCCACCACCCGCCGCGTCGCGGCCACGAAGGCCCGCCACTTGCGCCACGATGTAGCGGCGCAAGTTGAATTTGAAAGCAACGCTTGAAAGCGGTTCATCATATTTTAGCTTAAAAGCGCTTCGTTCCAGACGCTTTCAACGTGGGTGTCATTGGGTCAACCTGCACCGCCCTACCACGACGCCGTCTGCCCCGCGCTCATCATGCGCATCAGCGCCTTGGCCTGCGCCTTGTGCCAGGGGCTTTCACTCGTCCACTTTTTGGCTCAACTTAAGCGCTTACTGCGGGACAGGGGGTGCATACAGGGAGTGTTTAGGGTGTATTTAGCAGGAGTTGTGGGGCATGAGGGGGTGTTTAGGGCGTATTTTGTTACAGAAACGGCTCAGGTTGAGCTGAGAAGTGGACGAGTGTAAGCCCCTGCCTTGTGCATGACACGCTGCGCGCGCTCCACCACCTCCCGCTGCGTCACCACCTTCTGCTCCAGCTCCTCGCGCACCTGCACCCAGGGGCTTACACTCGTCCACCTCTCAGCTCAACCTGAGCCGTGTCTGGCACAAAAAGACACCGTACACACCCTAAACACCCCCTTAACACGGGCTACACAACCCCTCCGCGCACCCCCTATCCCATACAACGCGCTCAAGTTGAGCTGAAAAGTGGACGAGTGTAAGCCCCTGCCTCCACCTGTTGCGCCGCGACGTGTCGGAAGATATACCCCTTCCACGTGCTGAACGCCGGCGCTAGCCCCGCCAGCTTCATCCTCGTTGTACCGGCGCAACTTGAATTTGAAAGCAATTTTCGAGAGCGGTCCATCGCATTTGAGTTTCAAACGCTTAGTTGCAGGCAGTTTGAAGTTTCAACTTGGGTTTGATAGGGTCAACCTGCACTGCCCTACCTCGTCACCATCGCCGCCATCTCCTTCTTCCGCTGCTCCATCACGATGGCCGACCACCAGGGTCGTTGAGAACGAGCACTAGACCCGACATCGGACGTGCCCGCATGACTTAGTTTCAGGGTGAATGCTCATACAGACGCGTGGAGGAGGAGGAGGAGGAGGAGGAGAAGGAGGAGGAGGAAGAGGAGGAGGAGGAAGAGGAGGAGGGGATTCAATGTCGGTAGAGTGCATGTTGGCAATGACCCCCCTGCCTTGTATCGCGCCAGCTCCTCCACCAGCGCGCTGTTGTCCGCCTGGATATGCTCCACTCAGGGCCCGCCGGAGTACGCGTATGCATAGTTTGAAAGACGCCTCATCAATTATACGGCGTAATATGGCGTCTTTTGACTCAATAATCTAGAGCTGAAAATTTGGGCCAGGGCCAGAATGTTATAGCTTCAGGCACTTCGTCATATTGATTATGTTCATGCTCCCTGCGACATGTGAAGGCAGTTGACGCAATGAACAAAGATCAGAACTGATTATGCCCCCCACATCATACGATGGCAGTCAACTCAAGACACGAGGGTCCAAATTATGGTGAAGACGTGGCGACGCATGATCTGCGGAGCCCCACCTTGACCTCCTCCCTGGCCAGCTGCGTCACTTTTTTATGCGCCTCCACTTTCTTCTCGGCGCTTTCCACTTTCACGCCGGGGACGAAGCTGGCCCATTGGCTGAACGCGCGTTTCATCCGCAGCCGCATCCACTGTTTGATGATGGTTTCGCGCTTATCCTCCAGGTAGGGTGATTGCAGTTTAAACCGTGAACGTTCAACGTGAGGCGTAAGGCAGTTACCTTGTACAGCTGGCACTGTAATATCTTTGAAGTGGTCAGTAGGACAACTCAAGTGGTTTCAGTGAGGCGGTTGCATTCAACCCATGAAGGCTGTGAAACCACGAGGATTCTTTTCAGACGTGCGAAGTGCAAAGTGGCAGCCCGACCTCGGCGAACTTCTGAAGTTTCTTCGTCGTCTTCTTGGTCACGTGCAGCTCCTCCTGGCTGGAGGGTCGTTGAGAACAAGCACTCCGACCGAGATCGGAGCATGACTCACCGGGTACCTTCAAGGGTCAATGCTGATACAGACACGCAGAGTCTTGGACCCCTTCGGCCAATTCGTAAGCTGACCGAGTGATTGTTGTGACAAGCAACAACCCCCCGCGCCTGGAGCTGGTGAATAGCCTGCTCCGCGCTGTCCAGGGTGTCCTCCAGCCAGGGGCTTACACTCGTCCATCTGTCAGCTCAACGTAAGCGCTTTTGGTGGGACCAGGGGTATTTAGGGGGTGTTTAGGGAGTGTTTAAGGCGGTGGTGGAGGGGGTATTTAGGCGTTTAGGGGATGTGTTGAGTGTCAGAAACGGCTCAGGTTCAGCTGAACAGTGGACGAGTGTAAGCCCCTGCCTCCATCTTGTGCTGCACCACGTGCTCGATCTCGACGCGCCACTTGTTGAAGCAGCGTACCACCACCATGTTCTTCATCCGGGTGATGATGGCGGCCGTGCGCTGCTCCTGGATGCAACGGCGCAAGTTGATTTTGAAAGCAGAAGTTGAAAGCAATACATCACACTTCAGTTTCAAGCGCTTAGTTCCAGTCGGTTTCAAACTGGGTTTGATAGGGTCAACCTGCAGCGCCCTGCCTGGATCATGGCGGCGGCGCTCGCGAACTTCTTGTTCTCCTCGCCCATCGTGTACCACTCGATGGACAGCTGCACCAGGCTCTTCTCCAGCTGCTCCACGTGGGTGTCGCGTTTGTCGACGACGCGCTTGAGCGCCGCCAGCTCCTGCGCCATGAGGCTCTCGGACTTGCGCAGCTTGTTGGTGGCCGTGCACTGCTGCCGGAACAGCTCCTCCTTAATGTAGCGGCGTAAGTTGAATTTGCAACCAAAATTTGAAAGCAGTTCCTCATATTATAGTTTCAAGCGCTCGGTTCCAGTCGCTTTCAACGTGGATTTGACAGGGTCAACCTGCACCGCCCTACCTTGGTGGGGAAGTACCACCCGCGCTCGTCGGACCACACCGTCTTCAGAGGCCGCTTGTCCTGCTCATACGGCCTAGCAAATATTGCTCGTCTCGTCATAAAATGGGACTCACGCCCAGAAACGAGGGTTCGAAATGCGTCGGATTGCCATGCAAAGCAAGAGCGAGGGTTCAAATGCGTGTCGATGACGTGGCGCCGGGCGGTATCTGGCGGGCCCTGCCGTCTTGGACGGGTTGAAGATCTTGGCGCGCACCGCGGCGATCACCGACTCGGAGGGCATCGCCACCTTGCAGGGGCTTACACTCGTTCCCATTTCAGCTCAACTTGAGCTCTTCTGTCCTCCGTATATCCCAACTTAACTCATGCATGTGTCCTAGGGTTGCTGAAGTTGAGCCATAATGTGAACGAGTATAAGCCCCTGCCACCTTGCCGCTGCGGCGCGCCTCGTTCCACGCCTGCGTGCAGGGGCTTACACTCGTCCACTATTCGGCTCAACGTAAACACATTTTGTGGGATACGTTGTTTGCATGATTTTCCCCCAGTCTATTAGACACGGGGACAGGGAGAGGTGTGAAGATCATGGCTTAGGTAGAGCTGAAAAGTGGTCGAGTGTAAGCCCCTGCCTGCGTGGCGTCGCGCTTCTGGTCCGCCGTGTACCAGGGGCTTACACTCGTTCACTTCTCAGCTCAACTTGAGCGCTTTTAATGGGATGGGGGGTGCACGGAGGAGTTGTGTAGCCCGTGTTGAGGGGGTGGCAGGGGGTGTGTAGAGTGTTTTTGTGCGTCAGACACGGCTCAAGTTGAGCTAAAAAGTGAACGAGTGTAAGCCCCTGCCGTGTACTGGGGCGGCGCCGCCGCCGCCGCGGCGCCCGACGCGCCCGCCTGTGCTGCCGCTGCCTGTGCTTGGCGGGTCACGGGGCAGGGGGCGGGACACAAGACCCGTTAGCAGAGCAGTCAGCAGTCAGCAGAGACGACAGCACAGACGGCAGCAGAGATGCCAGCAGATATGCGAGCCGAGATGACGCACATACTACCTCATACCGCCCCCCGCGCTCCGTTATGCTAACTTACATTCCCGTGGTGGTACCTCACCTCAACCTCGCGCCATTGGCTTCGGCTGTCAGACGTCAGCAGCTCAGCACACACGGACGAAGCGGCAGAGTGCAGGGAGGCGGGGGAGCACGAGGATGAGGGGGAGGAGACGGTGAATCCCTAAGTGCTCGCCCATAGCGTTCCTCCGTGGCGACGATACGAGTACTCGTACCAAAGGCCCGGTATCAAACGGAGCTCTACGAGTAGCAATTGCCAAGGAAAAAGGGGATGACGAGAGAGAGGGTTGGGGGGGGGGCACGGGGCGCGGTGCACCGCCGCAGCGAGGGGAAATAACGGCTAGCAGGGCGTGATTATTCTGCATTTGGTCGTGTCTTTCGATATTGCCGAACGGGGCGGGGAGATATCGCCGGCGGTGTGTGCTGTTGCGGCGCTTTGGCTGCGCGTTATCTCGGCTTGGATAGTGGTTGGACTCGGCGAGTCTGTTGACGACACGTGCCAAATGAGTTGGGAAAAGCGCGGGGTGGCGCCGCTGGTTTAAGTATGACGCGCACCATCGATGCGGCATCCTCAGGAGGCGCCTTGCGGAACCGGCGCGGGCGCTCCAAAGCGCTCATCGTGTCGCCCTCCCCCGCCCGCCGCGTGCGCCGGGCGCCGGATGTGTTTTTCGAAATGTCAACAGCAACGACTCCCTTCGCCTCTGCTCCCGCGGCTCGGCGTTGCCGCGAGGAGCGGCGGTCGTGGCCCGGCCCGCGGGGTGCGGGTGTCTTTGCGCTGCGAGGCGATAAGATTCGCTGCGCGCTCGTCAAGTGGCGCCGCTGGTTCCCCCGCTGCACCTGCAGCTACCGACAACGACAGCAGAAAGGGAGATGTTGGACGACACGGATCGATGTCGGAACCGGGAACGGTCAGATTTCAACTGCCCCCTGCCTGCACAAATCCCCCAAACAGCCCCCTAAATTCCTCCCAACAGACCCCCTAAAACAACCCCCCCCCCATTGTCCATTGACGGTTACAGGTACTACTTGCCGTTTTGGTGTGATTGTCAGATTTCCCGCGTTGGCGGTTGGGCGTCGCTTGAGTGAGACAGTCGCCTGGAAGATTACTTCGGTCAAACCCTCGAACGCCCCGCCGCATTCCCACACCAACACCCACCACCACGTCTCCACTACTCACCATGGCTCCCAAGACCGTCGCCAAGAAGACCGCCGCGCCCAAGGCCGCACCCAAGGCCACCAAGACCATCACGAAGGTGTGCCTCTCGTTGCTCATTTCTCATTTCAAAACATTTAGTTCTCCCATTCTCTCGCTCACGCTCTCGTTTGGCACACGCGCTCGAGGCACCGGCGCGCCGAGTCTACCTATCGAATTAGTTCCCAACCTGGTGAACTTTGACAACCGCGCCGCTCGCGAGGCGCTCCGCCATGCCGGCATCCGTGCTCTAGAACGAACGCACACAGAGGCCGCCGACCCGTTTTCTCGTTTCTGTCCGTTACTATCCGTTTTCGAGCGGGAGTTCCCTCGCCATTCTCGCCTTCCTCTCACCCGCCCTCCTCTTCCACCCACTCGCCCCTCTGTGCAGGCCAAGCCGGCTGCCAAGAAGGCGCCCAAGAAGGCCGCGCCCAAGGCCGCGCCCAAGAAGGCTGCGCCCAAACCCGTTGCCAAGAAGGCTGCGCCCAAGCCGGCCGCCAAGAAGGCTGTCGCAAAGGTTGCGCCCAAGAAGGTGATCACGAAGGCTGCGCCCAAGAAGGCGGCGCCCAAGAAAGCCGCGCCCAAGAAGGCCGCGCCCAAGAAGGCGCCCAAGAAGGCGGTCGCGAAGAAGTGAACGAGAGGGGTCGATCGTTGCTGCGCCGCATTGTAACATATCATTATAAACTAGTTTCCTCCTGCAGCAATTCAAATTTAATTTATTTTTTCAAGCTTTGACCAACGCTCTCCGACAACCCGTGACGTCACGCTCAGTCCTCGTCCACCGACGGCTTCGCGCGCCTCCCAAACGTCAGCACCTCATTTACACAATCACCGAGGATCGGGGCCGCCGCACTCCGCGTCTTGCGCTTAGTGCAGGGGTACTGGTCTGATAGTATCAGCGACCCGTCATTCATACATTTAGTACCCCTGTTGACCAGACCTTGTTCACGAGCGGCTTCGCGCCTTCCACAATGCACGAACACTGCAGGAATAGTTCCTCGGCTCATTCACGCGACGGAAACAGGTGCTATATGGTAGTCATGACGACTCCGTCGTTTATGCTGCCGACCCTGTCGTTTGCTCTTTGATCAGTCCCCCCGCTCAGTCCCTGTCCACTAGTGGCGTGGCGTCATCGGTTTAGCGTCACGGGTGCAGGCTCGTAAGCTTATATACAATGTCAATGCTAATAATGATTAAAATAACGAATACGCACGCGCTGCTTTCCCTAATTCCCTGCCACATGTACTACGAGTTGCCCCGGCTCAGGCCCTGTCCGTGTCCACGAGCGGCTTGACATCCGGCCCAAAGTCATCCAGGAATTCGTCCTCGTCCGAAAACTCCTTCCAGTTCTGCGCATTCTGCCCGCTGACATCCTCCGACGGATGCGCGAACGCCTTCCAGTCCTCATGGGCCCGCGGGTCTGGGCCCTGCGAGGCCCTGCCGCCCTCCGCGTCCGCCGCGTGCGCAACCTTGTGCCGTCGCGCCTTCTCCTCCACCGCGCGACTCGCACTGCTCCACTCCCCGCCGCCGCCGCCCGCCGTTGACTTTTTGTGCCCGTGCGCGTGCCGCCCGAGCGCCGCCTCCGCCGCCTTGCAGGGTCTTACATCTGTACATGCATTAGCCGGCACTCATGATCTATGCGTCTTTGAGGTGTTAAGCGGGTCATGAGCCACACAAGCGGTCTAAGGGACAAACAGTTTAAAATAGAGCTGGGAGAAACGCATAGGGGAAGGCCCTGCCGGCTTAGATGACGTTGACGTCGGCGGCGGCGGCGCCGTCTGGTGCCCGTGCGCCGCCAGGGCGGCCCGCACCGCCGCCACAACCGCCTTGGCATACCCTGACTGTTTACTCGCAGTGTGCCGATCGCCTAGAGCTGCCACCGGCACCTGGTCCTCCCTCCTGGCCTCGCCGCCGCCGTCGCCGTCGCTGGCCCCCACCGGCACCACCTGCGACCAGGGGCTTACACTCGTCCACTATTCAGCTCAACTTGAGCCGTTTCTAACACAACAGCACACCCTAAAAAGCCCTAATACCCCTTGCCACCCTCTGAACACGCCCGAAACAATCCCTCACTGCACCCCCTGTCACACAGAAGGAGCTTAAGTTGAGCTGAAGAGTGGACAAGTGTAAGCCCCTGCCTGCGACCCGAGCCGCCCGATGGGCCCCAACGCCATCGGCTTCTGCGCGCTGCTCCCGAAAGCCGCCGCGCCGCTCCCGAAGCCGCCGCCGCCGCCGCCGCCACCGCCGCCGCCGCCGCTGCTGCCGCCCGACTTGGCGGCATCCCCTCGGCCGAAAACGTTCCGATTAGCCGATGCGTAACTGCGCGGGTTCGGTTGGAAGGGCCTGGCAGGTGTTGCTCGCCACGTTATAGGTTGCCATTTAACTCAAGAAACGAGGACGTGGCGGACGAACCGATGACGTGGCGGGCAAATGACTGATGAATGTTGTGCGCCACAGCATCAAATGACGTTCAATTCAAGTATTGAGGGTTTCAGATGCGTGCCAATGACATGGTGAGCGATACCTGCCAGGCCCTGAACATGCGTTGGATGACGTGGCGAGCAGTGTCTGGCACTACTCGCGCCGAGCCCCTCTGCCATGAGAGACACGGGGTTTGGAGGGGGTATCCCCAGATCCGGGGATATCTATCGACCGATCAACCGGCCGGGGTTTCGCTTTGCCTGAGTCAATAACCCCTCAAGTCGACCATTTTGAAGAATCGAGGTTTTGGCGCGATTGACCCCTCAGTTTCTTATGGTAGAGGGGGTCGGACCGTGCAGCAGGCCCTGCCTGCTGGTACGCGAAGGCGGAGCGCCACGCGCCACCGCGCGCCCGCTCCTCAACCCCCGCCTTCCGCACCGCCGCCGCCGCCGCCGCCGCCGCCGCCTCCTCCTCCTCCTTCTCATCCTTCTCCTCGTCCGCCGACGACCGCGCTGGCGCCGCCGCCACCGCCGACGCCGGCGCCGCGTCTCCCGTTGCATGCTGCGCGGCTGTGTGCTCGCCTTTACTGAGCGCCTTGGTGTGAGACTTGGAGGAGGAAGAGGAAGAAGCAGTCTTATCAGATGTCTTTGTAGAAGACTTCGAAGCAGATACCTTCGACGCAGAAGACTTCGAGGCAGCAGGCTTCTTGGTGTGGCCGTGCTTGGATGAGGCGGCGCTACCTTCGTCGTCATCATCATCGTCTTGTTTCATTATTTTCTTGTGCGCTTTGAAGACACCCGCCTCCTCCTCGGCCTCTGCCAAGATCTCGGCCTTGTTCTCCGCCTCGAATCAGGGCCAGGCAGGTGTTGCTTTCACGTCATACAACGCCATATATGACAAAGTGCGTGATGCCACTTAGACACTTAGCAACAAGTAGTGCTAAGTCGTCCAAATGGAGCGTTCTGATTGGTCGAGCTGGCACTAAGTCAGACTCAATAGCACTAAGTCAGACTAAGTGTCTAAGTGGTTTGGCGCACTTCGTCATAACGCAAGAATCGAAGGTTCAAAATGCGTGTCTATGATGTGGCGGGCAAACATATCTGGCAGGCCCCGCCGCGGATGGCATGGGCGCGCGGCGCGGGGCGGCGGGGGCGGGGGCCAGGCGGGCCAGGCTCCGCGTCCACCGCGCCACGATCCCACCCGCCGGTGCGCCGTCAGGGGCGCCCCTCGGCGGCGCCTGTTGCTTCGCCTGCTGCTTGGCCCAGTGCCGCTCCCCCTGGTTGTAGCGGCGCAAATTGAAATTGAAAGCAAAGTTTGAAAGCGGTACAACACAATTTACTTTCAGGCGCTTGGTTCCAGGCGCTTTCAACGTGGGCTTAATAGGGTCAACCTGCACCGCCGTACCTGGTGCCCCGCTAGCGTTGCCTCCGCCGCCTCCACCTCGTCACGGTGGTGCACCCGTGACACGTACTTCCACGCGTCGTGCGCCGGTATGGTGTTCAGTATCACCCCCGTGCCGCAGGGGCAACCACCCGATGCTCGCCACGTCATATGCTGACGAGCGATTATATCCGAGTCTGAATATGGGACATAACAAGGCGGACAGCTAGTGCCTAGCCTGTGGGCTAGCAACTTCTACTAAGCTGGAGTTTGGTGATTTGGCCGAAAGTCAGATGACTTCTGGTGGAAATCACCAACTGCCTACTTACTACGGGTAGTACGAGATACCATATATAGTACGCTTTACAGACTAGGCAGTAGGGCCAGGTAGATGTGCTCGCGGCATCATATGATGTCATCAAGAAACGAGGGTCGGAAATTATTTCAATGCTGTGGCGAGCGTCATTCGATGATCCCTACCTTGGTGGCGCCCTTGGCGGCGTTGCCCTCGGCCTTGGCGTCCGCGCCCCTGTCCGTCTCCTTCGCCGCGTCTGCGTACATGGTGTTGTCCTGCCTCGCCAGCTTGGTTTAGCGGCGCAAGTTGACTTTGAAAGCAAAGTCTGAAACCGGTTCATCCACATTTTAGTTTCAAGCGCTGCGCTGTAATCAGGCTTGCTTTCAACGTGGGTTTGATAGGGTCAACCTGCACCGCCCTACCTGGGCCGCCACCGCCGCGCTTCTGGCGTCCATCTCCTCGTCGTACTCCTCGTCCTGCTGAACCGGGGAGCAGGGGCTTACACTCGTCCACATTTCAGCTCAACGTAAGCACATTTTGTTGGATACGTTGGGTGCATGGTTTTCCCCAAGTCTATTAGACAGGGGGACACGGCAGGTGTGACCATAACGGCTTAGGTTGAGCTGAGAAGTGGCCGAGTGTAAGCCCCTGCCTCGATGGCCGCATCCTCGTCGTCGTCGTCGCCATTCGCCTCGTCCTCGTCCTCGTCCTCGTCCTCGCCATTCGCAGCTCGCTCCTCGGGGGCAGCGGCAGTGTGGTGATGCTTGGCTTTAGCGGGGTTGGCGGTGGCGGTGGTGGCGGCGGCGGCAGGGGTGGTGGCGGCGGCAGCGGCGGTACGCGAGCTCTTCTTTGAGTGGGGCTTGGTGGTGGCAGCGGCTGTGGTGGCGGCGGCGGCTGTGGTGGTGGTGTCGTCGTCTCCTCCTTCCTCGCTCCACCAGTCCAGCAAGGAGTCCACATCATCCCCGCCGCCGCCCGCACTCGCCTTGCCCCCCGCCGCGGCCGAAGTCGCAGACTTCTTGGAGTACGTTGAGGAGGATGCAGAAGCAGACTCATCAGAATGATGATCGTCGGAGTAAGAAGATCTGGAGGAAGACTTGGAGGAAGCATCATCGGAGGAGAACAAGTCATCGATGGCCGCCTTGTGCCGCGCCTCGACTCGCTCGTCGACGTCCTCGATGTCGTCGTGAGCGCTCTTGGTCTTGCTTTGTTTGGTCGCCTTGCGGCCGAGGGAGGCCTGGGACCAGGGGCTTACACTCGTCCACTTTTCAGCTCAACCTGAGCCGTTTCTCACACAAAACACCCCCTAAATACCCCCTAATCCCCCCTGACACCTCTTAAACACCCCATATGTCCACCCTCTGTCCCACAGAAAGCGCTGACGTTGAGCCGAGAAGTGGACGAGCCTAAGCCCCTGCCTCGGACTGGGCACTCTGGGCGGTGATCCCGGCGGCGTTGGCATCGAAGGCGTCCAAGTCCACGTTGTAGCGGCGCAAGTTGAATTTGTAAGCAAAATTTGAAAGTGGGTCATCACACTTTAGTTTCAAGAGCTTAAATCCAGGCGCTTTCAACTTGCGTTACATAGGGTCAACCTGCACCGCCCTGCCACATCCTCCGCGAACAGCCGCGCCATCAGCCCGCCTTCAACTTTGCGCGCCTGCCCCCCGCCACTGTCCCCGCCTCCGCCGCCGCCCACAAGCAGCCCCCCCAGCGCCGCCAGCGGTAGCGCCAACCCCCTCCCGGCCCCGGCCCCGGCCCCGGCCCGCGCGTCGCTCGACATCCCCACCCCGCGCGGCAGGGGCTTACACTCGTCCACTTTTCGGCTCAACATAAGCGCTTTCTGTGGGATAGGGGGTGCATGTAGGGGTTGTGTAGGGGTGTCTAGGAGGTGTTAAAGGGTATCATGGGGTGTTAAGGGTGTATGTAGTGTCAGAAACGGCGCAGGTTGAGCTAAACAGTGAACGAGTGTAAGCCCCTGCCGCGCAGCATACTCAGCGCGGAACTCTCCCCCACAAGATTCGCCGGGTTGACAACCCGCGTATCTTTCCACGTGATATCGCTCAGCTGCGGATCTCGCCACGTGGTTTCGCTCAACTGCGGCGAGCCCAACCTCGCCGCCTGCTTGGCCTGATCCACGTGCTGCTCATAGCTGTAGCACGTCAACACCCCACGATCAAGGCCTGGCGAATATTGCTCGCCACGTCATCAACACGCGTTTTGAACCCTCATTTCTTTACGTTGATTGACATCCTATGTTGCTCGCCACGTCGTCAACACGCGTTTTGAACCCT
>Ga0307489_10000545_pt1 | contig 23009 bp, 26 predicted proteins | sample SB12metaG_FD_202247 | JGI IMG/M metagenome (GOLD analysis project Ga0307489, IMG submission 202247) | Sea-ice brine microbial communities from Beaufort Sea near Barrow, Alaska, United States - SB 1.2 | ecosystem: Environmental > Aquatic > Marine > Coastal | place: USA: Alaska | collected... | reverse complement strand
ACCTGTCAAAAATGAGCGAAAAAGTAACCGATCTTCTTAAATGCTTTTTCGATGTTTTTGAGAATGAAAAGATTTTTCAGCTGAAATATCCGCCAGGTGGCACAAAACAAAAGATTTTTTAGGTGAATTTCCCGACGATTCACCGCCACTTGACCGCATTCTCACGCCTTTCCTGCCTCGTACGAGTACTTGTACGAGTGCGAGGCAGGGACACGGACATCGAAGAACCACCATCGGCACTTCGCGCAGGAATCTGGTGTTCTTCTGGATAGTGAAACCAAAATGATCTCGGAACGTGCATTGATCGCAGTTGACCCAATATCGAAAAGCCTTGTGACGCGATGCGCATCTTCCGCGCGGTTTCTTCACGCGAAGGAGCCACGCGGAGAGCGGCTATCAGGGGTCATCGACTACGGCGCTCACGGTGGTCGATGCCCCTTTTCGAGAGTTCGCGCGCATATTGCGTTTCCGTCTCGCAAATTGCGCGTCGCGCCGATACGCGCGATGGAGCAGCAACCACGGTGACCGCGCGGAGCGTCTGAACCCGAATATCTGGTTTTCATCGTCGCGAGACTCCTGTCAACGGCGTGAGGATATTCCCATCAACGGGCTTGGCTGATACTTGGCGTCCCTGCCTCGTACACATTTGGAATTTTGTACGAGCCATTGTCAGTCTGAAAGTTCCATTAGCGCTCGGCGCGATAAGATGCATTTGAAAGGTGAGCTTTAGGAATTAAATAAACACGACACCTGATCGCAGTTGACCCAAGATCGATTGATCGAAAGCTTTGTGATGCGAAAATGTATTCCTCGCGAGTTGGTCACGCGACGGTGCCGCAACTTAGACCGCGGAGAGCGGCTAAGGAGGGTCATCGACTACCCCGGTCACCGCGAACGGCTGTCAGTCGCGATCTTTCGCGTGTATCTTGCATTTTCATATTGTAAATTGCGCGTCGCGCCGGTGCGCGCTACTGGCAGCAGCGTACAATGACCGCGCGGAGCGTCTAATCCCAAATATCGTATCTTCATCATGATACTTTTGTCAACGGCGTGAGCATTTGACCGTTCGTAAGGTTGGATCCTATAGGCTGACCCTGCCTGGTACTATGCAGTTCTGGGAGGTGTTGAAATCGATATCGGAGCTTTAGACTGGGGATCTTGAGTTAAACCGATCTAGACTGTCAAATCATCTGTGGACGCGAATTCTCGGTGAGACGACCGCGGCGTCAAGCCGATTTGATATTTTCCCGACGGGCGAGAGGAAAGATCGCTCGCGATGCCCAGACGAACACGCGTAGGGCGGCGGTCACGGCAGTCAAGGGTGGCTTTCCCGCGCCACCTTCGCGGCGCGCGCCTCGCCCCCGGGCGCCGACCCCGGCGATGGCTCGACCTCGGGCATGTGGTCGGCCCGCGCGACCACCGCCGCCGCTCTGGGGAAAAATAGACTGTTCTTGCCGAGTGACGCGGGACAAGCTGACGTGGCACCGTCACTTTTCGGATGGGTTGGCTTTCTCGTGAAACTGCCGAGAAGTCGTTCTTCGGACGTGATGTCATGACCGTCTGTGACTCTGTGGATGTACGACACATCCCGCGCGTTCAGGCTGAGTCACCTGACTCAAGGTTCCAGTACCGATTTCAACACCTCTCAGAACTGCATAGTACGTATATGAGCGGATATTTAGCGAACATCCTTGTTTCCAGATTATGCATTCCTTGCTCCTGAAAAGACCTATTCCGATACATCACTGACGCCAATGACATCGGTCGCCTGTTCCCGAGAAAGCGTAATTTGTAGTGGTGAATTGACAATCATGACTCGCGAACAATGGCGTACGAAGTGTCGGTGGCGGCCGCGCCAAGGCGCGAAATGGTTTCGTAGTAGACATGCTGTGGAAACCTTGAGGTCGGACCACGATTATCACCGCCGCCACGCCCATCGGGCGCTTCGCCGTTCCTTGACTTATTTGATCGTGAAGCGACGGTCTAAACGTGAACATCGTCCCGCGGCGCGGCGGCGGCGATACTCGCCTTTCGACCCGCACGGACTCCACGGCAATACTACCAGGAAGGGATTCCGCGCCTCGGCGCGGCCGCCGTCGACACTTCGTACGCCATTGTCCGCGCGTCATTCTCGACGAAGCACCACTCAAAACAGCGGTCTCTGGGAGCCAGGCGACCGAAGTCGTTGGCGCAGAGCGCGCAGAGTGACTTTGTTTTCGTTCTTGAGTCATCAGATCAGGGCAGTTGTCGGCTGATATAGCGAAATTGGTCTGTTAATTTAAGATATAAAGGTAGTACGGACAATCCGACCGACCAATACTGATCGAATAGGACGATGGAGGAACCGAGGCGGCACTCCTGGCGTTACCGAGAAGTGACAAGCTCGGCTGAGAATGCGAGAGCTTGTAAGAAACACGCACAACGAGTACACTAATCTCTTCCGGGATTTTGAGACTCAAACGGGGGCTGCAAAGTGCCACGGGGCGGGTGTATGGCCATTTCGGTTTTTTTCTGTTCCAGTTTTTCCCATTCCAAGACCGAGCCTCGATTCCCAGACCGAGCCTTGAGTCATCACATAAAATAACCACAGGGTCGTTCGCCACGCAGCTCGCCCGTCGCTCGCGTGCCCGTCACTTCCACACGCGCGTGTGGTACTTTCACGCGGGTCTTACTCCACCGCGTGCCCGTACAAGCACCACCACGAATATCGACAACAACTCCTCCGCAGCATCCCCACCCGCCGCCGTCGCGTTCCTCGTCGACGAGCTTGCGACGCTCACCGCCGTCTCCAGCGACGAGAACGCCTTCGACGGCCAAACCCCAGCCCGCCGCGCCTCGTGGCGGCAGGCGAGTGAACGCGGAGTCCGAAGACTCCGTTGCGGCAGTGCGATCGGCGGCTACGGCGATGCGGGGAAGGTGAGGACGGGGATGTAGCGCCGCCAGCGCCGGAGGCGGCGTGGGGCTGGGGACGTGGAACGTGGACGGGGAGCGTTTTTCCGAGAAACCAGTAGCGCTGGACCAATAGGAGGTAGAAATAGCTCAAAGCTACATAGCGCTGCCACCTGGCAACCATTTTGTAATACTGGACGCACAGAGCTCCCCCAGAATGGAGCTTTTCTCAATCTCCCCCAAAAACGTCTTGAGCGAAGCGAGAATCATGACATGAACTCGTTCGGTCGGCGATAGCGACAAGAACTCCCCCAAAAATGTCTTGAGCGAAGCGAGCATCATGACATAAACTCGTTCGGTCGGCGATAGCGACAAGAACTTCCCCAGAAATGTCTTGAGCGAAGCGAGCATCATGACATAAACTCGTTCGGTCGGCGATAGCGACAAGAACTCCCCCAAAAATGTCTTGAGCGAAGCGAGCATCATGACATAAACTCGTTCGGTCGGCGATAGCGACAAGAATGAGAAGTCGTTGTTCGCGGAAGGCTCTATAAATCGAGCATTGTGCCACGTGTCAACACAAGAACTAAACGACCGTTAGTTTGCCCTTTCGAAGCTCGCTTCCTATTGGTCGATAACGTAATCCAGCGATTATAGATCGGTATAATTTCGAGGGTCTATAACACAGAAACTCACGCGTCACCCCGACCCAACGCCGGCGCCCCTTTCTCCTTCTCCCATACTCTCCGCCCCACGGCGTCTCACTCTTCTTCTCCTTCGGCGCCGAAGACGGTGACGCGGTCGATGGCGTGCGCATGCAGGTGTCCAGGGGCCGAGGCGGGTGTTTCGTCGTCGTACGGGGCAAGGCTTCGAGCGCGCCGCGGCCGCTGCTTTTGCCGGAGAAGTACGGCACCAGTTAGGGCAAGGGCTTGAGCGTGCGGGTGTGCTCTGCCGGCCGCCGCGGTAGCGCGCCACGTGAAGTGCATCGCCGCGTCGGAGGAGGATCTCGCGCCCTTCGGCATGTCGCGCGGTGGTTGGCGGGCTGCCCCAACGTGCGCGGTGCGCGTTTGAAGTGGTGGAGGTGTCGCTGTCGTAGCTAACAGTCAGAAGCTCACTCGGACGAAGGCTATCACATTCCACGAGTCGCCTGTTCAGAGCTCGTGACGGCCTATACGCTCGCCTGGAATCCTAAGTGGCACGCTATGAGCCCACCGCTTGAGTTTTCCTTTTTTGTAAGGAGGAGAATCTGCTCATTTGCTGCGGAGCCACCAGCTCCAACCCGCGCGAATGCTCTGCCCCCCCCGCTGGCGCCGGGCAACTCATCGCCTGGCTCAGCGCGAGGGTATGCTGAATTCAAATCAAGGGGCATTTATTACAAGCATTGCAAGATCTCGAATTCGCAGCGCGGTGCCAAGCGATGCCGCGCTGGGTGCTTTCCAATGCCATGCTGTGAGCTTGACCCCGTTGCAACACGTGGACCAGTGAGAGCAATGTAGACGTACACGTGGCAGATGGCCCGACAGTCCCATGGGTCTGACAGTGCTCGAAAATGTGGTCCGACCTGTAATCGACAGTGCTCACAGGCCGGCCGGGGAGCCCGTCAGACATCATTCAACGGCCAATCAGAGTCCAGGTTGCAGGCCACGCATCGGACATCCGGCACGCCAGCAATCCGCACTGAAATCAACAGTTTCCACAGTGCTGCACCCCTGCCAGTATAGGTGCGCGTAAATTTGATCGGGGTACTAAGTTTGAAAGTTATATTCATTACCCCTTGGGGTTTGACTGGTCATTTTGGAAAGTGATGGCAGCCGGGGCAGGGCGTAAGAGCGATGCGACGTCACACTTTTGTGGAAAGTGAGCTCTATTCCTTTCATGTTAATTCCTTTGGATTGGAGGACTAAATTGGGCGGATAATCATTCTCATCGCGACTCCAAAAATCAGAAGCAGGAAAGACCAAACCACCAAGTGCCCCTCGTTGTACCGTGCTTTCTTTGTCAGTTTTCACGAGGATGTGAAAACCTAAGACAAGCAGCCCGGCGTGACCTGGGAAAATCGCTGGCGTAATTTGGCCTGCACGAGCTAATAAATCAGTTTGCTACACAACAGGTGTGATTGACGATACCCGACGTTTGGACGTGTGCGGGGATGGAACCAGCGACCGCGTCGTTTACGGCGCCCAGGACACGTAGAAGAAGGTGCCGGGCTCGCCCAGCTTGTCGTCGAACACCATGCCCAGGAAGCGCAGGGAGATGATGAAGTCGCACTGCGCGGCGAGCTCCATCTGGATCTCGTCCGCATCGTCCGGCTGGTTCGTGAAGTCGATCACCGTGTACGCGATGTCGCCACGCGAGGTGTTGATCTGCTGCGAGATGTTCAGGCCCTTGGACCCCAGGAAGGTGGTGATCTCACCCAACGCGCCGGGCTCGTTGCGGTTCACTATGCACAGCCGCGCGCCTCCACCTAGGGCGAAGTGAATCATGCTCACCACGTCATACAATGTCATTCAACTCAAGAAACAAGCGTCCAGCGTCAGATACATGACGGTCGCCTGAGTCAGGAAACGTGTAAGGACCTACCAGAGGAGAGCTTCTGCGGCGCGAGGATAGTGGTGGGGAAGTTGACCGAGTTGCGGATGGTGCCCGTCTGCAGAAATTCCATCATGGTCTCCGCCGCCATTGCCGCCGAGTTCTCCTCCGCCTCCTCGGTGGAGGCGCCAAGGTGCGGCAGCACGATGTGGCGCGGGTGGCCCATCAGGTCCACGTCCGAGAAGTCGCTCACGTACTTGCCGGTCAGCACGCCGTTGTCGTAACCCGCCTGTGCTCAAGAGAAGGTGTACTTTGGGTGGTTTAGGAGGTGTTAAGAGGGGATTTAGGTGGGTTGAAATGGTGTTGAGGGGGTGTGAGAGGCGAATGTCATAAGGTGGACGATGTGAGATGAGAATGGTGTGAGAGTCGAATGACGCGAGGTACACTACGAGAGTACAGTCCAAGATGAGGCAAGGTGAGGGGAGCACGTACCTTAACGGCGGCGCCGTCGATGATCTCGCCGCGCGCAAAGTTGAGCAGGTGCACGTTGGGCTTGCATTTGGACAGCGCCTCAGAGTTGATGAGATGGTGGGTGACACCCTTTATGTACGGCACGTGGATGGTGATGTAGTCCGACTCCTCGGACGAGGGCCCGGCGGATTATGCCTGCCACGTCACAAGTCCGCACTTACTCAAGACACGACCGTGAAGACTGAGATGTCATCCACCACGTTGTAAACCCTCGCCATCCTATGACGTGGCGAGCGATTTTGTCATCCTGTTATGGAGAGCATTATCACTACTCTATGGCGTGGCGAGCATAATTGTTATCCTACGACGTGGCGAGCGTTATCATCATCCTATAAAGTTGGCCGAAATCAGTCAATCCGCCAGGCCCTACTTCGAACAGCTCGTCCAGCTCCATCACGCGCTTCATGCGGTCTCCGGGCAGCTGCAGCGCGGCGTCCAGGCTCAGCACGGGGTCATACCCCACCACGTTCATGCCCAGCGACAAGGCGGCGGACACCACGCGGGAGCCGATGGCGCCGAGACCGATCACCCCCCGGTGGTAGCGGCACGAGTTGAATTTGAAAGAAAACTTGGGAGCGATTATCACATTTTAGCTTCAAGCGATGAAACCAAGCGCGGTCAAGCAAGGGTCAGCCTCGGGTTACTTGGTGAGCATTAAGTTACCTGGTATGCACTTGGGGTTACCTGATGAGCATTTTGGGTCACCTGGTGAGCATTTTGGGTCACCCCAGGGTCAACCTGACCTGCACCGCCCTACCAGGGTCTTGCCCGTGATCTCACACCCGCCGAACATCGCCTTGTCCTTCTCGATGCGGCTGGAGATCTTGGCGTAATCGCCCTTCTCCTCCTTGTTGATGACGTTGTTGACGTGCGCGTTGCCCTCCAAAATCCTAAAGCCAGTGTCTGGCCACTCGTTCCCGATACCACTCAAGATGGGCTCTTAACCAATCACCTTCCCCTCAACATGGTCACCTAACCAAAACCCTCAGGCCCTACCCGCGGGAGCACAGCAGCAAGCTGGCGATGACCAGCTCCTTCACCGCGTTGGCGTTGGCGCCCGGGGTGTTGAAGACAGGGATGCCACGCTCCGTCATCTCCTTGACGGGGATGTTGTTGGTGCCCGCGCCGCACCGCACAATGGCGCGCACCGTGGGCGGCACATCATCCAGCGCCACCCAGGACCTTACACCACTTCTTGTTTCCGTTCAAACCTGAGTGTTCTCTCACAGTGTACCGGTGAACTCGTGTACACTCTCGTGAGACCTCTGAGATCTCTCAAGGCTTAAACAAAAACCAGTGGCCAAGGAAGTGGTAACCTCCTACACACGCTTAACCCCCCTAAAGTGGCCCTGCCTGAAGCTTTTGCGAGCGGAGCAGGATACCCATGGGGGGATCGGGGAGCTTGGTGTCGTCGCCGCTGACGCGGTACTTGCCGGCCGGGAACTTGTTCAGGCCCACGGGCGAGATGGCATTGAAGGTCTTGATTGCGAACCCCTTGCCCTGGTAGCCGCCAGGCGGGGCGGCGGCAGGCGCCGAAGCCTCGGCCGTCTTGCGGTCCCAACAGCAGGGTCGACACCACAACGCTCTCGCCACATCAGCTACGTCATGAGGGTGCCATCTATATAATGGGTGTCATGGGGGTAGCTTAGGGATGTCATAGGGGTGCCACCCTGCCTTGGCGATCTTGAGCATCTTCTCGAGCAGCACCACCTCGTCGGCGTCGGTGCCGCCAGCGCGGACCACCTGCTTGGCGGCGCGGCGCGCAGGGGGCGCGGCGGCAGCACGCAGCGCTCCGCGGTTACCCGCAGGGGCGCGCAGCTGCTGCCCAACCTCCTTCTAGGGCCACATACTCCATTTCCCTTTACAACTCAACTTCAGCACCTTCGCTGGATAAGTGTTACAATCGTGTCCGTTTCATCCCAACTTATAGCGATACATGACACCAGCTCCCACGCAGCTTAACGAACTGATCGTCTTCTTCGAGGCGTTATTGTGAATTCTTCTCCCAACTTCCGGTTTCGGACACAAGCTACCGGCATCTCTGACTATGTGGACACGTAATTTCAGCGACACACCCTGCGCTACGACGGCTGGCAGTTGAACTGGATAGGGGGCGCTGATCTGCAACGCTGAGAACGCTCTGCGACGCTATAAAGGTTTCCACGACGAGCCGCACAGAATTGGGAAAATTTCCACGTGGAGAGTGAGAGGAGTGGCGAAAGAATGAGAGCGACGAAGACGTGGACTCGTTGGAGCTTCAGGTCAAAACGAGTTGATATGTTTCAGGCCCGATTTGACTTCAGCAGGCGCGCACCACCGCCAGATCCTGTCGTAAGCCAGCGAGAGAGCAATAAAGAGATGTACACGGGGAGACGGACGCTTCCACGTGTATATGGAGGCACCAGTCTTTCGCAACGGCCCCGGTCTGATCAGGCACCCGTCTGATCAAAACAACGTTGAGAGCAAAAAATTAGGCCCTGCCTTGGGGGTGGCCAGGGACATTGGGGCGGCGGAAGCAGCCATTGGAATCGTGAGTGATTGTCTGTGACCTGCGCAGGTTTGGCGAATGGATGATTGATTAGTGCGAGGTTGGTGTGAAGCAGTAAGCAGGTGTGTCTTAGGCAAGAGAAGCTCGGATGCTGAGGGACTGCACTGAATGTCGTGCATATGAACCACATAACCACGGCGGCGGATCCGATACAAGGTGGCTGAACCAGCTGAAAACGAGGACCCGCTCAACAAGTGTCTGGGGCGGAGTGGTGGGACATGTCGAGCGGGTACTCAGGGGCGGGTGATCCAGGGCAGTCGAAGGCGGGGAGTGTTTACGGGCGGCGATGGGTTGAGCGTTATTCGGGCGGCGGCGGAGGGATGGGCAAGGAATGTATGCAGTGGGAATTACAGCGTGGGCGGCAAATGGGTGGTCTGAAGCGGTGGATGGGATGGGAGATGGTGAGAGGAGTGACGGGGGGTACGGAGTGGCGGAGTCGGGGTCGGGAGCAGGGTCGGGTGGTTGGAAAGAAGGAGCGCGAGTCGGAGGTGGTAGAGACGGCCGACACAAGCGGATTTTGGTTTGCGAGTCTTTGGATAACGGCTGTTGATCCACGGCGAGCCAACGGGGGGGTGTCGGTTTGGGAGCAGCGAGGGGGTCAAAGGCGGGTGTTGCGTGAACCGGGTCGTGACGACAACAGGGGAGGGGGGTGCGTTGTTCACGCAAAAAAGGCAGGGGTCGATGGTGCGCCCGCCACAAAAAAATACACCAAACCATTTATCATGCCACCTGGAGCAACCGCCGACAACCCGTGTCTGTATATTACCGTGTATCGTGGCGGCGAAATGCAGCTAAACGTGTTTCCCGACCGCCGCCCCGCCAGCGGCATGCGCCAAGCATCGAGAAGGCACCCATGCGCGGCGAGATACCGCGCGTTTCGCCGCGTTCGGCGCTGCAACACCGCCGCGCAAGCCAAACCCGAGAACCCCTCCCGCGTTCGCAATTAAGTCCGACGAATCGAGAAAACGAAAGCTGAAGCACGATCGCGTTTGGAGTGGACAGTTGTATCGCGTGTCGGGCCGTGCGAGGCGGTGGGCCAAAACGCACCTGCGGCGAGCTAACACTTCGGAGGGTCTCGAGGCGTGCGGTGGGCAGCGGGCGGTGGCGTTGGGCACGTCAATCCCACACCCATCTCTCTTTATATACTTGGTTACTCTGCCCAAACCCAGTCAGCCAAGCCAGTCTCCGGCGTCCGGGCGCGGTCTCCTGGTGATTTGTGTGTCGAGACACCCCGAAGGCCCTCATATCATATGATTGGTCGAGAGGGTGGCATGCTGAGATGTGATTGGCTGGATTTCTTGCCTGTTCGCGCGAATTCTGTACCCCGAAGCCGAAACAGGGCTCGGACGATTGGCGCCGGATCCGGCGGCTCCGGCTGTCCGGATCCGGTGGATCCGCCCGGATATTCACGTCGGGTCCATAACGGCTTCGAGCGGTCTTGAGAGCTCTTTTTTGGAGGCTGACGGCACACGATCGACGCAAGATGTGCGGCGTCCGTAAACCAAACGCAGCGGCGATTCGCAGAACCGCATTGCGATACGGTGTGCGCAACGGAACGCCAGCCGCACCGCCGCCTGGCGACGTCGACGCGTCGCTGTCGCGCGCCCCGTGCGAAACGATTTCTGCACGAATCTTCGTTTTTTCCTCGCGTTTCGAAAAAGGTCCGAAATCGGCCAAGTAACCGAACTGTGTACCGTTAAATTGGCAAATCTGCCAAAATGGAGCCTGTGTTTTCTGTCGAAAAACGGTCTGACGCGCGCTGAGAGCCGGTGCTGTTTACAGTGGTGAATGACCCTCGGCTGACGCGCGCCATAAGTCGGCGATGCGCCATTGCACGCCGCCGCCGAAGAGCTGTACTGCTTATCGATGATGTGAGGTACGCGTTTCAGCCGCGCGCCGTGCTCGGGGACGTCGGCGCGCGTGGTGTTCCGCGGCGCCGTACGGTTGAGTCGTCCAAGTCTTCGTATGGTGTCTAGTCAGGCAGAACGAAGAAATGGCTCAATTCCACAGCCACCGTGTGGAAACTGTCCAGATGCTCGAATGGCGTCCGGGATTTTCCGAGACGCGGAACTTTATGCGTATTCGCGGCGATCTACCGTGCCACATTTGTTTTTACCTCCCGGCGACGCCGCCATCGCGGCCTGTCAAGCGCGTGTGCATGGTGCCCTCATTTCCACGCAATTTCGGGACATCTCGTTTCGTTAACTGGTCGATCTTGGTCTAAATCGATTTCACCCATAACCTGTAAGACTTTTTCGAAACGCCAAAAAATGACGAAGAAAACCAAAAACGCGGACCGAAATCGGCCTGAAACGACCACTCCAAGCTGTTTTGCACCCGACGTGTTGAAACTGCCGGACCGGAGCCGGGCGCCCGCGCGCCCGCGCGCGCTCAATAGCGCCCAAAATAGTCCAGAAACACCCACAAAACGCCCCACAGAGCCCGCACGGGGACCCCCCTCTCATACATTTTGGACACGCGGTCGGTCGGATTTCTTTACAGTCGGCCAGACACTAAATGTGTACCGGTACGCGCTTTTTCTGACAACAGACTCATACGTTTTCTGGATTGCCAAGTTTCGCAAAAAGTTGTCCTAGAAGCTAGAACAGCTCGGAGCGGCCGCGACCGCGCTTCGCGCAACTTGCGGCGTTCTACATGGTGAGTTACGGGCGGAGGGTCGGTCGGCTCCCTCCCCTGGGTTAGGGAGAGGAGGTGTCGGGAGTTCCAGCCGGCTCCAGTACCAGCGGCTAGCCGTACTGTGATTCATTTTGCTCGAAATGTTACGGTTTAGTGAGTGACCCTTGCCCACCGTGAGCATCAGCACGGCGTGGCGGGGGCGGCGGCGGGAACCACGCGTGATAGGCACGCAATCACTACAACGTGTGCCGTTGGCATGCGTACGCGCGATCGCAGGTCACGCGCGCGAGTTTTCGGCGCCCCGCGGGCCGCGTCATGTCGGGAGGTTGCCCTGACAACCCCAAAATGCGCTCTCAAAATCCTTCAAAAGGCTCAGAACGCCACTGTGATGCGCGCATCTAACTTTGCTAATATCTTTGCCGCCACTGGGTCTCTCGGCCCCCGCCGACCGATGAGGTACTTGCCAACACCTTATCATCCGTCCAGGCGCTTTCAGAATTCCCGTCCGGTGCGTTGGCGGCGCATCCGTACGCCTCGTAGCGTAATCCCCCCTAAATCTGATGTTTTCCACCTACTTTTGGGTGTGGCCGTCGCACCTGATAGTCAAATCGCCCGATTAGAACCGCCCGGACGGACGAAATGACCCAAGGAATAAGCCTGTCCCGTCGAGGGAACCCCATTCGAGGTATCGGCGCAGATAGTAGCAAAGTCCGCGGGGAGGTAGCTGACCCCTGCAGCGTTTCTTGAGTTATAGACCGTCAATCACCCAAAACCCAAATCATTTTGTTTCTGGGATGAATCAGATTTCACGGGAGCAGAAACGTTTCTTGAGTTATAGACCGGCAAAGATCGAAGCGCAGATCTTTGCGATAATTTGTACTGGTACACAGTGATTGGACACCCTGATTTTGAATCTGGCCGGACATTTTGGACTGATTTGGGAATGTATCGGCAAACGTAACAATTAACTCAAGAACAATCACAGTAAGCCGTAGCTGCCACACTGCGTACATTGCCCGTGGTCCCCAATTCCCGCAATTCCCCACTCAAAATGGGCCCATGGGGTACCCGAGGCGCCCTCACCGTGCGGCGGTGGTGATATCACGCAGGCAGACGCCGGCACGTACCTCGAGGGGCACCAACCAACGCGTACACGCCGCGCGGGAGGGGCTGGCTGCCCGTTTCCAGCTTCCAAGCCCATTCCCCCCGTGCACGATTCAAGATTCGCGAACCCCACAGGAAAACAGTCGGCCCGCTTCCCGGTTTACGGGCCCGATGCCATTACGGCGAACTTTTTCTGTGCTTTCCAAATATTTTGCACCGGTTCGCAGAGCTTACCCGTGACGACCTGAAGTAGGTGACTCTCGAAGCGCGCGCCTCGTCGTGCTCGATTTCGGGCGCACCGTGCCCGCGGGCATGGCCCATCTCGGGAGCGCCCCAGACCGACGCCACAGGCAAACAGTCAGGTTTCCAGCTTCTCGGACTCCTGCTTTTGCTCCGAGAAAACACAACCAAACTTGTCCGTCCATGGGCTCGATTTAACTCAAGAATTCATGGTCTAAAATATACGAATGCAAGGCGATCTGGAACTTTTTTGGGACTCGTAGACCGTGGGGGGGGGTCCTGTGGCGGAAATCCGACAGGTCCGGAAACCCTCAAAAACTGTCGGACCGGATCCGGGCGACACTCAATTTATCAATTCCCAATCCGAGCCCTGCCCCGAACAGTCCGCGCAAGCGCAAGTAGCTTAGATTCTGCCCGATCGAGATCGAACGAGAAGACCCTTCTGGATTCGATAACTGGTGTCGCTATTCGACGTGGCTCCGCGTTCGGTAGGTACGGCGCGCACGGGAAAGTGATGTTTTATTTACATGTCTAGGCTACCTGTTGCCTATCGTCCACCGGTTCAGCTAATGGCTGAACCGTACTTTGATTGCTCTTGAGTTAATTGTTACATTTGTCGATACAATCCCGAATCAGTCCAAAATGTCCGGCCAGTTTCAGAATCAGGGTGTACAGTCTCAGTGTACCGGTACAATCATCTCCCGGATCTGCGCTTCGATCTTTGGCGGTCCATAACTCAAGAAACGCTTTTTGCACCCGTGAAATTTGATTCAGCCCCGAGAAAGGTGGATGTTGGTTTTGGGTGATTGGAGGTCTATGACTCAAGAAACGGTGTAGGGGTCAGCAACCTCCCCGCAAGACTTTGCTACTATCTGCGCCGATACCGCGAATTGGGTTGCACCAGACGGGACAGACGTGTTCCTTGGGACATTTCGTCCGTCCGGGCGCTTTCGCTTTTGCCGTTGTGCCCAAAAGCGCGCACTGAGGGACGTTTTGAAGGTCCAAAACACCTGTTTTGAGTGAGGATCTCACGGTTGACACCATGACGGGTGACGGGTGCGCCGCCCAGGCACCGGACGGAAATTCTGAAAGCGCCCGGACGGATAATACGATGTTGGCAAGTACCTCATCCGTCGGCGGGGGGCGAGAGACCCAGTGGCGGCAAAGATAGTAGCAAAGTTAGATGCACGCATTTCAGTGGCGTTCTGAGCCTTTTGAAGGATTTTGAGAGCGCATTTTGAGGTTGTCAGGGCACCCTCCCGACATGATGCGGCCCGCGGGGCGCCGAAAACTCGCGCGCGTGACCTGCGATCGCGCGTACGCATGCCAAAGGCACTCGTTGTGGTGATTGCGTGCCTATCAAGCGTCGTTCCCGCCGCCGCCGCCGCCACGCCGGGCTGATGCTCACGGTGGGCAAGGGTCACTCGCTAAACCGTAACATTTCGGGCAAAATGAATCACAGTAGACCGTTACTCTATTTTAATGAGTGCACGGTCAACCTCCTTTTGATCATAATCCTGACAAGCGCTACAGCGCTAAATTCTGGACAACCATAATTAGGAAAAGAGGGGAAAGTCAATCGTAAATCAGATCAAAGCTGATATTACGACAGCCTCTCTTGACTTTTTCATGCTTTTAAATAAGCGTGAGTTTTGCTATTATGTCACTTATATGTCAAGCTGGTTCCGATGGCATTTCTGCCAATCTGACTTCCTGCTTTCATGTGAGTTTTCACAAAAGTCACAGGGGGCAACAGCGACCGTTGATATGAAAATGGATTTTAAGCCTCTCAGGCTACCAGCTTCATTAGGGTATCTCGATGGACTTCAAAGAGTCCTCTGTCAAGTGGTTTGGTGAAGATGTCTCTGTTGCCTTAGTGGCAACATATTCCATTTCAAAGTTTTTAAACTCTGATATCTGCTCTCTCACATAGTGATAACGCAGGTCGATATGTTTGGTTCTTTTGTTGGTTACAGAATGTACAGCCATGTATCCGGCACCAATATTATCGACTCTACTGCGAATTGGAGTGACTCGAAGCTTCATTTCCATTTGCATCAGGTTAATGAAGTATTTGGCTTCCTTAAAACCTGAAGTGATAGCAATATATTCTGCTTCACTTGTAGAGAAAGCAACATTTGTTTGCTTCTCTGTAGACCAGGTACAGGATTGCCATACAGCAGTAGTACCACACCAGAAGTCAACTACCATCGATTTGATCACTACCCCAGTCTGAGTATGTATAGAGCTCAAGAGCTGGTGCTTTCAAATTTCGAGTGTAGAAAAGTACTCTGTCTGTTGTACTTGCTGTGTAGCATAGAACCCGTTTGGCTGCCTTCCAATGCCCTTAGTGTAATTGGTAAGAAATCTACAAAGTAGTGTAACAGCAAATTGAATTTCTGGTCTCGTATACCTTGCAATGAATAGCAGTGAACACACTAACTCTCGGTATGGTATATCGGGTAGATTGTTTGCATCTCCCTTTGTAAGCTGTAGCTTTGTTTCCAGGGGTGTTGTGAAAACTCGTTTAGAGTCACACACATTGAACTTCTTCTTCAAGCTTTCAATTTGTCTGTTTTGGGACAAAGAAACTGAGTTGTCTGTCCATTCCAGCTTAATCTGGAGCATAAAGCCTATTTCCCTTTTGTCATTTGTATTGTCTTCTGGAAGTGAGAACTAAATGCTTCGAAGTACTTTTCGTCTTCGTCACCCATGATATAGTCATCAACGTGTACTGAGAGGATACATTTGCAACCATCGGTGAGTTTATAATACACACAAGGTTCAGTTTCACTTCTCTTCAGTTCTGGATCGAATGACCGAATGATTTGATCCGACAATTCGTACCAGTCACGTGCAGCTTGTTTGAGTCCATAAAGGCTCTCAATAAGCTTGACTATTGTGGACCCTTGTAGTTTCAACCCTTCTGGCAACTGAAGATATATTCCTTTTTTCAGTGTACTGTTCAGAAATGCACCACTGACATCACCTTGAGCTCTTTTAAGCTTGTTATGCAGTATGTATATGATGACGAAACGTACGCCACCAATCATTGGTGTGGGAGAGAAATTCTCAGTAAAGTCTAAGCCATACACTTGAGTAAAGCCCTTTGTAACCAGACGTGCTTTGTACTTGTCTAGGCTGCCATCAGCAAGGAGCTTCAGCTTATACACTAACTTCTACTGTGTAATATTTTCACCGTCGGGAACATCTTCTTCCTTCATAGGTATAATAGCTTTCAGATCGATGAACTGCTTAAGTTATTTGTCTGTTGCTTCTTGCCATTCAGCGGCATCAGGTAGCCTCAAGGCTTGCCTGTAGGTTAGCGGTTCTGTATGGTTAACGTAATTTGACTTAGCTTCACCGATAGTGACCATTGCGTTCAACTGTGGACATCTATCCTGAACTTTGGTATTTCCACCAAAACGATCAGCTTCATATAGTTCACCATGAAACGTCTCAAGTACCGTATAGCAGTCCTTAGATGCATAAGCATTGAAACATTCGAACCATGCACTACAGACCACTTTCTGTAGTGTTTAGGGTCATTACCTACTTCGTAGCAGTGGTATTATTATGGTTCGTACTGCTCGAAACTATACTGTCATAGGATGCATAGACTCAGCTTTCTTTCTGTTGTTGTTGAACCATTGGCTAAACATATCAACATTATGCTTCTGAATACGCATGTTGGCCTGGCCTTACTATTGTTTTGAAACAGAGAGGATGCTCTGATCCAGTTACCCGATTGATGTTTATTGCCGAGTGTCATGATACGAAGCACAATCTGTGTTTCGTTATCTTCAGCGTCATAACACACATCAGCATCAAAAATAGACTTGACCTTTAGGTCGTACAGCTCTGCGTCAAGGTACGCTTCTGGCCTTTTTGGCCTCACTTTAAAGTTGGTAATATCAGTTGAGTCGAACGTACTAAGGAGTGTTCGATACTATTCCACGTTTTCATCAAACTTGGATATGCCTCCCTCGGTGAGCTTTCCTTCTCCTCTGTGATAGGAACGTAGTGCTAGTCACTCTTTCGTCAGAGTGACCCACACAGAGGCACTGCTCTGACCTGTTCGCGGGTTTCTCAACCCGTTTCTCTTTGAATTGATACTTATAACACTCGGAACCAAAGGTCCTGACTTGTGCTCTGGTATAAGACCAGTGGCAAACTCAAATGGACCATTTTTGTTGTCATGAAGATTGTGTGGCACACGATTGTATGACCAAACTGCATGTTGAAAGGCGAACGTCCATTGATGTTTCTGGAATTAAGCTGTACGCATCATTGCTCTCATGGAGTGTTTTAAAGTCTACTAAAAGCAAAATTTGGTCAGGTCAGGTGCCAGTCTAAAATCTGACACCGCCTTCATCAAAGTTTTGTATATGAAATCATTCAAGAACTTTGGATTTCCATAATAGAAGCTTTTAGTCCATTCAGTTCAGAAACTGTTTTGTTTCGCTGTGATGTACTGGTCTAGGATATTGTTTGTATCAGATGCAAAAAGCTCCATGTCAAATGGGCCATATTTCTGATTCAAGGCTGTAAAAAGCTCAGGATTCAGTTTAATATCGGTTTGATATTCTGCGTTGCCACTTTCTTTTTCAGAATTAGCATTATTAATTATATTCCGGCCGGAAAGTCCAAACTGTTTTCCAGTTTTGGATATGTGGAGGTCCTGATTACTTATGAGATGACCAGTCTCGGAGTAAACAGGTCCACTTACATTCCCTGTGATACAGGGTAAGACTGTTAAGTCATCATCTGATACTTTAATATTGTACTTGTGCATATTGCTTTTAATGTGGAACAACTCGTTATTAACGGTGTCCATATGCAAGTCTGTTTTGTTCAACTTACCAGTGGAGATTAATTTGGGTGCATTTAGTAAGTGCGAGACACCCGTTAATGAAACCACATCATACTGATTTGTCACTTTATTGTGAACTTTTAATTTTATCGTTCCAACACCTGAACTATATGAGTTATTGCCTGGAACTGAAAACAGTTTCCTTTCTGCAGTATAGGTGTGGTACATATTTTTGTCATCACATATATGACTATTTGTATCAGAGTCTAGTATCCAACGATTGGGATTCTTAAATGACTCTTCACTTACTGCACAAGCTATATCTCTTGTGATGGTGACACCTGGACGTCAAGATTTTCCATCATCGACGTCCTCACTGTCTGAGAGGTTTTCTCTCCGGGCGTCGTCGTCTGCACTAAGTGCAGACGAAACAAGCTCCTCTTCATTATTCTTTTTGGGACAGAGAGAATCAAGCTTATCATCATTGCTCTGTTTAGGAGGGATGGGGGAATCGGGTTCAGTAGCAGCAAATGCTGAGTACCTATTCATCGTTCCAAGAGACACAAACTTCGTGTCGTTTCTAGGCTTCATGGCCTTTTTGACAACAGAAGAGTGTGTGGTGAGTTGGGGATTTTCTCCCTCGCTTTTCTCACCTTCAGTCTCAGTGCTACCACAGAGATAGAATGACTTTGCAGTACCATCGCAAGTATTCCAGTCGTGCGCTGACAGTGAGTCGCACTCTGGTCATGCTTTGGTCTTGCAATCTGCCTCCAGGTGATCACCTCTGTGGCATCTGGGGCATGTCCCTGAAGAAATAGCTATAGATTTCTTTGCGGTAGCAGCTGTAATGGCGTTAGCTGACCCTCCAGCCTTGTCTGGGCATTCAAATGACTTATGTCCCGGCTTGCCACAGCCAAAACAGGCGGTACCATCTGGCCTGAGCTTGGATGTACAGCTAGCGGGGTGGTGGTCATCTTTGCAAAGAACACAAGTCCTTTTGAGTTTCTTGGACCCAAGGTTACCACCTGGAGCTGTCCGCTTACCAGTATTCCATTTACCAGACTTCTTTCCCAAATGTTTAATTTGGTCTTGCATACCATGCAGTTGCTTTCTGAGTTCTTTGCTCTTGTCATGCTTGTTACCACGATGCTCGGCTGGCGTAACATTAAACCCGCAACTTTCATCAGTGTTCTGGTAGTATTTTACGGCTCTACTACACAGGTATTTGAGCTTGATAGTGCCAGCATCTGAGGTGTCAAACAGCATGACAAACTCACGGTAGTTAGCAGTTTTGTGCACAGCATTAAGAACAAAGCTGCACTGCATGGTGTCGTTTAGAGTATATCCATCATAGTTGCTCAACTGCCTGCACAAGTCTTGATAGGCAATTAAACAATTTGTAGGATCTTTGGTCTTCTCGAACCACGTTGGAAAATCTGTGATCTGCTTGGTGAGGTCCACGGCGCATTTAGTGGAAAAACCTCTATACAAGAAGTTGAGCTCCACAATCAGCTGATGAACATCGCCCATGATGTTTAAGCTGAGAGCATGCAGCTGGGCTTGGTCTCTCATATTTTCGTAAACACATCTGTACACAATGTTATTCATTGCTGGTTGAAGCTCGTTGATGCAAGATATTTGGTCTGCACTGAACTCGATGTTCTGGTTTACAGCTAAGGCTGTTTCAGGAACCATTCTGTGGACAGCAGCTTCTTGGGCTGGTGTCAAGTCGTGGCGGCGAGCAGTTATCTTTGTCTGCTCATGTTGTTGTTGACGCTGAAGTTGAGCGCCAGCGCTGCCTGGAACAGGTGCTGCGTTAAACGCACTATCTGCAGCTGCTTCACGAGCTCTAGCAGCATCTGAGGTATTCAAGTAAGTGCCAAGTACAGCTCTGGGACTGCCATCTGCCCAAGTGGGAACACCTACAAGTGCTCCAACGGCCTGGGGTGTTCCAGCAACAGCTGCTGGATCTACTGCAATCGCAGGATACCTTAGTCTGTCTAAAGCTGCAGTATTTTTATCAACCGCAGTGACACACAATGCTTGTTTTTCTGCGATGTAATCTTCCTGGTAGACGTTCAGAGAACAATCCATATGCAAAGGTAGATTTTTCGTGTTGTCACGGTTGTTTTCACCGTGATTGCAGCCCATCGCCTTCTTTATTTTGCTAAGAATTCCTTTGCCTTGCAGATCACTTGGAAGATATGCCTGGATATCTTTCATAAAGGTAAGAAAATGAATCTTGGCTCCCATTCCATTTCCACAAATTCTACGTTTTGGCTCAGATTGGAAATGGTTGCGAACAGATGCATAGATGGCCTCTGCGTCAAGGTTGCCAAGGTTATTGTTCATTTGGTTTTTGCGAGTGTCCTCTCGAAACTGTCTTGCCAAATCGTGGTATCTTTTCTCATAATCGTTTTGATCGCGAGAACTGAGGCTTTGCCAGAAACCACTGTTTGCATACTGGAGTTTAACAGGCCTCGTCAACGGAAGTCCGTTTGCCAACATGTAGTCCGTGGCTGGACAGCCAGTAGGAACATCTCCATATGAGGGTTCCCGCGAACTGGTATATTGGCCAGGCGCAGGAAGCTTCCGTTCAATCCACAGAGTTTGATGATCTCTGCTCGAAGCTGAGTCTGGAGCCATATTTGGATCTCAGATCTCCGGCAACCGTCAGGTGTTTAACCCGCGGACTTGCACAAGAGTTTTCGGCAACCGTCAGGTGTTTAACCCGCGGACTTGCACAAGAGTCTTGGCAACCGTCAGGTGTTTAACCCGCGGACCTGCTCAAGGAAGCCTTGGTTAGCTGGACGTGGTAGAACCAGTCTTACGCTCAATTTCGTTGGGTTTTCCCCGCGGAGTTAATTCTCGAAAGAGAAGTTCTGCTTAAGCGGTCGAGTTGCGCGCTAGCACAAAAACGACGTCGTCAGCATAATGCTGGAGGTGAATAACTATCGAAGTGAACGGCGCAGGTGTAAGCATGGGGGGCTTCCCATAACCTGTCGCTATTCGACGTGGCTCCGCGTTCGGTAGGTACGGCGCGCACGGGAAAGTGATGTTATTATTAAATGTCTAGGCTACCTGTTGCCTATCGTCCACCGGTTCAGCTAATGGCTGAAACGTTACTCTATTTTAATGAGTGGACGGTCAACCTCCATTTGATCATAATCCTGACAAGCGCTACAGCGCTAAATTCTGGACAACCATAATAGGAAAAGAGGGGAAAGTCAATCGTAAATCAGTTCAAAGCTGATATTACGACAACTGGTACCCACCGAGCGAACAGTCAGGACAGGTCAGTCGATATGTACCGGTACACAAATGCAGGAAAAGCGCAGTCGGGGGGAGTGTCCGGCCACGGTCGGTACTCCGAGGCGGAGTTGCGCGGTCTGGCGCGCGCTTCAGCGCCGTCTCGGCGCCGTCGCTGCGCACGGTGGCGTGCACAACGCAGCTCAGCTATTGTGTATGGTAGTGGTAGTGCGGCTATCCGCTTTGAAACTGTGCGGGAGCGTCGCCGACGGCATCGTCGCTCGGCCCCGGCGGCACCGCTGGAAAGACACCGTTGCGTTTCACGGCTGCTGCGAAATGCTCAACACTTCCCGGCGCCTGGCCCTACCCCACGCTGCGACCCGCCCCCCCCCGCACGCGCCGCGCTCACGGGACCATATTGGGGGTGTTTCGAGACAATCCAAAGCTCGAGCGGCGCTTGGGTGAGTGTTTGCTGGCGCCTGTCCGGGCACGAACTTTGCCGGCACCGGACTCGAATGCAGAAAGTTCGATCTCGGTCAGGCAGAATCCTTATCTAAGCTCGGTTTCCGGACTTGGTCAGATTCGAGACCATTTTGGCGTATGGGCTTTTGGTCAGAGGGTCTGCGGTCGGTCGGCGATCACCAACCCCGAACTTTATCGTACTCGAGATTCTCTCGCGATTTTGTCGAAACACGCAAACTGTCCAAACCGGCAGATCTCTGACTGAAAGCTCATACAGGAAACAGAGTCTCAACTCACACTCATATTTGAAAACAGAGCTTAAATAAGCTACTTCAGCGGACTGCCGAAACTCCGTCCGAAGTTAGGCACAAAGCCGACGTCAGAACCAGCAGTGCTAACGCCTGTGCAAGATATATGGTTCCCTCCCTTTGGGGCGGGTGGTTCGGCAGCCAATGAATTTAAATTTGAAAGAGGCTTCGGCCGTGAACTTTCGGTTTGAAGTACGGGCGGCAATAAATTGTTATTCACCGGCACCAGTGAACGGACAGACCGACGTTTTATTTGGCGCCTGCGAACGGAAGTTATATGACAAAGGGACGGAAAGTCTGTGACGAAACGAAACGAACACGAAACGAACACGAAACGAAAACGATATACCCTGCTGTGATTGGCCGAGGAAAAAACAGTTGAGCTATCACGCTTTGCAAAGTTGCTGTCCGTGCTTTGGACGACAAAACCCGAAATTCGAGTGTTTGGTCGAGTGTTATGCGTGAATCTCTTCTCTTTTTTCCAATATCTCGCGCATCTTCGCCGACGTCGACGCCTTGCGCGAGTGCGTAACGTTTGACGCGCCAAGTGACGAGGCGGCGAACAGCTTGTTCGCGACGTAACGGGTATATGGGTTCCGGACACGCGGTACAAAGAGCGCCGCTCCGGGCCGCTGTGGGCGCCGGCGAAAAGTGTGTCAGCGTCTCGTATTTCTGCACTGTCTGACTTCAGTGGGTCTGGTTCGACGGGGTACACTCTTTGCCGGCGCCGTGCGGCCTAGTGAGGCGCTCTTTGTACGGCGTGTCCACGAGCTATACAACCGTTACGTCGCGAACAAGTTATTCGCAGCCTCGTCACACGGCTGATCGTCGGGGGAAACCGCACGCATGGCGTCGACGTCGGCGAAGATGCCGCAGGCCCCCTACCCCTGGCCTGTCAGAGATGAGGCCGCGTCGCTTTTTTCTTCAGTTAATAGACGGTGGCAACATTTATACAAAACGCCCACAGTTGGAACTTGTCGATTCTCAGTTGCAGCGCCGCCGATGTTCGTGCTCGGAGGACGGACAACAACTTTGCAAAGCGTGATATCGACTAATCACAGCAGGGTACTACGGGACTCAGGCCCCTGTGTCGTAAAGAAATGGCGTTTTGGTCGGCCGGTCCCAAGTGTGGAAACTACTTTCACGCGGCCGAATCCGGTCGGCGATGTGACGAAATGGAGGGTCGATACCAGTGTGCTGTCCTTGCGCCATACAAAGCAGGCCATTTGGACTGCCGTATGGTTTGTTTTTTACGACACAGGGGCCTGAGTCCCGTAGTATATCGTTTTCGTTTTCGTTTCGTTTTCGTTTCGTTTTCGTTTCGTCGCAGACTTTCTGTCAATTTGTCATATTCATTTTTGGGGGAGATTGAGAAAAGCTCCATTCTGGGGGAGCTCTGTGCGTCCAGTATCACAAAATGGTTGCCAGGTGGCAGCGCTATGTAGCTTTGAGCTATTTCTACCTCCTATTGGTCCAGCTCTACTGGTTTCTCGGAAAAACGCTCCCGTCCTCGTTCCACGTCCCCAGCCCCACGCCGCCTCCGGCGCTGGCGGCGCTACATCCCCGTCCCCACCTCCCCCGCATCGCCGTCGGCGCCGTTCGCACCGCCGCAACGGAGTCTTCGGACTCCGCGTTCACTCGCCCGCCGCCGCGAGGCGCGGCGGGCTGGGGTTTGGCCGTCGAAGGCGTTCTCCTCGCT
>Ga0307489_10000544_pt1 | contig 23013 bp, 37 predicted proteins | sample SB12metaG_FD_202247 | JGI IMG/M metagenome (GOLD analysis project Ga0307489, IMG submission 202247) | Sea-ice brine microbial communities from Beaufort Sea near Barrow, Alaska, United States - SB 1.2 | ecosystem: Environmental > Aquatic > Marine > Coastal | place: USA: Alaska | collected... | reverse complement strand
TGACACACGGGGCAGTATGACGCTAGACCTGGAGCTGCGGCAGAACCTTGCGGAGGAGCTGCGCGCTGAGTGCGAGAGAATCAGGACCGAGAATGCGGTCTTCGAGGCAAGAAGGCTGCAAGCCCCTTTTCTGCTGCACTCGTGTGGGGTCCTTGTAACCGCCGGGCCTCACCCACGTGACGCCGTGGTGCGTGTTCCGTTCGCGGTGCATGCACATCGCGCACCGTGGTTGTCCGCTGGTGCCGCCCCCTACCCCCTCGAACAATGCTCGAGTTGAGCACTCTGACTGAAAAGGGAACTACGAGTAGTGCCTAATTGTGTGGAGTGTAGTGAGGCCCTGGTTCGAGGCGTACCTGCAACGGGTGAACCCGCCCACGTCGGCCAACGATGAGCGCGAGGCAGGGCCTGCACGAACCCGGCGTCCCCACTCAGTCAAGTGTGCCGGTACCGGCACATATCGCGACACGGCGTCCCCTTTCAACACCCCAATGCCCTCGTACAAAGACGCTGAAGGTGAGCTGACCATGGAACGTTTGTAAGGCCAGGCCTGGGCGGAGGAGGCGGCGAGTGTGAACGGATCCACCGGTACACTGTGAGCAACCAGTCAGGCTGAGCTGAAAATTGGACTGAGTGTCGGCCCTAGCAGAAGGACACCTCGTCGCCCTCCCTGCGCAAGAATATGAAAAGTCAAAAGGGGAAGCCCAAGGTGGCCGCGGCGTCGATCAAGGTGCGGGACCTGTCGAATGAGGTAGGGTCTGGCAGACGTTATCACTCACCACGTCAGAAGATGCCAGTAACTTCAGACACAAGGCTTCGAAATGCGTGTCGATGAAGTGGCGGTCCATGGGCCTGGCAGATATTGCTCGCCACGTCATAGGATTATGTTTAACTCCAGAAACAAGGGTGAAAAATGCGTGTCGATGACGTGGCGGGAAATTTGCATTGCTCGCCACGTCATAGGATGTCGTTCATCTTGAGAGAAATGAGGGTTCAAAGCGCGTGTCGATGACGTGGTGAGCTAGAATTGCCAGGCCCTACTCGGAGGAGAGATACGACGTGTGCACTTCGGAGATGGAGATTCTGGCGACTGGGATCGAGGGGGTCAAGGTGGGGCCTGGCGGCAGATATTGCTTGCCACGTCGCAGGGTCCGATCTAACTCAAGAAACCAGGGTTAATCCTGCATTGGATGACATGGCAGGCAGTATGTGCGATGCCCTAGATCAAGGTGGATGGCGAGAAAAAGCTCAGCGAGTTGCGCGCGCTTTTGGAGGAGACGGATCTGCGCATCGCAGAGACCAAAAAGGACACGTATGAGTTTAAGCGCGACATCGTGGTGGGCGCCGAGAATTTCCGCACAGGTAGGGTGGTCATCATGGTCTCACATTCGTTGTTTTTTCAGCTAGCACTCTCGGCGCTGTGTCCCTGAAACCACTCCAAGTTATCCTCGAAAGCGCTGCTGATAAGCTGAAAAGGGTACGATTGTAAGACCGCTGAACATGGTATTACCACCTCACACCGTACCACTGCATATGAGCATGTCACCTTGCACGGTGCCAATCAGAATGGAAATGTCACCTGATACGTTGTGCTGACCAAGCAATGCACGTGCGGCTGGTTCTCTACTAACAGGCAAGACGGCGGCGGAGAAGATGCTGCGGTACCTGGAGGGGTGCGCGGGTGCCAAGGATAGCGTGATCGAGAAGCTGAAGCTGAAGAACACCAGCCTGAAGACGCAGATCTCCAAGCTGGAGCAGCAACTGCAGCAGAAGGAGGAGATGGGCGAGGTAGGATGGTCATTGAGAACAACGTGTCGAACAGCCGTCGGAGCATAACTTACTTTCGGGGTGAATCGCTCATGGTCATTGAGAACAACGTGTCGAACAGCCGTCGGAGCATAACTTACTTTCGGGGTGAATCGCTCATACGGACACAAGGACACGGTTCGCGGACGCCGATTGAGCGATGAACATTTACCTACCTCCGGATGTCGGTTTATCGTCGATCCAACGTCGGTCGAAACATTCTTCTCAATGACCCTCCAGCGAGGTGCTGCACGTCATCGACTTTGATCAGCTCAAGATCGAGAACCAACAGTATCTGGAGCGCATCGAGGAGCGCAACAACGAGCTGCTGCGGCTCAAGCTGACGACGGGTAAGACGGTTGCCACGCTGAACCGCCTCAAGAAGAAGCTGGGCGAGATCACCCGCCGGGTAGGGCCTTGCAGATTTTGCCGCCACCTTATGCTCCACATTTCAGACTCTCCTTCTTGAAGTTACATGGCAGTCCTCCTCCTCCTCCTCCTCCTCTTCCTCCTCCTGCCTTCCCGTCCCGTCCCGTCCCATCGCTTCCCTTCCCTTCCTTTTCCTTCCCTTTCCTCACCTTCCCTTCGATACTGGCATCACATGACGTGGCGAGCGATACATTTCAGGCCGTAGCGGCGGGGGGAGTGGCTGCGGAAGGAGATGCAGGAGAGGAAGGACATGTTGGGGACGTTTGATGACGCTATCGCGCGCGTGGGCGAGGAGCACGCCGTGGCGAAGAAGGCAGGGTCTAGTTTGAACGCTCTCTCCACGTCATCCTGCACACGTTGGTTCCTCGTCCATTTAGTTACACACCATCCTGTGACGCGGCGAGCATGATTACATGTTGCTAGGTCATCCACCACATTGTGTACCGATGCTCGCTACGTTATCTTCCACATTGTGTACCAGGTACCAGTGCTCGCCACGACATCCACCACACTCCAGACGGTCATCTGATAAATATCATTCCACGACTCATGTCACGGCGATCATGATGTAGCTGGCCCTGCACTCCGGCGAACAAGATACTGCACACGGAGTCGAAGGACGACGAGAACCCGCAGGTGCTGGAGTACATCCAGGTGAAGCAGCAGGTGGTGGACCTCGAGAAGAAGGTCGTCGACTGGGAGCGCAAGGCAGGGGTTTGTTGACTGTCAACAAGCACTAGACCGACGTCGAATTTGCTCCTCCGCCTCCTCCTCCTCCTCCTCCTCCTCCGCGCATCAGTATGCTCCTCCTCCTCCTCTGCGCGCATGCATGAACGTACACCCTGAATAAAGAGTCAAGCTCCTATCTCGGTTCTCTCAAGCACTCCAGGGGAATTATCGAGAGCAAGCACTCGAACGACGTTGGATCGACGAACCAGGTCCACGAGTGCGTATGGGCCTGCACCCTGAAGTTAAGTCACGCTAAGATCTCGGTTGGAGTGCTTGGTATCATTGACCCTGTGGCGCGGTGGAGCTGGGGGAGATGGAGTCGCGGCGCCTGACCGCCTCCTTCAAGCTGCCGTCCCTCGACACCGCCGGCAGCTCCAGGAGAAAATAGACCCCCCAACCAACGTAAGACTCGGACGGATTCCAGAGACGCCTGACCGCCACCTTTAAGAGCAGGATGAACTTGAACCCGCCGTCGACGGCGCGTTTACCTTGAAGCCAACGCCTTTCTCTTTACATAGATCTACAGTAGCCTCTCGTAAATTAAAACATTCGAATCTCAACATTACCAGTAAACGTTCGTGACCAAAGTGGACTGGTGAAGCGCCTGTGGAGCGTGGTGGGTCCTAAACCGGAAGTGAAACTAGCGCGACGCTCAGCAAAAGCCGCTTTAGAGTCCATTCTTGGTATTAGAGGAGACATATGGTGTGTATACCCCATCATTACTCCCACCGTGTATCAATCCCCGCCGATGGTTGAACATCTCACTCGTCTATCATCACCTGCTATTCGTGTAGAGCGTTGTTTGAATTATTCTCAATCTCCATCATGGTCCCCATCAGCGCGCCTTGGTGGGGTGGAGGAGGAGGTGGCCTATCATAGATTATGTCTACTCTGCGTCATTGGCCCGTCAAAAATGTATGAGCGATGTTTGTTTCAGCTCCATACCCAGGATGAGATCACCACGTGGCGTCGTCGATAAATTGATTCAACCACTCCACCACCGCCACATGCCCACCCTCCTCGGCGGCAGCCATGCAATCGTCAATGTCCACAGGGCACTCGTGTTCCCGCAACCACATCAACATATCCAAGTGCCCGTGCTCCGCGGCGGCCTCGGACAAACATTCGCAAAATTGGTATTCCTGCGCCACGTGAATGCACCACGCCAGCACGGCGATGCCGCCATTTAGGGCCTCGCAGCTGTTGCTCGCCACGTCATATGATGCCGTTTGTCAAGGAACCGAGGGTTAACAATGCGTTGGATGACATGGCAAGCATGATCTGCCATGCCCCACAGCCATTCTCCGCGGCTGCTATGCCAATCGAGTGGTCATCCCACGGGCAGTCGTTCGCCCGCGCCCATGCCAACATCGGCAGGTCCCCGCGCACAGCAGCCGCCTGACACGTCTTCAGGTCCCACGGGCAGCCGTTCGCACGCGCCCACTTCAGCAGCTCCAGGTGCCCGTGCATAGCGGCGCACAAACTCGTCATATCATCCCACAGGCAGTGGTGCTCCCGCGCCCACTGCAACGCCTCCATGCGCCCTTCCCGAGCGGCGAGTGCACAAGTGCGGCTGTCCCAAGCAGAAGGGTCAATTGAAGACAAAAACCCGATCTGAGATCGGAGCATGACTGAACGACGTACTTTCTCAGGGCGAATGCTCACACAGATAGACAGACGCCTGGATTCGGTTCGCCGATTCAACGTCGGTCGAGTGCTTGCTCTCTTGTGGAGGAGGGGTTCTTGGCGGAGGGGGTTTTGGCGGGGAGGGTTGTGGCGGGAGGTTTTGGAGCGAGCGAGGAGTGAGCGTGGAATGACCTCCCTGCCACGGGCACCCGTTCGCCTGCGCCCAAGCCAGGAGTTGGACGGACGCGAGACACTCCACGATCTGGAGCACCTCCACGGGGTCCCCCGCGTGCGCCAGCCCCGCCGCCGCCACCGCCTCTTAGGGTCTTGCTGACACTCGTCCACTTTCAGGCTTGTCGTGAGCAATTTCTGTGTGGTTTGTTGGTAGATTTGGTGGTTTCAAAGGCCAAGACGGCTCAGTTGAGCTGAGAAGTGGACGAGTGTATTCCCCCGCCGCCTCGCCGCACTTCCAGCACGCGCGCGCGAGCAGGGCCACGTCCGTGGGGCTCAGCCACTTCTTCAGCACCTCCTTCTCGAACACAGGTCCTAACTCCTCGAGCAGCCGCCCGAGCAGCGGCGACGCGTCAGTGCCGTCGCGCGCGAGCACGCTCGTTAGCCCTCCGTCGCCTGCCGCCCCGGCCATGAGTGAGCTGTAGGTTTAGCGGGGAACACGCCGGCGTGAGTGCCACGCAACACGGGAGAGGCGGTGGCGGTGGCGGTGGCGCGTGGGGGCGGGGGTTGGCGTTTATGAGCCACCCTCAAAAACCCACCCCCCACAGACCCTAACACCCGCCTCTTGGTTTATTTCTGAAGCTTCTTCCGATTGGCTGTGCGGTGCGACTTTTGCTGTACCAGGTAGAGCTAGTCGCGTAATCGACAAACAATTTCTCAAACAAATATCCAATCACCTGAGCATGCGCACGAGCAGCCGCCGGCAGCCTGGCCTGAGCACCTCGCCTGAAGGCACCAGTCATCCAATCAAACATAAGTAAAGTGAGCCGACCTGACCTCAGGAGGAGGTTAGCGATATGACAGGCGAGAAAGTGGGGGAGACACAGCGCACTCACAACAGAGCTCACGCCAGTTTGACATGCCGACACGATTCGTCGATTCAAAGGCACACGATTTCTCTGGTCGACTGCTTTCAAAGGCACTCGCTTTCTCTCGATTACAAGCTGCTCGACCGCCGCCACCGCCGCTCTCCTTCTTTACCCCTATAAAAACCCGGCTAACAACCTACGTGTTGCGCATCTGGTAAAACACTACCGCAAACACACATCAACCTAACCCGCACGCGATACTAAGCGCCTCTGTGACTGACTCAAGATCCAACCTTGGACCCGAATAGACGAGAGCACTTTTAGTCCATGCGGCCCTGGATGTAGTGGCGCAAGTTGACATTGAAAGCAAAGTTTGAAAGCGGCTCATCGTATCTTAGCTTCAAGCGCTAAAATGGCGGAGGGGTTTGACTAGTGCTCACCAAGTGAGTGGGGCTCGATGAACGTTGTCATTAATATATTAAACACGCTGAAACCAAGCGTGGACAACCTTGGGGCAACGTGCACCGGCCTACCTTGAGGGTGCGCGTGATGAGCTTGTCCTTGGAGATGACGTGCACCACACCACCCCAACCTGACAGGCAGTCGCGGTTCACGCCCGCCAGCAAGCACTGGCTGATCACCTCGAATAGCTCCTCGGGGCCCGGGCACCAGGGTCATTGAGAACAAGCACACACAACCGTATCAGAGCGTGATCAACTATCAGGGTGAACGCTAATACATACGTACAAATGAGGTGTGCGTCTGGACTGAGTCAGCGTGGTGCATGAAAGCTGTCTTCACGATCAAGATCACTTTCTTAAACCCAGTCTCCGCGTCAGATCTGACGCTGAAGACCCTCATGTGATTGGTCCACGTGGCGGCTCGGAGAGTTGTGATTGATTGGATCTCCTGGACCAAATCTCACCAAATCTGATCGTAATCGTTTGTGGTCTCTAATTGGTCAATGGGCATTGCATCATCTCTCCTCGTCCCTGATTGGTCGAGAGGCTCGATTCGGGGGAATCAGGGGTAGTCATAGCGGAGACTGGGTTTAAGGTGATTGTTCGAGAGGAGGTCACTTTCTTAAGGTGACACTGGTGTATCATAATCATCATATTCACTCCAGCACGCGGATTCGACGTCGGTGGAGTGGTTGTTCTCAACTATACTTGTCGAACTAGGCTAGTGCTGGCAATGGGGGGGATTAAACTAAGCTAGTTTAAGCTAGTTTAGGGACTAGTGGTTAGTGGGTTAGTGGTTAGTATTGGGAATTACAGTGGGCGAGTAAAATAGGGGGGCTTAAACTAAGCTAGTGTAAGTTAGTTTAGGGGTTAGTGCTTAGTAGGCTAGTTTAGGTGCGACAAGTATATTCTCAACACCCCCCCTGCCAGGTCGGGCTTGTACATGCTCTCGCACACGCCGAACAGGCTCTCCTCGTTGTTGCCGCACACCACGAAGTTGTCAGTGGGCGCCGCGGCCCCGATCAGGTCCATCCCTGTCATCAGGGCCCGGTGTGAAGCGGAGATCTTTGGGCTAAATGACCAGACTGAGTGCTATCGTGTCAGGTGAAACGACCATACCGACCTGGATAGCATATCCACGTCGATACGGTGCCATTCTACCCAAGATCCACATGAGTACGGGATCATCCCACCCGACATCCATGTCAGTCTCGCGCCATTCTACCCAACAGCCGCGTCAGTGTTGTGCTATTCAACCCAAATACTTGGCCTTGCCAGTGATGAACGGCTTCCCCTTGGCGTCCAGCCCCGCCACCACCGGCTCAGCGTAGTACGGCCTGAACATAGGGCCTGACGGATATAGATTGCCATGTCAACCCAAGCACTTTGAACCCTCATTGATGGAATGGAATGACACCCTATAGCGTGGCGAGCACTGGCGAGCAACCTATGACGTGGCGTGTCACCATACGACGCTTTGAACCCTCGTTTTGTGAGTTGTATGTCACCCTACCCGAACCGCTTCTCGTACAGAATGGTGGACACCATCGAACCGAAGGTCTCCGGCGCCATGTCGCGGTTCTCGCGGAGCTAGCAGTAGGGCCAAGTATCAAACAAGGGTACACAATTGAGGCCCGGTAGCAGACAGGGGAATCAAGTCCAGGCCCAGTAAAAAACAGGAGAAAAAAGTTGAGGCCCGGTGTCGAACAGAGCTTTCAAGTCAAGTCCAGGTAAATAGAGTGTTTGTTAAGTCGATGAGCACGGCCCCACCTTGTACAGGTTGTGGCGGAACTTGAATTTCTGCGCCAGCGTCATCTGGTCGGACGCCAGGCCGGACAGCCCCACGTACAGGTGGTCGTGGATCCGCTGGTAGGGCCGCACGCGTCATCGATTTTTTCTTAGTATGATGCCATTTTACCAATACCCATCACAGTAGGGTGCCAATGTACCCATTATCCAATCAGTATGGTACCAATCTACCCAATACCTAGTGCCAGTTTACCCAATATCCACCCTGAGTATGGTGCCAATCTACCCAATATTCACCTCAGGATGGTGCCAATCTCTGCGTGCGTCATCCTCTTCGCGTCAAAGGATGTAGGATGACGCTAAACGCAACTGAATAGTACAAGTTCCTTTCTTTCGTGTGTGTGTATGCCTGTGTGTCTGTCTGTGTTCGTCTCCATGCATGTCTTTCTATTTGCCCATCAGCCTCTGTCTGTGTGTGTCTGTGTCTGTGTTTTTGTGTTTGCCCATCAGCTCTCATAACAAAACTCTCACGAAGGCATCAACTGCGCAGAGCCGTTCGCAGCGGCGCGGCCCACAGGAGGCGGCTTGAGGCGGTCGACATGTGTTTTCGTTGGTTGGTGTGGTTAACCTTCCTTTCGTGCTACACTTCAGTAGCAAAATCACACGGCGCCGCGACCGGAGGTACTGAGACACCGCGCGCCCATGGACGGTGTCCATCAAGAAGTATTTTATGCATCACCGGGCAAACACTTAAACACACCCCACTCGTATCCGACTGAATCGGGTTCACTGATAGGGGGCAACAAACGAGGGTCATCAGAGCGGTGGACCTTCTCCCCGGTTCCATGCGTATGCCATAGCGAGTACTGAACTGAAATTGAGCCATCTCGGCTTGTTCACTCCACGGGTTACGTGGCAGGGCTGCAGTGCACAGGTGCTCGCCACATCACACAGTGGGCCTTATAAGGGCCCCCCCGAGGGGCAATCTTTCTTCCGAAGGTGCAACGGTGCTCGCCGCGTCACACAGTCAGATTTGTAAGGCCCATAGTGTGCCGGTGCTCGCCGTGTCACATGCGTCACATGCACGTCCAAGGCCTTGCCTTGTAGATCTTCTTCATGTCCACTGCCGTAGTCTGCTGCTGGTTGATACCGAACCGCAGGTCCGACGCGATCGCCACGCAGTCCTTGCCGCACATCGCTGCGAGGGCGAGGGGATAGGGTGCACAGGTAGGGTCAACCTCACAGTTCGCGGATAGCATCCGGTGTACCCGTTGTACCCAGTACCCATACACACTCGCCTCCTCCTCCACCCTGGCCTTCCACTCGCCCCCTTTCCAGCTCAACATCTGGTCCGACTGTTCGCTCAAGTGTACCAGTGTACCCGTACGCATTCGCCGCATCCTCCTCCCTCGCGGCGAGAGGATACAACCGAGGGTAGCGTTGCGCCAGATCTCATGCCTCCACCCCGTTGCCTGTGGCTGTCGTGCGTGCTGGTGAAGATGGCAACGTGGCAACCCTAGAAAACCATCAGAGGACGACAAGATCTAGGCACCGCGCCCCAGATCCCTAAACCGACGGACTTACGGCACGCGCTGTGTTCGGTGGTGCGCGTCCGGCACATAAGTCAGGGAGGTGACGTACCGATGATGGCGGCGCCGTTGTAGCTCATGATGCTCACTGCGGGGAGGGGGAGGCGTGGATCGCGAGCGTCAAGGAAAGGTTTGGGACCAGCAAACATTGAAAGGACAACTGAATCTCAAAACGACAGACGAGAGGAGGAGCAGGGGAGGCACGCACTTTTTCAAAGAGGTTTACGGCGCCCAGCAGGACGCTCGGATGGGACGCGAGCGTCAGATGTGGGGATAGCACGCCCGATCAAAGCTGGCGACGTGCCGCGGCGTCTCTCTCAGCGTGACAGTTGTGCTTGTTGCCGACGCGACGGAGCTCACTTGGAGTCGAGTCCGGACCGAATCCGAGCTGATAATCCTCTGTCCAGAGCGAATCCGTAAACCCTGACTTTTGCCACGCGCCGGTGGTTCGGAACTCGACGATGGGTCGTGTTCCCCGGCATCAGCATCAGCATTCCTCAACGCGCGGTTCCGCGAGCGCGCGGGGATGGTCCTCTATGACCTGATAATGGTGGTGAAGACCACGGTGCCGAAGGTGCAGATGGCGGAGATCCTCAAGCGCACCGTCCTGCAGGTTCTCGACACGGGCGGCGTGGTTACCGACATCACCAACTTCGGCGCGAGCACCCTCGCGTATCCATTCCGCAAGCCGGGAGAGCTGCACTTCGAGGTAAGCTCCGCTTCCGCGTCCCCATCTGCACGCACCCGCGCCCCCTCATCCTCCTCTCCAGCGCTCGGAAGGCAATCACGCCTCCGCAACGCACCTATTGCTCCCGTGCGTCGTCCTGCCGTTTTGAGCGCGCGCCGCCGTGTCGCGCGTTCCCGAGACCCTTGCTTGGCGGCGGCAAACCTAACCTATAAACCAAAAACCCGTTCTAAAGCTCTCGTCCCCGATGCCATCGAACCCGTACTTCAGGGACACACGCTGCAGGTGTCGTTCAACGTCAAGCCGCAGCTGATCGAGAACCTGAAGCACACGCTGGCCACGGACGAGCGGGTGCTGCGCTGGATGACCGTCAAACCGGGTCCCGCCCTGAAGCCGCTGAAGAACTACCCGGCAGGGGCTTACACTCGTTCACTTTTCAGCTCAACTTGCGCCGTGTCTGACACAAAACAACACCCTACACACCCTAAATACCCCCTAACATCCCCTCAACACGGGCTACACGACCCCCACGCGCGCTCCCTATCACATATAAAGCGCTCAAGTTGAGCTGAGATGTGAGTGAGTGTAAGCCCCTACTATCCGGCGCGCGATCCCCGCAACCCTCTCAACCTGAACCTCAAACCTAAGCCCGACAGGAACCCTTTCAGGATGGGATAACTGTTCGGTTTGGGCAGAGGGGTGAAAGGAGGGGGTGGAGAGGATGCTTCGGCGGTTGTGGGAGGGGGTTCGGCGAGAGAGCGCGCTGCGGTGGATCGTGCGGGAGGGGCGCGCGTGCCAAGGCGCGTGGCTCGCTGTCACATGGCGTGGCGGGGGGCGCGCCGTGTACTCCCGCCGGTGGGGCCCACACTCCAAGCAGACCCATCCAAGCTGAACCTAAGCTTACTCAACCTGAGGCAGAGAGGACGAGATTACTTTTCCTCCTCTCCTTCCTCCCCCTCCCCCGCTTCCACCTCCTCCACCTCCCCCCCCTCCCTCTCCTCCTCCTGCACGTAACTTTACCGGTGATGATATTTTAGAAGGGCGTTTCTCAGAAACACCATTCGCAGTGCCCGAACTTCAGAGTTTTCCCCGCCCGACTCGTCGGGACGCTCGGGTTGAGAACTGATGCAGGCTTTATCTTCCTTGGATGTCTGAGGTATACACGTCTGGAAACACACATTGTTTTGATTTGAAGCGAGAGCGGGGGACTCCGTTCTCGGTTCAGTTCAGTCGGCAGCCCGTTCTGAAACTCAGAAGCAGTTTACGGATGAAATATAACACATAGTTATCCCTGTCTTAACATCTGTGGCCAGGTGCTCGTGTGGATATACTATTAATCTGACGTAAGCTGCTTCGAGAGCCTCGAGTTGTCGCCTACTTTTGTTTTTCGGTTTGGCTTTTGTTTTCGTTGTTCTCGGGCTGGTGACACGCAGTAGCAGATTTCTCCAAGTCCGCGAGCCTGTGCTGATACACCATTCATTGTTACACACATTCCTCAGCTCAGAACACTCGACACGATTTATTCCCGCTTTTCAAACCTGCGTGCACCCCGTCTTGTCTTGACCTGCTGTCTTGTATACCGATGGACCCTCGCACAAGGCAACGGCTGGAGTCCGGCGCGTTTCAACTAGGTGGTGGCGGAGGTGGCAGCAGAGGCGGAAGCTTCCTTAGGTGCGAACACGTCCCTCCATCCCTTCGCATCACATTTATTTCAGCCAGCCCAACCCTGGCACTTGCCTGTGGTTGATCTGATCAAACACGCGGCGCAGTTTCGTCTCACTGAAGGAGATACGTATTCTTCTGAAGCGCTGCCACACTTGATCGCTGCCACATTTTATCCTGCCCGGCTCGGCACTGCTCTGGGTGGTTTGCGTGGAGGAAGATAAAAACGATTTCGGATTCCCTCAGATTTACTTTCCCTAGGGGATCCCCTCGGGCGCATCCCCACACAGGGCCGTGATTGATAAAGTTGTTCAAAATAACAGACACGCCAACCCGCTCAGAATCAGAAGTGCCGTGTTTGAAACGGCTTTCAGCTTGTTTTTGTTTTTTCCTTGAAGCCTTACTCGGGACAGCGTGTCCTTTGCTCGGCGCTCGTATCCTAGGTCGACTTGCCTCGCTCGGCCTCTCGGTTGTACTCGCTGCCTGGTCCGAGAGATAAGAGGCAGAGACGCTTCTGCATGTATAAGGAGATACCAGGCTTTCGACCTGGCCCCCGCGCCGCCCGAACCCACGCACTCACCAGTGATGATATTATAGAAGGGCGTTTCTCAGAAACACCATTCGCAGTGCCCGAACTTTAGAGTTTTCCCCGCCCGATTCGTCGGGACGCTCGGGTTGAGAACTATTGCAGGCTTTATCTTCCTTGGATGTCTGAGGTACATACATGTGTGGAGACATGGTTTTCTTTTGGATCGAAAACAGAACTCTCAAACCGGTTCGGCAGACAGCTCGTTGACGGTTTAGTCACACTGACCGATGTGCCCATGCACACTCGCCACATCTTCCTGAATGAATGCTAACTGCGTTCCCCCCCATCCACACTTGCAGGCAAACTAGCTTTTAGTATCATAGTGCGCGGTGTGCGGTGCTTTTTTAAGTGCCCGGGACCGCGATGTACGATGTAATCATAATAGCCCTTTAGCCTTAGCACAACCTATCACAACAGAACTCCCGAGCCCTCGATAGACGAAGGGGCGGAGTATACCAACGAACGACTACTTGTATCAGCGACAGAGCGACGCGCGCGTACGCCCAGGGCTGTGAACCTACATGTTCTTTTACTTCCATAACTCACCTACATCAAGCCCCAAGGCACTGACCTGGTGAACGTTCTACTAAACCCATCCATCACAAGTGCACGACTGGTCTGGCAGTGTGGTTTAGTATCAAGTGCATCCAAATCCGGGTTTAGCGACTGTGTGAACCTGGCGAGGCCAATAGCCGTTGCGTCACATTTCTTTATAAATAGCGCCCCTTGATATGGCCTGAACCCTGGTATACCGTGGTACACCTCTGGCCTATCCGCTTGAAAGGGAGCATGGGGTGTGTCAATGCCCACTATTTCTGCGCCTTGGGCCCGATGAACGTCAGGAGGGGGGTTGGTTAATAGGTTGGATGATATATTTACATGTATTCAAGTTGCCGCTAAAAGCAACTATTGGTTGCCCTTTGTCGTGTCCAAGCCGCTGTCGTTCCAACCCCGGATCCAGTCCCGCCCTCGAGCCGCCCGAGCAACAGGGTCATTGAGAACAACACTCAAAGCGACATCAGCGCATGACTTGCCATGAGGGTGATAGCTCATGCAGACGCGCAGATGCGGACGAGTCATTGAGAACACGCACTCGAATCGAGATCGGAGTATGACGTACCTTCACTGTGAACGCTCATGCTCGTACAGAAGCGCGATTGAGAGGGAGGAAATTCAACGTCGATAGGGTGCTTGTCCTCAATCTTCAGTGTGAATGCTCACACAGACGCGCGAAGGAGGAAGAGGAGGCATAACGTCGAGAGGAGTGCTTGTTATCAACAACGCCCCCTGCCTGGTGGCGGCGTCACTCTTGTCGTTGAGAAAGGCGATGGTGTGACGCTGCAGTGAGTCATACGCCGTGTACCAGGGTCATTGAAACCATGCACTCGAACTCAGCTCGGACGTGCCCGCATGACTTGCCTCGAGGGTAAATGCTCATACAGACGCGCGGACTCAGTTCGTCGCTTCGACGTCGGAACGTGCTTGTTCTCAATAACCCCCCTGCCGGGTTCTTGGCCACGCGCGGCGGGGGGGTCTCCTGCCCGGTCGCCAGGGCCGGAGGCGTCCTTTTCTGACTGTTTGGTCATAGTGTACCGGTGTACCCATGTCGACAGGGCCGCACACGGCGTTCTCTGACTGAGAGGCTTGAGTTGAGCTAGCACAGGAACGAGTGTCAGGCGAGGGAGGAGGAGGCGACGAGTATGTACAGGCACACTGGTACACTATGCGCCAACTGTCAGGGAACGAGTGCATGGCCAGGAAGCGGGAGTGAGTCAGCCAGGCCCCACCCGTCAGCCACTTGAAGAGATCCGGGTTCTCCTCGTCGAGCACCTTCGAAAACAACACCAGCAAGTCATCGCTCATCGTGGGCAGGTTGTGCTCCGCCCACTCGCCAGGGCCGTACACAGCTCAACCTCGGCACCCTTGAGGGTACGTTGAGTGGGGTCAGGGATAAAACGGCTCAAGGTGAGCTGAACAAGGGAACGTCTGTAGTGCCCTGCCACTCGCCCACGATGATGTCCAGCTCCAGGAACCCACGCTGCTTCGCGCGGTACAGCAGCCGGTTGATGGTCTACGGGAGGGAGGGAGGAGGGCCGGGTAGCGGAGGGTGTTAGCGTCAATGGCGGGGGTCGGGGCGTGTCGTTGAGTGGCATGTTTATGTGCGGGTGAGACGTGAGAGTGTCAGCGTCTTGTCGTCGAGTGGCGTTCAAGGTGCTTAGCGCGGTACAGCAGGCGGGCGGTTGCTCATATGAGGCAGAGAGGGAGAGGAGGGTCGGGTCCAACGCGTGCAGCGGAAAGTGCCAGTATCATGGCAAGATTATGTCGCTTGTCAGGTGGCGTGTTTATGGGCATGTTATGTGGCATGTTTATGTGTTTGTCTGGGCGGGCACATTAGTGTTGGGGTGTGTCTATGTGTGGGTCAAACGTAGTCTTCGCCGTCGCGCCAATGGGGAGCGGACTGCCTGTGTCAGACCCGTCAAGTGACTTAGCGGAGTGCGCCAAACCCGCCACGTTGGCGCTTGGGGCGTCGGCGGATGGAATGGGGGTGCCGACGCTGACTCAAGGTCAGGTGTCGTGACGTGTTTACTCCAGGCAGGTGGAAGCGTCAGCGCCGTGGCGTGGGTTACGTAAGAGTTGGGATGGGTTGACTGACTCACCCGTTTCCTCGTCTCCTCCGCCTCCGCGCTGCTCGCCCCGCCGCCGCCGCCGGCGCCTGCGACAGCAGTATCCATCGTCCAGCGTGGCCCACTCGTGTGTAGACTGGCAGTACTTCTAGATCCCCATTCGCATCTGGTCGCACCCGCGACCGCCGCCGCCGCCGCCGGGAGTGGGTGGAGGTTGAGTGCCGCCCGTGCCGCCTGCGCGCAGGCCTTCGTGGCTCGCATGGCCGCGCAGTGACGGAGAGCGAGCATCCTGATGGTCGCGGCAGCGCGCAATAGTATGCGCGACGAGCTTTGGGACAGCAGCGAAATATCTAAAAGAGTGCAGATCTACGCCACGCGCTGGTCGACGTGGAGCGTTGGTGAAACGCCTTTCCCCATCTCTGGCCTCCCGCACGCCGAACACTCACGCACGCGACGTATCGGAGACGTGTCGAAGCCAATAACTAATACTACCCTGGCCTTGATGCTCCCAAGGATGCTCCTGTCCCGCGCGGGTGCGGCGCTGCGTGCGCCTGGTGTGGGTAGGGCCCGGCAGAAGATGCTGACATCTTGACAGGGTGGCATCTAACCTTCCGCTCCTCGTCCTCGTCCTCCTCCTTCTCATCCTCCTCCTCCCTCACCTCCTCTTGCATCACCCAACGAGCAACGAAGATGGCGAATGTATTAGAGGAGATTTGAGCGGTTTCTGCCATGCCCTCCCCCTCGGCGGCAACAGCACCTCCATTGTTGGCAGGAATAGGATCGGGCAAGTAGTGGCGCCACTCGCGCGACGCTACGCCGCCGACGCCGCCCCCGCCACCGCCACCGATGGGGGCAACCCCCACGTGTCGCTGGTGCAGGGTGCGTCACGCGGCATCGGCCTGGTAGGGCCTGGCATATACAGGACCTGGCAGATATTGTCGTCACGGGGGTGCCATTTAATTCAGGAGACGAGCGTTCAATGTGCGCTGGATGACGTGGCGATCCTTGTCCGCCTGGCCCTACGCTGCTCCCCCTACACTGCTCGCCAAATCTCATGATGCATTCAAACCCAGAAACGAGGGTTCAGGGTGCGTTGGATGACATGGAGAGCGATGAATAGTAGACCCTACAGCCTGGAGATGGTGCGGCAGCTGCTGGAGCGAGACACCGTGATGGCCGGGCGCCCCGCGGCGGGCGGGCACGTGGTTGCCACCTGCCGCAACCCCGACGTGAGGCCTTGCAGATATTGCCCGCCACGTCAGCGTCATCCAACGCATCTTGAACCCTTGTTTATTGTGTTAAACTGCATCCTATGACGTGCCAAGCAATATCTGCCTGGCCCTGCCCTGCGGCAGCGCTCGAGCTCGCTGATCTGCTCACGAAGCATCCCACGCGCCTCAGCGTGCTGCAGCTGGTAGAGCCTGGCAGATATTGCCCGCCACGTCACCGGATATTATCAAGACCTGGCAGATATTGCCCGCCACGACATAGGATATCATTAGGGCCCGGCAGATATTGCCCGCCGCGTGTACGACACTCATTTTGAACCCACGTGGGTTGAGGTGAGGCATCCTGTGACGCGGCGAGCGAAATTAAATTTTGCCAGACCCTTCCCTCCGGATGCAACCGACGCCGCGTCCATCGACGCCGCCGCTGCCGCTGTCACAGCGCAGCACGGCCGCGTGGTGGGGCTCCGCGGCAGCACTTCACACTCTCGATAAACGCTTCGGTCTAGCCAAACAATGCTGTGAACATATCAGAGAGGTTACTCGACTGGGGCTGAGGAGGCCAATGCGTACAGGTACACCATGCGAGCAAACAGTCAGACGAGACCGGACCCTGCATGCTAATCACCGCACAGTGTGTGGTGTCGGCACCCTACCTTGAGGACGTGATCGCCAACGTGGCCGCCGTGCTGCACGTGCCCGGCGAGATGGCGCCGGAGACGTCCATCGCGCGCGTCAACGAAGAGGCCATGGTACGGTGGTGCAGGTTCAACCCATGCTTGCAAGCACGGGATGAAACGTCCTTCGCCTTGGGTCTCTGCCTCAATGCCCACGCGTGATACTCTGCGATTCTACCATGTGCGAATCTATAGAAGGCGCCTGATTTCAGCGCTTGAACCTAAACTGTGATAAACTGCCTTCAACTGGTGCTTTCATTTTCGACTCGCGCCGCTACACCATGTTGAAGTCCTTCCGCACAAACGCCATGGGCCCGTTGCTCGTGGTCAAGGCCTTTGGGCCGCTGCTTATGAAGGCCACACAACTGAACGCGGCGGACGGCGGGCCGCCGGCCGTGGTGGCCAACTTGAGTGCGCGGGTGAGCTCCATAGCTGACAACGGGCTGGGGGGGTGGTACGCCTACCGTGCCAGCAAGACGGCAGGGCCGCACACACGTTCAACTTCATTTGATATGGATGAGAACGTACTGATTAATCAAAAAGCCTCGATTCGGTACCAAGCCCGACACCAAGTTCAAGTTAAGCTAACGTGGGAAGCAGTAATCGTGGTCACGGCCCTGCGAGATGGCTCTGAACGCGCTGACGAAGAACATGTCTATCGAGTTCGGCAGGAAGAAGCACCCGGTGGCGTTCCTCCTGCTGCACCCAGGCAGGTATCCTCATAGTGTACCACTGTGTGTAACTCAATGCGCAGTCAGACTCAAGCCACACCAGTGTGTCAGACTCAAGCCACACCAGTGTATGTGACAAAACAGTGCACCGTTGTGTCTGACTCAACCCACACTGGTGTGTGTGACTCAAACCACACCGATTTGTGTGGCAAAATGTCCATGAGTCGATGAGTGCCACGCTATGGTCTGACCACTGAACCACGTGCTGCTGATACCGGGCCTCTCTCCTGCCCCACACCCTGAAGCCTAAACCCTGATCGCTAAAGCCCAGCACCCTAAACCCTAAACCCCAAATACACAACTCCGGGCCTTTCTCCCCGGCACGGTGGACACCGACCTGTCCGCGCCGTTCAAAAAGAACGTTCCTGCGGATAAGCTGTTCTCGACTGAGAGGTCGGCCGGACATCTGTTGGATCTCATCGGTTCCAAGGTGAGGCGTTGCAGCTTGACAGTTTCAAAGCGAGAGTTGAAAGCGCCTGCGACTACAGCGCTTGAAACCATGATGTGGTAGACTGCTTTCAACGTTTGCTTTCAGATTCAGATTGCGGCGCTACTGGAAGGGGGCGGGGATGGAGCACAGCGGGATGTTTTTCGATTGGGCGGGGGAGGAGATCAAGTGGTGATTCAATTCAAGAGAGATAGATATGGAGACAGACGCTCCCGCGTGTATACGGAGACACCTGGCTTTCGCCCTTCCCTCCGTGGTGTTACGAATCAATTGGGAGCACTCGGTCGCTAGTGCTCGTTCAAGAGCCGGCTGTGCTAATGGTGACCGTGGCCTCGACCGGTGTCAGACGGGGGTCAGCGGGGGGAATGTTGTTAAGGCAGGTATGCGCGGTGATACCCAGGCTGTGCAGTCTTTCTTTCAACTCGGCATCGGGAGGATGTGTGCTCCCTGAGACTGTATGCTCACGACTGGTCTGAAGGATGACAGCTCCCAAAGTGTCCCGGGTGCATTTCATTTAAAGGTTTGGATTGGAATGTTCTGATTGGTTGAAAAGCTTTGATCTCATATCAACATCGACAGCAGCTTGAGCGGTCGCATCTGGTTCGACGAGAATGTCGATAGCTTGATAGAACTCGTGCTTTTGATGGGAACAAATGGGTGTAAACTGCGCAAGGCAATGGCCGCGGCGGACGCGCGATGACAGAAAATCATTTTAGTTTTAGTTCTTTTAACTGACGTCCTTCGAGCCCCAAGGCACTCGCGTGGTGAACATCCACTAACCCCCTCTGTCACTTCAAGTGGACAGACCCTTAGTGCACTAAGGTCTGTCAGGGTCTAGGGCTATGAAGGGTAGGAAAATAACGCGCTGCCTGCATAGTACGCGTTGCCACTTCACGCGCTGATCAGCAGCGGTGCAAGTCACGTGGGGCAGCCGTTGTCGAGCGCCCACTGGAGCATGTCCGCGTGCCCGGCCGCGGTGGCTCGTGCAATTGTATCCGCGTCCCACGGGCAGTCGTGCTCCCGAAGCCACTTCAGCGTCTCTAGGTGCCCGCCCTCAGCGGCATTCGCACACGACTCCTCGTCCCACGGATAGTCGTGCTCCCGCAGCCACCTCAACACCTCCAGCTGCCCGCCCAATGCGGCGTGTGCACACAGGTCTCCCGCGTCCCCCGCCGGACACCCGCGCTCCAAAGCCCACTTCAGCACCTCCAGGTGCCCCTGCTGAGCGACGACTGCACAGGTCGTCCAGTCCCACGGGCAATCGTTTGCCCTCGCCCATTTCAGCACCTCCAGATGCCCGCCCTGAGCGGCTACTTTACACGTCGCAACGCCCCACTCGCAGCCGTGCTGCCGCGCCCACCGCAACACTTCTAGGTGTCCGCCCATAGCGGCGAGCTCACACGTTTCCGCGTCCCACTCGCAGCCGTGCTCCCGCGCCCACGTGAGCACCTCCAGGTGCCCTTCCTGAGCTGCGGATGCACACGTATCCGCGTCCCACTCGCAGTGGTGCTCCCGCGCCCACTTCAGCACCTCCAGGTGTCCGCCATATGCGGCATACGTGCAGGTCCTCGCGTCCCACTCGCAGCCGTGCTCTCGCGCCCACTCCAACACCGCCAGGTGCCCTTCCTGAGCGGCGGCTGCGCACGTCCTCGCATCCCACGGGCAGTGGTGCTCCCGTGCCCACCGCAACACGTCCAGGTGCCCGCCCAAAGCGGCGTACCGACACGTCTCCGCGTCCCGATCGCAGCCGTGCTCTCGCGCCCACTGCAGCGCCTCAAGCTGCCCGTACTTAGCGGCGAGTGCACACGTCTTCGCCACCCACGGGCAGTCGTTCTCCTTGGCCCAACCCAGCAGCTCGACGGACCAGACAAACTCATTCACCTTGAGCTCCACCCCGACGGTTCGACCCGCGCAAGGGAGCTTGGGGGACCGCATCACCATGTCCCGGCACGCCTGCCCGACCCGCCCAAGCAGCGCGCGCGTGGTGGGGTCCAGCAGCGGCAGCACCTCCGCGTCGAACACGGCTGCCAGGTCCTCCAGCAGCCGCCCAAGCAGCGGCTCATACTCGCTGAAAGGTTTGTTGAGAGTTGACCCTAAATTTTGAGAAGTCTGCCTATGAAAATATCATTTTTTTAAAGTTGACCCTGAATTTTGAGAACATCAGCCACTCCTTAAACTAATTAGCTAATAGATTTGATCGGATGTTCATACTCGCTGAAAGGTTTTTTGAGTGTTGACCCCAAATTTTGAGAAGTTTGCCTATGAAAATATCATTTTTTGAAAGTTGACCCTGAATTTTGAGAACATCAGCCACTCCTTAAACTAATTAGCTAATAGATTTGATCGCATGTTCATACTCGCTGAAAGGTTTTTTGAGAGTTGACCACAAATTTTGAGAAGTTTGCCTATGAAAATATCATTTTTTGAAAGTTGACCCTGAATTTTGAGAACATCAGCCACTCCTTAAACTAATTAGCTAATAGATCCGCCGGTCAAAGCTGCAATAGAAGTGCCGGAAGCGATTTTGCACCGCAAGTCTTGATTGAAACGATATTTTAAATATTCTAATATTATATTAAAAATTTCATCGAATGACTAGGGGTCCACGAGATGCATGAGCGACGAAAGAAGCGAACTGCGAGGCTTCTCGATGGGTCGTTCGCGCCATGGATTACGCTCCGGCACTTCTGTGCTCGCAGAGTTTGCGTTCGGCAAGTTTCCGATCGATGGTCTCACGACCGAAGGTTGCACGACCGAAGGTTTCTCGACCGAAGGTTTCTCGACCGAAGGTTTCTCGACCGGAGGTTTTTCGACCGAAGGTTTTTCGACCGAAGGTTGCACGATCGATGGTCTCGCGACCGAAGGTTGCACGATCGATGGTCTCACGACTGAAGGATTCACGACCGAAGGATTCACGACTGAAGTTTTCACGACTGAAGGTTTCACGACCGAAGGTCTCACGATCGATGGTCTCACGACCGAAGGTTTCACGACCGAAGGTTTCACGACCGAAGGTTTCACGACCGAAGGTTTCACGACCGAAGGTTTCACGACCGAAGGTTTCACGACCGAAGGTTTCACGACCGAGGGGACGGGTCCGCCTGAGATTTCGTTCATCACGTGGTCGACATTTTCAGATCTGTTTTCGTCAGTCTGCATCTGATTCATCACAAATCTGCGCACGTGTTGAAACTGCATACAAATGTCCACGACAGACATGTAGGCGTCACGTTCGGATTCTCCCTTCCACTGCTTTTCGGTCATTAACCATGCGGTGAGTGTGTTCGAAAACTTATGCAATACATCATACTTTCCATCGACCCCTGTATGAGTCGGATCTAACATCCAATTCTCATCGAATGAAAGCGGCGGCGTTTTACTATCGCAAGCCTTGAAAAGCTTGAGAACTCCCTCTTTGAGTTTATTCAAAAGTTGTGTTGCATCTTGTGCATTGGTATGATCGCGTACCGTGATTTGTTTCAAGTGGGCTTTCAATAGTGCATGCATGTTTATCATATTAGTCTTTCCACATCCAACGTTACTAGATACTACCGCCCACAAGAGATGCATGGCCGTTTTGTATTCCTTGCGTGTTCGCTCTTTTGACATATCTACCGTTTTGTTCCCGTTCACAAAAAATCCACCGACATAATCATAAATTGGGGTTAAAATTCCACGGTCCATGAGTTTTTGCACTACATTATCATTGTTTCGTGCATTTGTCATAAAGTCGGGTACTTCTCCGAAATTGTCTTGGTATTTAGAAATAATCGAATCGAATGCAGCTTCGCCATCGGCCTCAGGCATTTTCTCATCAAGGCCTTTAAACATTTTTGCTGTAGTACCAAATGCTGCTGTAGTACCAAATGCTGATGTAGTATCAAATGCTGATGTAGTATCAAATGTAGTATCATAAAATGTCATTGTTACCGTATAATCGTTACTACCGTTTTTTTTTCCCGCGTTCATGCTCGCCAGTTTACCGTCATACCGGTCGTAGAGTTCAGCGATACGACTCTTTTCGGTAACATCATCAGTGCTTTGCAGGCTCTTCAGTGCTACACAAAGTCTGTCTCGATCACACGGTTGGATTCCAATCCATCTTATTCCACCATTCGAGATGTGACCATAAAGTGTCATATTCTCGACCGTTCCAGACGGGTTATACATATTGGCCTCTTTTGAGTCTGCCTCTTGGGCTGTCATTTTGGCGTTCTGGATTTTTTCAATCGTAGCAGATGTCGCTTCAACCACATTGAGAACAACATGTGGGCGGAGGCCCTTGCACCGGCCTCGTACCATGCATGGGCATCGTGCCTTGCTTGGGTCTCGTCCCTTGCTTGAGCCTGGGCCTTGTCCATTGTTGTGCCATCGTGATTATCGCCATTGTTGCCTTGGTTAATGCTCATCGCATTGAAGAATTGTTTAATATAATCAAACTTTTCTGGTGATCTTTTTGTGCTGCCTGGAGGCCTGTTCTTGACCCCCATCAATTTTAACATATCTCGTATTCTATCAATTGTCATGACATTACCACGCAAGGATTTAATCCTGTATTCACCGGATGGTTCTCGTAGAAAATCCATGTCGCTCAAGAACGTATGGATCATTTCCTTGTTTTTAGCCGTCGTCGTGAATTCACCGTTGCGTTTCAGATCTTCGATGAAGTTGTCTATGCAGATCTTCGATGAAGTCGGCGAGGGCCTCGGCCCCGCGGAGCCCCCCCTGGCCGCGACGCCCCGGGGGGCGCAGGTTGTACCGGCCGGCGACGTTCCCGCCGGCCTCAGAGGCGCGTCCCGCCATCGTTACGGGGAGGGGCTAGAAGTTGATCTCAGAAACTGGGTTTTGCCTTTTCGTTGGAGCTGGAGAGGCGACCCTTGGCAGGCTGGATAAGGAACATAATTAGTTTTGGCGTCTTTGTTATCCGGAGGGACCTGCGATGAGA
>Ga0307489_10000543_pt1 | contig 23024 bp, 18 predicted proteins | sample SB12metaG_FD_202247 | JGI IMG/M metagenome (GOLD analysis project Ga0307489, IMG submission 202247) | Sea-ice brine microbial communities from Beaufort Sea near Barrow, Alaska, United States - SB 1.2 | ecosystem: Environmental > Aquatic > Marine > Coastal | place: USA: Alaska | collected... | reverse complement strand
TATCTTTAAGCTGCTTTTCTAAACCGCGTTCGGATGGTTGATATAATTGCGTATGGGCGATAGCTTCTGGAAAATAATTTTCGCCTGCAGCAAACGCGTTCATTTCATCGTGAGCATATCGATAACTACAACCATGGCCTAATTCTTTGGTTATATCACTGGTTGAATTTTTAAGGTGATCGGGTACAGCTAAATCATTGGTTTGTTGGGCAAGAATTTTAGCTTGGTTAAAAGCATTATAAACTGCGTTACTTTTAGGTGCTAATGCCAAATAAACACATGCTTGAGCAATCGCTCTTTCCCCTTCGCTTGGCCCTACCCGCTGATATGTATCCCATGCATTAATAGCTAATTGCATTGCACGTGGGTCAGCATTACCGATATCTTCACTAGCGATAGCTAATAAACGTCTAGCAACATACAAGGCATCGCCGCCGGCAGTAATAATCCTTGCATACCAATAAAGAGAAGCATCTGGGTCAGAGCCTCTGACCGATTTATGAAAAGCACTGATCATGTCATAAAATGCATCTCCACCTTTATCATAAAGTGCAATTTTACTGCCCGCCACTTGAGTGATTAATTCCAGCGTTAATATTTTACATTTATCTGTCATTGGGATGATATCAATGCAGTTTTCTAATAAATTCAATAAGCGTCTTGCATCGCCATTTGCTCTTTTTAGTAAACTTTGTTTTGCATCCGCTTCGATAATAATATCTATCTGCTTTGTACTTTTTTCTTGCGTTATCGCTCGTGATAATACTTTAGTAAGGTCTGCGGTCGTTAATTTTTTGAGAGTATAAACTCTGGTTCGAGATAACAAGGCATTATTTAATTCAAAAGCAGGATTCTCTGTCGTCGCGCCTATAAAAATAATAACTCCGTTCTCAATATGCGGTAAAAATGCATCCTGCTGACTTTTATTAAAACGGTGAACTTCATCGACAAAAAGTATTGTTTTTTTATGCTGATGATTGGCGCGTTTTTTTGCATTATCTATAGCCTGTCTAATTTCTTTTATACCAGAGGTAACGGCAGATACACGTTCAATTTCAGCACTAGCGGTAGAAGCAATAATTTCAGCTAACGTAGTTTTACCTGTTCCAGGTGGCCCCCAAAAAATCACTGAGGGACATCGCCCTTGTTCAATTGAAATTCTTAATGGCATACCTTTGGCTAAGATATGCTGTTGACCGACATAATCATCGAGGTTTTGTGGTCGCATTTGGGCAGCAAGTGGACTAGCCATTTCATCTGTTTTGTTCGTTGTCAGCGTTTGTTGACCTTGTTCACCAAAATCTAATGAGCCACTAACGTTGGTCATCGACGGTGATACCTTCTAAAACAACAAACTGAAATAAAGACGCTTTGGGTTGAGTGATAAAATCAACATCAATTAAACGTATATGACTTACCTGTCCGGTACTATCAACTAATGATAACTTAGACAGTTGATCGTTATTAAAGATTAATTCTAACGATTTTACTTGGCTATTACTATTCAATGAATGAATAACGTAACTGTTATTTTGATGTTGACTGACTCTGTAGTTATTCCATAAGGAAGGATCTTCACTTGTAAGTAACAGTACTGGAGTATTAGCAATCGATTTATTAAAGGAATAGAGGCTTACCTGATCAATGAAAGGGTCGTAAAACCAGATATCCGTACCGTCAGATACAATTAATGTTTCATCTGGCTCGGTGGTATGCCAGTTAACAAGGTTTGGTTTGCTAATGGTTAATGTACCATAACCTTCTTGTAATATTTCACCTTGTTCATTAACAACCACTTGACTAAATTTGGCATTAATAAAGTGAATTTCACTTAACTTGGTCATTAAGGCTTGTTTGGCTTTACTTGACCTTATTGCGGGTTCATTTACGGTTAATATAGTGTTGTTAATTACTTGCTCATTTATCACTACTTCTTGATTGTTTTCTGTACTATTCGCCTTAACCATATACGAGGAGTAAAAGCTAGGAATTAAGACAACCGCACTGAATAATATACTTTGAGAAAAAAATGAATTTTCTTTCCTCTTTATCATTTTTTTCATTTTAGTCCTTTATTGGTGATGGCGCTAAAACTTCCCGAGCACCATTGTTGCCTGGCCTGGATACTACTCCCTGAACTTCCATTTGTTCGACGATTCGAGCAGCACGATTGTAACCTATGCGAAATTTACGTTGGACACTTGATATAGATACTCGGCCGTTTTCCGTAACAAAAGAAATCGCTTCATCATATAACGTATCAAGCTCATCTGGTTGTTCACCTTCAGCAGACTCACCCGGTAATATCATGTCTAGATCAGAGGCACCCGTCAAAATTTCTTCAATATACTGAGGTTTACCCCGTGCCTTCCAATCTTTGACAACCGCATGAACTTCATGATCGTCAACAAAGGCACCATGAATACGAGTAGGTACTCCAGTACCCGGAGGCAAGTAAAACATATCACCCCAACCGAGTAATTGTTCTGCTCCTTGTTGATCTAGAATGGTTCTTGAGTCGATACGAGATGAAACTTGTAACGCCATACGAGTTGGAATATTCGCTTTGATTAAGCCCGTAATCACATCAACCGAAGGTCGTTGGGTGGCTAGTATTAAATGGATACCAGCAGCACGTGCCTTTTGAGCGATTCGAGCAATCAACTCTTCGACCTTTTTACCGACAATCATGATCATATCAGCAAATTCATCTACGATAACGACAATACTTGGTAACTTCTCCAGCAAAGGTGGCGTTTGGTCTAAACCATCGCTGGGTTGCCAAATTGGGTCAGTTAATGGCTCTCCCGCTTTAATCGCTTTAGCAATTTTAATGTTATAACCTTTTAAATTTCTTACTCCCAATGCAGACATTAATTTGTAACGACGTTCCATTTCGCCAACACACCAACGTAATGCATTTGCTGCATCTTTCATATCAGTAACCACTTCTGATAATAAATGGGGAATGCCTTCGTAAACTGACAATTCTAGCATTTTAGGATCTATCATAATTAAGCGTACATCATCGGGTGATGACTTATAAAGTAGACTTAAAATCATCGTATTAACTGCTACCGACTTACCTGATCCTGTTGTACCAGCAACAAGTAAATGAGGCATTTTCCCAAGGTCGACGACAACGGGATCGCCTGCAATGTCCTTACCAATCGCCATAGTAAGTGGAGAAGGTGAATTTTTGAAGTCATCACACTCAATAATTTCAATCAAATTGACTATTTCACGGTGTTTATTTGGGATTTCGATACCAATAACTGATTTACCCGGGATAACTTCAACCACACGAACACTTTTGGCTGATAATGAACGGGCTATATCTTTAGATAAGTTAGATATTTTACTGACCTTAACACCCGGTGCTAAGTCTAATTCAAAACGAGTAATAACGGGGCCGGGATACACAGCTACAACATTTACTTGAACACCAAATTCTTTGAGTTTAGCTTCAACAAGGCGGCTAACTCGGTCTAACACTTCTTGTTCAATAGGATTTTCAGTTTTATTTGGACGATCTAATAAGTCTAATGCGGGCAATCCTTGATAGATATCCTCTTGTGATACTCTCAAATCATTAGTTATTTGAATAGGCGGAGTATCAGGTACTTCTATTTTATCTACTTTTTTAAATGCAGCAGAAATCTCTTCTTCATTAACATTTTCCTGCACATTAAACGCTAATGGACCACTCATTAAATCGTCAATAGCGACATAATGCTCAACAGGTTCATCGTCTGTTGTATAGTTTGTATTTAAGTCGTCAATAACAATATCTTTAGCGAGGGTTTTTCTTACAAAGTCAGTGCCGCCATCAGGTATAGTAAATACAGGCTCTTGGTGCTCATCAGCCTTATTACATTTTTCTTCAATAAGATCAGGCTCAATGTGATTATTTAAGACTGATTCGTTGCTCTTTAAAGTTGTTGGTTCATTGTCTATTGTATTGACCGAAATAACATCATTAAAACTAGGGTAAATCTTAGCCTTAACTAGCTGAGGGAATATAATTAAATATTGAACAGCAAAAATAGTGTATTTGCCAATATAGTCGATGATTGTGAGCCAAGAAACTCCAGTTAATAAGACAAAGCCCGCACAGGTAAACATTAGAAATAATAACGTACTACCAACAAATGAAAAGTAAGGCATAAAGCCATTACTTAATACGTCTCCTAAAATACCACCCGCTGAAAAATAAAAAACATCATCAAAATTCATACTCGCTAATGAAGTAATGCCAATATAAAACATCAAAAATCCAATAGACTTCAACCCTAAAATCAAATAATCAAGTTGCATTAAAATGTGATGTTTTTTAAATAATAACCATCCACTAATAGCGACTAAAAACGGGAGACTATAAGCAACCAAGCCAAATAGGTTTAGTAATAAATCAGAAAAGTAAGCGCCAACAGCGCCTCCTAAATTTCTGACTGATGTTTGGTAGCCAGTTTGAGACCAGCCAGGGTCAGCGGGATCAAAACTAAATAATGCCAACATAACAAACATGGCAAATACACAGGAAAATAGTAAACCTGCTTCTAAAAGGCGCTGTACACCGCTTAATTTCGAAGATTGAGAAGTCTCAGTCATATTATATTGTAACCATAGGAATAATTTTCATGAATTTATAATTGTTATACCTGTTAAAATACCAAATTTTTTACATAGTTAAAACGCTTAATGTAAATATATTACCGTTTAATGGGTAATATGTTTGAAGACTTAACTTCTTCCATTACTACATAAGTTCTACTTTCACTCACAGCAGGTAACCTTAGCAGGGTATCACCTAATAACTCACGGTATGCCAGCATATCTTTAACTCGCGTTTTGAGTAGGAAGTCAAAATCCCCTGAGACTAGGTGGCACTCTTGGATAACGTCGAGATCATGAACTGCTTTTGAAAAATCGTCGAATACATCAGGGCTTGTTTTAGTTAAGGTAATTTCAACGATTACAAGCAGTGCAGCATCGAGTTTTTGAGGATTTAAGGATGCATGATAACCCATAATATAATCCTCTTTCTCAAGCCGTTTTACTCTTTCTAAACAAGGGGTTGGACTCAGGCCTACCCTTTTAGACAGCTCGACGTTTGATAATCGACCATTTTTTTGTAATTCAACGAGGATATTACGATCGATCCGATCAATTTTTTTATCTATGGACATTGTTACTATAGCTTTAACTAATAAATAATAGATTAACAGGATTATATATCGACAAAGATATAATTACGATAGGTTATTCTGGTTAATTACCAATATACTAGCTTTAAATATCCAAGCTTAATTCATGAAGCTAATGCAAAACTATAATAGAGAGAACAATTATGATTATTGGTGTACCAAAAGAAATTAAAAACCACGAGTATCGTATCGGTTTAACACCTTCAGGTGTTAAAGAATTGTCAGTAAACGGTCATCAAGTCATTGTTGAAAATAACGGTGGTGCATCTATTGGTTTTGAAAATGAACAGTACATCGCTGCGGGTGCAACAATCATCAACTCAGCGGAAGAAATTTTTGCCACAGCTGAAATGATTATCAAAGTAAAAGAACCTCAATCCATTGAGTGTAAAATGCTTCGCCCAGGTCAGATTTTATTTACTTACTTACATTTAGCACCTGATCCACAGCAAACAGAATTATTGCTTGCTTCTGGCGCCACTTGTATTGCTTATGAAACGGTAACTGCTGCTACCGGTGGTCTACCTTTATTGGCACCTATGTCTGAGGTCGCTGGTCGTATGTCTATTCAAGCAGGAGCTCATGCATTAGAAAAAGCACAAGGCGGTTTAGGTGCTTTATTAGGTGGTGTACCTGGTGTTGCTCCGGCTAAAGTATTGGTTATTGGTGGTGGTGTTGTTGGCACACAAGCCGCTCGTATGGCAGTAGGTATGGGGGCTGACGTCACTATCCTTGATCGCTCTTTAACACGTTTACGCCAATTAGATACAGAATTTGATGGTCGTTTAAAAACAGTTTACTCTACCGCTGATGCAATGGACCAATTAATTGTTGAAGCTGATTTAGTCATTGGTGCCGTATTAATTCCAGGAGCTGCTGCTCCTAAATTGGTCACTCGAAAGCATATAAAAATGATGAAAAAAGGTGCTGTTGTTGTTGATGTGGCAATTGATCAAGGTGGGTGTTTTGAAACTTCTAAAGCAACAACTCACCAAGACCCAACTTATGTTGTTGATGATGTAGTTCACTACTGTGTAGCCAACATGCCAGGTGGTGTCGCTCGTACATCAACAATGGCATTAACTAATGCGACAATGCCATTTGCTGTGACAATAGCCAACAAAGGTGCTAAAGAAGCACTCCTAAATGATGAACATTTAATGGCTGGTTTGAATGTACTGGGTGGAAAGATTACTTACAAACCAGTTGCAGACGTTTTAGGTTATGATTATGTTGCGCCAAAAATTGCTTTAGCAAGCTTATAATTAAAACAATTTTGCTAATATAAGTTTTTTTCAAAACCACTAACCATCATTGTTAGTGGTTTTGTTATCCTCTTGATCAAGAAATTAATCGAAATATCTCACTCGTGTTCATTTTCTGTACGAATCGTAAATCACTTAATATCAAAGTGCAAATTAATAAATAAAAACTGATATACCACTTGTATTAATTGCTTAAAATCCCAATCAATAAGACAATGACGTTATTAAAGTAATTCAAATGATATTAACTATCTTGGAGTGATCATGAGCGAAACTAGGCATTGCCCTTTACTAATATTGGGCTCAGGTCCAGCAGGTTATACTGCAGCAGTATATGCTGCCCGTGCAAATTTAAAACCTGTGATGATTACAGGTTTACAACAGGGAGGGCAATTAACTACCACCACGGAAGTAGAGAATTGGCCGGGTGATGCTGATGATTTAACCGGCCCAGCATTAATGGACCGTATGCAAAAGCATGCAGAAAAATTTGATACAGAAATTATTTTTGACCATATTAATGAAGTAGATGTTAAAACCAGCCCTTTTACCTTAAAAGGCGACTCGGGGTATTATACTTGTGATGCCTTGATTATTTGTACTGGTGCATCAGCACAATATTTAGGTTTACCTTCTGAAGAAGCATTTATGGGGCGTGGCGTTTCAGCATGTGCCACTTGTGATGGTTTCTTCTATCGTAACCAAAAAGTTGCAGTTGTTGGTGGAGGTAATACGGCGGTTGAAGAGGCGCTTTATTTATCAAATATTGCATCAGAAGTCCATTTAATTCATCGCAGAGATGTTTTTCGCTCTGAAAAAATATTAACGGCTCGTTTGATGGCTAAAGTAGCGAACGGTAATATTGTATTACACCTTGATCGGACTTTAGATGAAGTGTTAGGCGATAATATGGGCGTTACCGGTTTACGATTAAAAGATATGAAATCTGAAGCTACCGAAGAACTGGAAGTCTCGGGTGTATTTATCGCGATTGGTCACAAACCTAATACAGAAATCTTTGCTAACCAACTGGATATGAAAGACGGTTACATTTCCATCCAAAGTGGCACTAATGGTAACGCAACACAAACCAGTGTCGAAGGTGTATATGCAGCAGGTGATGTTGCTGATCATATTTATCGTCAAGCAATTACCTCGGCAGGTGCTGGCTGTATGGCAGCATTAGATGCAGAGCGTTATTTGGATGCTAAAGGCTAATTAGCAGTACGATTCTAAAGTTGAATACTATTATATGAGCCAAACTATCCATTATCTAGATAGTGAAAGTTTGGCTTTCCCCCCTACTAAGCTTGCCTTGTCCGATCCTAATGGATTACTTGCCATTGGTGGTGACTTAACACCCCAACGGTTAATATCTGCTTATCAATACGCAATATTCCCTTGGTATAATACCGGTGAGCCGATTATGTGGTGGTATCCTACACCTAGAGCAATTATTCCGATCAATCAAATTAAGATCAATCGGACATTAACTAAATTTATTAAGAAAAATCCTTATCGCGTCACATTAAATAAAGATTTCGACCAAGTGTTAGCCTATTGTGCAGATGCCCCTTTTCGAAAGGAAGGTACCTGGATTATTGAAGAAATGAAACTTGCCTATATGAGGCTCCATGAACTTGGATATGCTCACTCTATAGAAGTGTGGCAAGACGATGAATTAATAGGTGGTTTATATGGCGTTGCTATTAATGGTTTTTTTTCAGGGGAATCAATGTTCTATAAGAAAAATAATGCTTCAAAAATAGCATTGATCAGTTTAGCTAAATTGCTAAACACCATAGATATTACTTTCATAGATTGCCAAATTACAAATCCTTTTTTAAAAGATATGGGCTGTATTGAAATAGATCGCAATGGATTTTTTAAATTACAACAAGCTGCTATAACTAAAATAATCCCTAAAAATTTTTGGCAGTGTAAAACATTAACGCTATGAATAATGATAATTTCAAATTAGGTTTAACTAAATTATTTGACTGTAATTATTTAAACAAAGAACAAGAGCAGTTACTAATTGCTCTTGATGACCGACTTCATAACAATAAAAGCTATACTTGGCTAATGGAACAAGGGTTTAGACGAAGTGGTGAACAAATTTATCGTCCACATTGCCCTAGTTGTAAAAAATGCGAGTCCATTAGAGTGTTAGTTGAACAGTTCTCTTTGTCAAAAAGTCAAAAACGATTAGTAAAACGCACGACTAACTTTAAAGTTCATCGTTCATCTGAAATGAAGTCTATTTATTACCCTCTTTATGAACAGTATATCAATACCATTCATCATGACGGTAGTATGTTTCCAGCGACACTTAAGCAATATAATAGTTTTTTAACTAATGATATCACCGAGCAACTGTTCATTGAGACCTGGCACGAAGAAAAATTAATAAGTGTCGCGGTAACCGATTGTTTAGAAAATGCCTTGTCAGCTGTTTACACTTTTTATCATCCAGATTATCGCCGATTTGGCTTAGGGACCCTTTCAATCCTTAATCAAATAAAATTAACCCAAGAGTTGAATAAACCATTTCTTTACCTTGGCTACCAAATTGATGACTGCCAAAAGATGAATTATAAAAATAGATACTTCCCCCATCAAAGATTAGTAGGAAATAGCTGGCTAATCGTAAATAAATCCCGCTAATCCTTTACATTCCTCCTTCAATTGGGCATCATCTGCGCAGCTTTTTTTTATATACTTCACAAAGATATGGATGCCATATTGTTTCACTTGAGTATATGCACAACTTTAGAGGTTTAGCGCCCAATGGCGAAAGAAGAAAATATTGAAATGCAAGGTACGGTTTTAGATACCTTACCAAATACCATGTTCCGCGTTGAATTAGAAAATGGTCATGTCGTTACTGCCCATATTTCTGGAAAAATGCGTAAAAATTATATCCGTATATTAACGGGTGACAAAGTAACGGTTGAATTAACCCCATACGATTTATCTAAAGGTCGTATTATTTTCCGTGCTAGATAATAACTAACAATTTAACTATAAAACTTAAATTAATGTTACAAAAAAGCCTTTAACTTTTGTTAAAGGCTTTTTTTTTATTATGGATGAATATTTTTCCATATCATCGTTAAATGAGTGGTATTTCCCTCAACGCGATAAATAAGAAGATTAGGTTAGTAGTATTAAGTAATCAATGTTCTATCAACTCTTTTTTATTCTCAACATTAATAAAAATCTGTCCTTTGCGAACACCAACCTTAGCGGTACCACCTCCGGTTAATTCCCCAAACAGTAATTCGTTCGCTAGAGGTTTTTTCAAATGTTCTTGGATTAATCGAGACATCGGACGAGCACCCATCGATTTATCATAACCATGCTCCACTAACCACTTTTTAGCTTCTTGAGTGAGTTCTAGTGAAACGCCCTTCTCATCTAATTGAGCTTGAAGCTCAACAATGAATTTATCAATAACTTGCTCAATAATTCCGTCGGGTAAATGATTAAACCAGACTATATTATCTAAGCGATTACGAAACTCAGGAGAAAATATATTATTTATTTCCTTCATGGCATCAAAACTATGATCTTGTTGTTTAAAACCAATTGATTGACGTGTCGTTTCCTTGACTCCTGCATTGGTGGTCAATATCAAGATAATATTTCTAAAGTCAGCTTTTCGGCCATTATTATCGGTCAATGTACCGTGATCCATCACTTGCAGTAGAATGTTATAAACATCTTCATGTGCTTTTTCAATCTCATCAAGTAATACCACAGCATGTGGATGTTTAATTACCGCATCTGTTAACAATCCTCCTTGCTCAAAACCTACATAGCCTGGAGGTGCGCCTATTAGACGACTAACCGCATGTTTCTCCATGTATTCAGACATGTCAAAGCGTAAGAGCTCTACACCTAATACCTTAGCAAGTTGTTTTGTTATCTCTGTTTTACCAACTCCCGTTGGTCCGGCAAATAAGAAAGAACCAATGGGCTTTTGTTCGTTTCCTAAACCAGCACGAGATAAACGTATAACTGAAGTTAACTCATCAATGGCAGGATCTTGACCAAAAACGACCAATTTTAAATTACGATCTAACGTTTTAAGGCTATCTTTTTCCGATGAGGATACCGATTTTTCTGGAATTCTAGCCATTTTGGCCACTATCATTTCTATATCAGTTTGATTTATTACTTTTTTACGTTTTGATGCGGCAACAAGTTGTTGTTTAGCCCCGGCTTCATCAATAACATCAATGGCTTTGTCAGGAAGAAAACGTTCGTTGATATATTTTGAAGATAATTGTGCTGCTGCTATTATAGCTTTGTCGGTATAACGAATACCATGATGGCATTCATACTTATCTTTTAAGCCAAATAAAATCTTAGTAGTATCTTCTACGCTGGGTTCAGCAATATCAATTTTTTGAAAACGACGAGCAAGTGCTCGATCTTTCTCAAATATAGATTGATACTCTTGATAAGTTGTAGAGCCTAAACAACGAAGCTTTCCTGCTGATAATAGAGGTTTAATTAAGTTGGATGCATCCATCATACCGCCAGAAGCTGCACCCGCACCTATTATTGTATGAATTTCATCAATAAATAATATAGCATTATCATCTTGTTCAAGATCTTTTAATAGCGCTTTAAATCGTTTCTCAAAATCTCCTCTGTATTTGGTACCAGCCAACAATGCGCCCATATCTAAAGAGTAGATAGTGGCATCTTGTAAAAATTCAGGTACTTTATCTTCAACAATTAAGTTTGCTAATCCTTCTGCTATAGCTGTTTTACCTACTCCAGCTTCACCAACAAATAACGGATTGTTTTTACGCCTGCGGCTCAGCACCTGCAATGCTCTTTCTAATTCATCATCACGGCCAATTAATGGATCAATATTACCTTTTAACGCCTCTTCGTTGAGATTAACAGAAAAGTTCTCTATTGTACGAGGCTCTTCTTCTTGTTGTTCTACTTCATCTAGTGAAGGGTTTACTTCCTTGCCGTCAACCTTGGCGATACCATGTGAAATAAAATTAACAATATCTAAACGACTTAGATCTGATTTCTTAAGAATATAAGCAGCTTGAGATTCTTGTTCACTAAAAATAGCGACTAATACATTAGAGCCACTGACTTCATTTTTACCTGATGACTGAACATGAAAAACGGCTCTTTGAAGAACTCGTTGAAAGCCTAATGTTGGCTGAGTTTCTCTTTCCTCTTCTTCGTTCGGGATGACAGGTGTTGTTTCACTGATAAATTCAAGTAATTCTTTACGTAGGTTCGACATATCAGCACCACATGCCGATAATACTTCTATTGCAGAAGGGTTATCAAGTAATGCTAATAACAAATGCTCTACGGTCATAAACTCATGGCGATATTCTTTCGCTTGACGAAAAGCTGAATTTAATGAAATTTCTAAATCTTTATTAAGCATAGGCTACTCCAGTTTTAAACTTTATAAACACACGTTTCAACAGCTGCTGCCATATAGACAACTACGATATTAAGATTGCTCCATTGTACATTTTAACGGGTGTTGATTTTCTTTAGCATAATGTAAAACTTGCTGTACTTTTGTTTCGGCAATTTCAGCACTATACGTACCACAAATTGCTTTTCCTTTGTAATGAATAGTTAACATAATATCAGTGGCGTTATCGCCATTCATATAAAAAAAACGTTGCAAGACCTCAGTTACAAAATCCATGGGTGTGAAATCATCGTTAATTAAAATCACATTGTACATAGATGGTTTTTTAAACTTATCTTTAACCTCTTCTTCAACGACTTCTTGGTTTTCTAATTGTTCTTTCCAGTTGCTCATATTTCTATATTAGACTCTAAGGATTATTTTTGCTGAAACTTTTTAATTAAAAAACTCATAAAACACACATATATTTATTAATATCATCTTGACTATTTCAATAAACTATCTACGATTTAATGAGTGGCTAATCTATAGTCGCCCAGCTTGTTGTAAATACCAATATTACCATTGGGATAAATAGCGCTTACAGCATACCTAAATACTGAAGGAATTAGAAGGAACGAGATGTATGGCTCAAGGAACAGTTAAATGGTTTAATAACGCGAAAGGTTTTGGATTTATTCGTCCAGAAAACGGTGGAGAAGATATATTCGCACATTACTCTACCATTGAAATGGAAGGATATAGAACATTAAGGGCTGGTCAAGATGTCAATTATGAGCTTAGTGAGGGTCCCAAAGGTGATCATGCAGCAAGCATTAAACCTAAAGAAGACAATATAGGCGAATAATTATCCTAGCCTAGGTATAAAAAACAATTAAAAACAACTAAAAACATAGCATTTATACTGTGTTTTTTTATAACATAAATAATTCATCATAGACGAATCACCTTCAAAGTTATTTGAAGGTGATAATTAATCTACATATGATCAATAATACAATCACCAAACTCAGAACATGAGACCAGAGTTGCATCATCCATTAATCGTTCAAAGTCATACGTCACCGTTTTGGCTCCAATGGCGCCTGACATACCTTTAAGCAATAAATTAGCAGCTTCTGTCCAACCCATATGTCGCAACATCATTTCAGCAGATAAAATAACCGAACCTGGATTAACTTTATTTTGCCCCGCATATTTAGGGGCTGTACCATGAGTTGCCTCAAATATAGCTAATTCATCATTTAAATTTGCGCCCGGCGCAATACCAATACCACCAACCTGAGCTGCCAGTGCATCAGATAAATAATCACCGTTAAGGTTTAGCGTTGCGATAACACTGTACTCTGCAGGTCTTAACAGTATTTGCTGCAACATAGCATCGGCAATAACGTCTTTAATTATAATCTCTTTTCCAGTGTTAGGATTTTTTAATGTGCACCAAGGACCACCACTTAATAAGTCAGCACCAAATTCTTCTCGTGCAAGTTCATAACCCCAATCTTTAAAAGCACCTTCGGTAAATTTCATTATATTACCCTTGTGTACTAAAGTGACTGATTCACGATCATTGTCTATAGCGTATTGAATCGCTTGACGAACGAGGCGTTGTGTTCCTTCTTTTGATACCGGTTTGATACCAATACCACAATTTTCAGTAAATCGAATTTTAGTCACGCCCATCTCTTGGGTTAAGAAGTCAATAACTTGTTGAGCTGACTCAGTACCCGCTTGGTATTCAATGCCGGCATAGATATCCTCAGAGTTTTCACGAAAAATAACCATATCAACAGCGCTAGGATTTTTAACAGGACTGGGGACGCCAGTAAACCACTGAACAGGACGCTGACACACGTATAGATCAAGAATTTGCCTTAAGGCAACATTTAATGAACGCATACCACCACCAACGGGTGTGGTTAGTGGGCCTTTAATACCGACTTTGTATTCTTTAAACATTTCAAGGGTTTCATCAGGTAACCAAGTCTCAGAGTCATAAACTTGTGTCGCCTTTTCTCCAGCATAAACTTCCATCCACTCAATTTTTCTTGTTTTGCCATAAGACTTTTCTACTGCTGCATTAACAACTTTGATCATCTCAGGGGTAACATCGATACCGATACCATCACCTTCTATGTAAGGAATGATTGGATTGTTAGGGACAAATAACTTGCCTTTATGACAAGTGATTTTTTCACCTTTATTTGGAATAGAAACCTTAGTTGACATATAAATCTCCTTGCAAAAAGTATTTTAGATAAAGATATATAAACAAAGTAAATCATAAAGATCAATTACACTAGTTACATTGAGATTATAACTAGTAATAACCACTATAAACAATATAAATGATGTTTGAATAAATAACACTAGGAAGGCATCAATTTGTCGCAGGAAAACCCTATTTGCACTTTAGCTATCTCTGCAAAATTCATGTTGGCGGTTTTAGTCGTTAGGTATCAACTTGGCTGTATTTATGAAATTGAGTACGTACAGATTTATGTATAAAAAAGGGCTAAGTCATAAAAATTAGCCCTTAATAAAAACTAATCAACGGTGATTATCCGTTTAATCGCTATATTTTATAACAAAATATCTAAAATAAAGTTGAATGTATTGCTTGGACGCATAAATTGAGTCGCCAGTGTATTATCAGGTAAATAATAACCTAAAATTTCACCTGGTTGGCCCTGAGCTTCGTTAAGTTCAGCAACAATTTTTTCTTCATGTTTACAAAGGGCTTTAGCAACAGCGAAAAAATTCATTTTTAAATCTTCATCTTGTGATTGCTCAGCAAGTGCTTGTGCCCAATATAGCGCTAAGTAAAAATGACTCCCGCGGTTATCTAATTCACCTACTCTGCGAGAAGGTGATTTATTGTTTTCTAAAAATCTGCCTGTAGCCGCATCTAGCGTATCAGCCAGAATTTGAGCTTTAACGTTACCTGTAGTGACACTTAAGTGCTCTAATGATGCTGCAAGGGCTAAAAATTCACCTAAGGAGTCCCATCGTAAGTGATTTTCTTTTTCGAACTGTTGAACATGTTTAGGGGCTGAGCCACCTGCACCTGTTTCAAATAATCCACCGCCATTCATTAAAGGGACGATTGATAACATTTTAGCACTAGTGCCTAACTCTAAAATTGGGAATAAATCGGTTAAATAATCACGTAAAACGTTGCCCGTCACAGATATAGTATCTTGACCTTTAGCAATACGAGTTAATGATAATTGACATGCCTCAACAGGACTTAATATTTGAATATCCAAACCGCTAATGTCATGGGTGGGTAAATACTTAGTCACTTTTTCTATAATTTGAAGGTCATGAGCACGATTATTGTCTAACCAGAAAATAGTGGGGACATTGGTCGCACGTGCCCGGTTAACCGCTAATTTAATCCAGTCTTGAATTGGAGCGTCTTTGACCTGACACATTCTCCATATATCACCTTCTGCTACTTCATGCTCAAGTAAGGTTTTACCCTCTGCGTCAACAACACGAACACTACCTTTGCCGTCGATTACAAAAGTTTTATCGTGTGAACCATACTCCTCTGCTTTTTGAGCCATTAATCCAACATTGGGTACTGTGCCCATGGTTGTTGGATCAAACGCACCGTTTTCTTTACAAAAATCGATAACAGTTTGGAAAACTCCAGCATAACAACGATCTGGGATCATTGCTTTAGTGTCTTTTAATTGCCCGTCTGGTCCCCACATCATACCTGATGAACGAAGCGTCGCCGGCATAGATGCATCAATAATGACATCACTGGGTACATGAAGGTTGGTGATACCTTTATCAGAGTCAACCATGGCAAGTTCTGGTTGCGTCGCATAGATGGCGGCTAAGTCAGCTTCAATAGCCTCTTTTTTAGCAGCAGGTAAACGAACTATTTTGGCATAGACATCGCCAATACCATTATCGGCATCTACACCGAGTTGAAAAAAAGTTTCGGTATATTTTTCAAATACTTCTTTGTAATATACTTTTACGGCATGACCAAAAATAACAGGGTCTGACACTTTCATCATAGTAGCTTTTAGATGCAGAGATAATAAAACATCATCTTCTTTAGCTTTATTAATTTCGGTTTGATAAAAATCAACAAGTGCCGATTTACTTAATACAGAAGCGTCAATTATTTCACCACTAAGAATATCTAGGTGTTCTTTTAAAACTTTTGTTGAGCCGTCTTGGTTAACAAATTCAATTTTTACTGTTGTCGCCTCAGCAAGGGTGACTGATTGTTCGCTCGAGTAAAAATCACCCTTTGACATACTTGCCACATGTGATTTAGACGTTTTAGACCAAGTGCCCATAGAATGAGGGTTGTTTTTCACATATTTTTTAACTGATGCTGGTGCACGACGATCTGAATTACCTTCGCGTAATACAGGGTTAACCGCACTACCCTTAATTTTATCGTAGGTATATTTAATTGATTGTTCCGCATCATTTTGAGGCTCTTCAGGGTAATTAGGTAATTCATACCCTTTTGCTTGTAATTCTTTAATTGCAATTTGAAGTTGAGGTACAGAAGCACTAATGTTCGGTAATTTGATAATATTAGCATCGGCTTGAGTCGCTAAAATACCTAATTCAGCCAATGCATCATCTATACGTTGCTCTTTTGCTAAATATTTAGGAAAATTGGCAATGATTCTGCTCGCTAATGAAATATCGCGAGTTTCAACATTAATGCCAGAAGATGCGGTATACGCTTGAATAATGGGTAATAATGAGTGCGTGGCTAACGCAGGCGCTTCGTCGGTGATGGTATAGATAATTTTTGATGAATCAGTGCTCATTTACTTTTCCTAATTTTATTAGCTAAAAACAAGTGAATTATTATTCGGATTAATATTTATGATATTCACTTGATATAATAAATATTTATTTTTTCGCGCCCAGATAATAGCGGAGATCAGTCGTTATTGACAGATAAATACTAAATCAGTAATCGATTTAAATGAGGTGATTTTACGTGAGAGTTAATAAAAACAAAGATAAGACAAGGCGTAAGACTGATTTAAACCAAGGGAGACAACCAGTAATAAAGACTCGTAAAATAGTGTTGTTTAATAAACCTTTTGATGTTTTATGCCAATTTACCGATGACCAAAACCGCCGTACTTTACAAGACTTTATTCCGATAAAAGAAGTATATGCTGCAGGACGATTAGATAGGGATAGCGAAGGTTTATTATTATTGACTAACGATGGTAAATTACAAAATAAACTCGCTAGTCCAAAACATAAAACAGATAAAACTTATTGGGTGCAAGTTGAAGGTTCACCACTTGATAGTGATTTAATAAAACTACGCAAAGGTGTACAACTTAACGATGGACCAACACTACCAGCAAAAGTGAGCATTATAACGGAACCTAATATATGGCAGCGTATACCAGCGATTAGAGAGCGGGCAAGCATTCCTACGACATGGTTGTCTATTACCATCAATGAAGGGCGCAATCGTCAAATCAGACGGATGACTGCTAATATAGGGTTTCCAACATTAAGGCTGATAAGATATAGCATTGGTAATTGGACCTTAGACGACATAGTTTCAGGTCAATATAAGCAAATTGACTTATAATAATTAAACTTATTTAGTTAATAGTGAATAAAATTATTTTTAATCTATTACCTGTCTTTTGTGCGTGCTATAATTTCGCGCCTTTTTTCTAGATTATACGTATATAAGATTAAGATTAATGACAACAGTTTCTCATAGTTCATCTAGCGTTTATGCCAATTATTGCGCTGACAAAACACCTACAGAAACAAAGGTGATTGTTGGCATGTCTGGTGGTGTAGACTCCTCCGTTTCAGCTCATTTATTGATTGAACAAGGCTATCAAGTTGAGGGGCTTTTCATGAAAAATTGGGAAGAGGATGATACTGATGAATATTGTGCCGCGGCTCAAGACTTAAAAGATGCGCAAGCGATTTGTGACAAACTTGGTATAAAATTACACACCATCAATTTTGCGACTGAATACTGGGACAATGTTTTTGAGTATTTTTTAGCTGAATATAAAGCAGGTCGAACTCCTAATCCTGATATCATGTGTAATAAGGAAATCAAGTTTAAAGCATTCTTAGAGTTTGCCTGTGAAGACCTAGGGGCAGACTTTATTGCAACTGGACATTATGTTCAAAAACAATTACGCAATACTACTGATAATCAAAAGAACTGGACTATGATTCGTGGTCTAGACTCGAACAAAGACCAAAGTTACTTTTTATACACACTCAATGAAAGGCAACTTGCCCATACTCTATTCCCCGTTGGCCATATTGAAAAGCCTGAAGTGAGGGCTATTGCTGAAAAAGCCGGTTTAGTTACACACAACAAAAAAGACAGTACCGGCATTTGTTTTATTGGCGAACGAAAATTCAAAGACTTTTTAGGACAATACCTACCGGCACAACCAGGTATAATCGAGTCAAGTGATGGTGACGAAATCGGTCATCATGATGGTTTGATGTACCACACGCTTGGCCAAAGAAAAGGCCTGCGCATTGGGGGGTTAGCTAATTCTGGCGAAGAACCTTGGTATGTTGTTGAAAAAGATTTACTGAGAAACGTATTAATTGTTGGCCAAGGTGGCAGTCATCCTCGCTTATTTTCAAAAGGGTTAATTGCTAATCAATTACATTGGGTTAATCGATTAGCGTTATTAGAACCATTAAAATGCACAGTAAAAACTCGTTACCGTCAAGAAGATGTAAGCTGTACAGTTACCCTTATTTCCAGTAATGCGCCAGACACTGAAAGCTCTTTAAAAGATGAATATGAAATTATCTTTGATAACCAGCAAAGTTCTGTTACACCGGGGCAATCAGTCGTTTTTTATAAAAATGATGTTTGTTTAGGTGGTGGCATAATTAATACTTTAATTCGATAATAGCAATAATACATTCAGATTTAATACTAAAATTAATTGAGAAATCTTTACTCATGATCAGAGAACAAACACTAACTTTTGCTGTAATTTGTCAGGTTGCACATTTAGTTCAAAAATTATCGAAAACCGGACAAGTTAACGAGGAAGACTTAACAGTTTTATTACGCAGTATCACCATTACCTCTCCTGATAATACCTTAGAGGTATATGGTGGAAGCTTAAGTAACATTAAGACTGGTTTAGAACTAATAGTGACTCACCTAGGAGGTAAGTCACAACAAAGAGATCCTGAGTTTACTCGTTATATTGTTAGCTTATTAAACTTAGAACGACAATTAAATAAAAAACCTAAACAGCTAAACCTATTAGGTGAACGTATAGGTAAAACTAATCGACAACTCGAACATTTCTCCATAACTAGTGAGACATTATTAGCCAGTTTCGCCAGTATTTATAGTGACATTATCAGCCCTATAGGTAGCCGTATACAAGTATCCGGTGAACCCACAATTTTAAAGCAGACTATTAACCAACATAAAATAAGATCGCTATTACTCGCTGGTGTCCGTGCGGCAGTCTTATGGAGACAAGTTGGTGGCAAAAGGCGAAAAATTTTATTTGGCCGCACAAAAATAGTAGCATGTGCAGAAAAAATGCTTAAAGAAGCGAACATGCAATTTACAGAATAACTATATATTACACACAATTTTAATCTTTACTTAATATCTTTAATCAGGAATATCTATGGAACTTTCAGCGTTAAGTGCTATATCACCAGTAGATGGTCGTTATGGTAGCAAAGTTAAATCATTACGCCCTATTTTTAGTGAATTTGGCTTAATTAAATACCGTGTTACCGTTGAAGTACGTTGGTTGCAAAAGCTTGCCGCTACCAGTCAAATTAATGAAGTACCAGCTTTTAGCGATTCAGCTAATGTTGTTCTTGACGCCATTGTTAATGATTTTTGTGAAAACGATGCTCAACAAATAAAAGATATTGAAGCAACCACCAACCATGATGTTAAAGCGGTTGAATATTTTCTCAAGGAAAGAATTGCGACAACCCCAGAGCTTCATGCAATTACTGAGTTTGTTCATTTCGCGTGTACTTCAGAGGATATCAATAATTTATCTCATGGCTTAATGCTGAAAGAATGTCGAGAAACAGTTTTATTACCAGAAATCGATAAAATTCTACTTGCAATCAAAGCATTAGCAGTTGAATACAAAACAATTCCTATGATGTGCCGTACTCACGGACAGCCAGCTTCACCGAGTACGTTAGGTAAAGAAATGGCTAACGTTTATGTTCGTTTGCAACGTCAACGTGAGCAAATTGCCAATGTTGAGCTATTAGGTAAGGTTAATGGTGCTGTTGGTAATTATAATGCACACATCTCTGCCTACCCAGAAGTCAATTGGCACCAATTTGCTAATGAATTTGTCTCTTCACTAGGTTTGACGTGGAATGCATTCACCACACAAATTGAACCACATGACTATATTGCTGAATTATTTGATGCTATTTCGCGTTTCAATACTATTTTAATTGATTTTGATCGTGACATTTGGGGCTACATTGCCATGGGTCACTTCAAACAAAAAACAATTGCAGGTGAAATTGGCTCATCTACTATGCCTCATAAAGTCAATCCCATTGATTTTGAAAATTCAGAAGGTAACTTAGGGATTGCAAACGCATTATTTACCCATCTATCACAAAAGTTACCAATTTCTCGCTGGCAACGTGATTTAACTGACTCAACAGTATTACGTAATTTAGGTGTTGGTTTTGCTCACGGATTAATTGCTTACCAATCAACATTAAAAGGTATCAGCAAGTTAAAAGTTAATGAAGCAAATTTACTTGATGAACTTGATCATAACTGGGAAGTTTTAGCTGAACCGATTCAAACAGTAATGCGTCGTTACGGTATTGAAAAACCATATGAAAAATTAAAAGAACTGACTCGCGGTAAACGTGTCGATGGTGATTCAATGCGTGATTTCATCATGACATTAGCACTGCCTGAAAGTGTTAAAACAGAACTTTGCAAACTAACACCTGCGAGTTATATTGGACGTGCCGTAGCATTTATTGACGAATTAAAATAATTAGCTTTTGATGATGTCGTTACTGAAGTTACCCTTATAGCAAATAATAAAAAAGAAGGCTTAGGCCTTCTTTTTTTGTTAGGAATATACACATGAATACTCTGAACTGGGGTGAATTAACGCCTGAAAAATTTCTCAATGAATATTGGCAAAAAAAACCTTTAATTATTAAAAAAGCATTTGAAAACTTTAAAGATCCAATTTCTGCAGACGAGTTAGCAGGTCTAGCTATGGAACAAGAAATCCAGTCAAGAATTATAGCTAAAAAGGGATCCGAAAGTTCGACAGCTTCTTGGCAAGTAAATCATGGGCCTTTTGAAAGCTTCGAGCAATTTGGTGAGTCGGGTTGGACCTTACTTGTTCAAGCAGTTAATAACTTTTCCGCTGATAGTCAATTATTATTAAATAACTTTAACTTTGTCCCTAATTGGCGAATTGATGATGTTATGGTCAGTTTTTCGACACCCAATGGTGGTGTTGGTGCGCATTTAGACCAATATGATGTCTTTATTATTCAGGGCATGGGTAAAAGGCATTGGCAAGTTGGTGCGCCAGACTCTAGTTTACAACCATTATTGCCTCATCCTGATTTAAAACAAATATCAAAATTTATCCCACTCATCGACACTATCACCGAACCGGGTGATTTATTGTATATTCCACCAAATCACCCTCATAAAGGTGTTGCCATAGATAACTCATTAAATTACTCTATTGGTTTTCAAGCACCTAATAACCAGGAACTATTTTCTGGGTTTGCAGATAAACTACTTGATGATGATATTGCTACACAACGTTTTTTAGATGTGAATAGACAAATAACATACTCACCAGAATTATTGACTGCTGATGATATTAGCCAGCTAAAAAGCTTTATGCAGAGTGCTTTTGATAATGAAGAAACCTTTAATGAATTTATTGGCTGCTATTTAACACAGTCACACCATCCTTTAGAATTACTGCTCCCAACCCAGCCTATAACAGATGATCACTTAGAGGATATACTTGCTGAAGTAGAAAACCAATTTATTGCAGTATCGGGGATCAAGGCATTAGTCATTGAAAATCCTTTGATAACTTTATTTATAAGTGGTGAAGTATTTGAGCTTGATAATATCACCAAAAAGTTTGGGCAACTTATGGCAAAAGGTCAAACCATGACATCACATCAAATGAAAAGTTTTATGGATTGTCCGAAACACAGACAGTTATTAACTCATATTCTTAATAAGGGTTTTTGGTACATAGAGTAATAAACAAACACTATAATGTTCAAAACAGCCAATATTCATCCTGTTTGAGTCACTAATTAATAGATTGAAATTCTCAATAAGATCTAGCGTCACCAGTGTTAAATCGGAGCAAGTAGTGTTCTGATCAAATACTGTTGACGACTTTTCATCAACCAAATATCTAATCCTTCATCAACTAATAAGAGTACCCTATACTTTTTGTTCTTAATGGTTTGCTAGGTAACTAACCAGGCATAGCTAAAACTCTAATCTCATAGAAACAAGTCGTCTAGCCATACTTTATTAACTATTTAACGAAAGATAAAATAGCGCTTAATGTTATCTAAGCGATTATAAATTAAAAGAACTATTCTCGAGACATTCAGAGTTACTCATCATTAACAAGTTGAAATAATATTTCATTCTGAGTGTTTAATAATCTAACCAACCGTGTTAATTATTTTTCATAAGTGATGAAATGACAAATTAATCAACTTAGAATGTATGCTTTACTTCACACAAAGCACCCAACCCATTTTACTTCGATAGTAGCGTGGGTTTTGATCTAGTGCTAATGTCCACCTCAAATGATTAGAGGATAGTTTAAGCGGTAAAAAGCTAAGCTAACTTGACTATAAACCAATTTTTAACCAGGCAAAATCCAATTGTTTGGCAATATTATTTGTGGAGAAATATAACGTGGCACTTTTTGATTTAATAGATTTTGACGATCACGAACAAGTGGTCTTTTGCAGTGACAAAGCCTCAGGATTGAAAGCAATTATTGCTATCCATAGCACCAAGTTAGGTGCAGCAGTCGGTGGCTGCAGAATGTGGGATTACGCAAATGACGA
>Ga0307489_10000542_pt1 | contig 23087 bp, 22 predicted proteins | sample SB12metaG_FD_202247 | JGI IMG/M metagenome (GOLD analysis project Ga0307489, IMG submission 202247) | Sea-ice brine microbial communities from Beaufort Sea near Barrow, Alaska, United States - SB 1.2 | ecosystem: Environmental > Aquatic > Marine > Coastal | place: USA: Alaska | collected... | reverse complement strand
GTGACTATTGCCTATAAAGCCTATAAAACCTCACTAAACGGTGAAGCAGCGCCAATCATTGATGGATTAACCGGTGATCAACGCTTTTTTATGGGGTATGCACAAATTTGGCGTTCTAAAATCGTTGAGAAATCAATGCGTAAATTCGTAGCGACCGACCCTCATTCTCCAGGTGAATTTCGCACTTTAGGTTCATTATCTAACATGAATGAATTCTACCAAGCATTTAACGTAACAGAAGGCGATGCTATGTACATTGCACCTGAGAAGCGTGTTAAAATTTGGTAGTAAACATTGGAAATTGTCGATTACTTATAGGGAGCTCGGGCTCTCTATTTTTTTAAAACATTAACGTTTGTTGATACCCTAAGATCTATAGCCCTAGCTAATTTATACCTTTGAAATTTTTAGACGTCTAAACCCCTATAAGCTTGTAAAAAAACTCAAACCGCCGTACACTGCACGTTTATTAATTTAAGGTGTTTTATCTGAGTCTTTTTACTGGATAAAACGAGCAAGATAATGTGGTAAAAAGCCACAACTGTACCCGCAACTGTAAGTAATCACATTGATGAAAATCAAATAGTTACAAGCCAGACACTTGCCTTAAACTGTAATTTAACACCGTGCGGGATCACACGAGAGTTATCACATCAACTTTATCTTTACTAAAGTGATCTGATTGTTCTTTCTGACCACCCGCCTCATGATTGAGGTTAAACAATGTCATCATCAATTGCCCAACAACCCTTAATTAAAGTGGTTAACTTATCGTGGCAAGTGAAAGGTAAGGTTATTTTACAGCAACTTTCTTTCTCCTTAAATAAAAGACAAATATTAGGTGTTATTGGTCCCAATGGTGCGGGAAAAACAAGTTTATTACGCTGTTTATTAAACCAACAAAATGATTTTTCTGGTGATGTTTATTTTAAAAACAAAAAACTTTGCCATTACAGTGCAAAGCAAGTCGCTAAGTCATTTGCTGTGGTTACTCAAAAGGCGACACCGATATTTGCGTTATCAGTATTTGATGTCGTCCGCATGGGGCTTTTACCCCATAAGGGCTTGTTTAGTTTAGATAATGATTACGATCGTCATCAAATTGAACTGGCTTTAGATAAAGTAGGCTTAATGCCATCAATCTATTCACCGTACCATGTGCTATCAGGTGGTGAACAACAAAGAGTATTGATTGCTAGGGCTTTAGTTCAAAAAGCTGAAATATTGATCCTTGATGAACCAACAAATCATCTAGACGTCTATTATCAACATCAAATTCTTCAACTGGTCAACTCACTCGGCATCACTGTAATAATGACAGTCCATGATCTTAATCTAGCCGCACAATACTGCGACAGGCTATTATTACTTAATCATGGGAAACTTATTAGTAATGACGTACCAAAGAATGTGCTCACATCACAGGCCTTAACAGACGTGTTTGGCTTGTTCTGTCATCAAGATACCGACCCAATAACACAAACGCCTAGGGTGTCTTTTTACCTAAAAAAGCCTCAAGCAACAGCAGAAAACATGAGTATGGTTAAATGAAAAAGTATGGCTTAACTTTTTTTACTTTAGCCATTCTGTTGATGGTGAGTGGTGCATTAGCGCTGAACTTTGGGCCTGCACAAATTTCAATGGCAGAGATAACACACTGTATTATGGGCGACTGTGCTACCCCTATTCATGAAATGATCATATGGGAGGTCCGCATTCCTCGAATATTAGTGGGGATAGTAGCAGGTATGGGATTAGCCATAGCAGGAGCTATATTACAAAACACCACCAGAAATCCACTGGCAGATCCTTATATTTTTGGCATAGTCTCGGGAGCAGCACTTGGGGCCACAATTGCTACAATAACCCTATCTAATGAACTCACCATTGCGCTGCCTTTAGCTGCATTTATAGGTGCACTGTTCTCAGTATTAATCGTAGTATCCATCTCTACGGCATTAAAAAATCATGAACAATTATTACTTACAGGTGTCGCTGTTTCTTTCATGCTAACCGCCATAAGTCAATTTTTACTCTACCTGGGCGAACCATTTGCCACTAATAGAGTTCTCTTCTGGTTAATGGGTAGTTTAGCTCGTGTAGAAATGAACAATTTTTATATCATTGGCAGTATATTGCTCATCAGCTTTTTGGTTATTGTTGCTTACCACCGCCACATTGATGCCTTATTATTAGGTGATGAAAGTGCCAAAAGTCTTGGCGTTAATGTCAATAAACTGAGATTATTAATGTTAGCCCTATGCGCTGCCATAACCGCTACTGTTGTCGCTTACTGTGGCGGTATTGGTTTTGTCGGTTTAATGATCCCCCACATTGTCAGGCAATTTATTGGAGTAACAACCCTCCCATTGATTATAGGTTCCGCACTTGTTGGTGGCAGTTTTTTAGTTTGGGTTGATGTTGGTGCCAGATCAGCATTAGAAAGTGCTGAATTACCATTAGGTATCATTACCTCCGCCATTGGTAGCATATTCTTTATCGCGATAATGCTAAAATCAAAAGCAAAATAGCAAATAACAAACAGACAAATTTAATCAGGTATATGGAAAATTTAATGACAGATCAAAAACAAAAAAATCACAAAGAACGCATGCAAAAAACAAAAGAAAAAGTTGATGCAGAAATAGAATCCGCTCAAGATGAGCGTGGCCTGCTGATAGTAATAACAGGTAATGGCAAGGGTAAATCGACTTCAGGTTTTGGCACTATTGCCCGTGCGGTTGGTCATGGTTTAAAAGCCGCTGTTGTGCAATACATTAAAGGTTCTTGGGCTTGTGGTGAACGAGAGTTACTGACCAATGCCGGTGTTGAGTTTCACGTGATGAATACTGGGTTCACTTGGAATACTCAAGATAAAGAGAAAGATATTGCTGCAGCACAAAGAGTATGGCAAGAAACTAAGCGCTTACTAACCGATGAAAGCATAGAGGTATTGTTACTTGATGAAATCACTTATATGGTCAGTTATAAATATATCGATTTAGATGAAGTGATCAGTGCACTCAAAAATCGTCCTGCAATGCAGCATGTCATTATTACTGGACGATCATGTCATCGTGTACTCATTGAATTGGCAGATACAGTAAGTGAAGTGCAGTCAGTCAAACATGCCTTTGACTCAGGCGTCAAAGCACAAAAAGGTATCGACTGGTAATGCGTAAATTCGTTAACGCTTTGTCGGTGTTTTTATTACTTGTTCATATATCTGTTCAAGCAGATGAACAAGCAGATGAACAAGCTAATGAGCCGAAAAGTTTAGCTGGCGATAACCAAGTCAAACCAAGGATTATTGCCCTTGCACCGCATATTGTTGAAATACTGTATGACATCGGTGCAGGAAATCAGATAATAGGTACCACTGACTTTGCTGATTACCCAGAACAAGCCAAATTAATTCCCCGCATTGGCAGTTACGCAAAGCTACAGATCGAACGTGTTATTGAGCTCCAACCCGATCTTATTATCGCCTGGCGTAGCGGTAACCCAAGTGACGATCTTAATCGTTTATCTCAACTTGGTTTTACCATTGTTTATTCTGAGCCTAAAACCTTTGATGATATTGCCAACGAAATACGTCAATTTGGTCAGCTCAGTGGTCATTATCAGCAAGCAAAAAAATTATCAGAAAAAATGTTAGCAAGGTTAACTAGCCTTAAACAACTATATCAAAATAAAGCCAAAATAACGGTGTTTTACGAGCTATGGTCTAGACCATTAACCACTATTGCCAAAGGTAGTTGGCCACAACAGCACTTAAATATTTGCCAAGCAAACAATCCTTTTGAGCAAGTGTCTACGCCTTTCCCTCAAATTAATATTGAACAAGTTTTACTAACGCCCGTGGATCTGATTATTCAACCAATGTCGATTAATCAAAGTGCAAAAGAAGGTTTTAATTGGCAAGACTGGCCTATTATTCCAGCGGTAAAAAATGGCCAGATTATTACACCTGATGCAGATGCTCTTCATCGGATGACGCCACGAAGTCTTGAAGAATTAACTAAACTTTGTTTGGCTATTGATCAGGCAAGAAATTCACTTTAAAGATAACTCATTGATAATTATTATTTAAAGGGTTTGAATAATAATTACCAATTCATCAATGCTTTATCACTTATTATAAATAGAGCAAATAAAATATTTTAGGTGTTTGTTGTTCAGGGATAATTCAACAAGTTAAACGGGAAACAGGTGAGTGATTTTACTTTGAAATTACCAATCCTGTACTGCCCCCGCAACGGTAACAATCGAAAGATTTAAGTCCGGAGACCGGCCTAGAATTAATATAATCACAGTAAATACGGTGGGTGTTTGCTGGAGGATATCATGAAAAAATCGTTAATCGCGTTAAGTCTTACTTACGCATTTACCCATTCGTTAAGTTATGCAAATTCATCAGCTGATGGCATAATCCTTGAAGAAAAAGAAACGGTAATTGATGAAATTATTGTCGTTACTGCAACCCGTACGCCAAAAAATAGTGCAGAAATTCTGAGCAGCTTTGCGGTGCTAACTCGTGAAGATATTGAGCAATTGCCTGTTTCATCTTTAGCAGGATTATTAAACACGGTTAATGGCCTCCAAATGACTCAAAATGGTGGTGCAGGTCAAACCACCTCAGTATTTACTAGGGGAACAAATGCAGGGCACACTTTGGTGCTCATTGATGGTCAACGTATTAGTTCTGCTACCTTAGGTCAAGTGGAGTTTGCAAATTTTTCTCTTAATCAAATAGAACGGGTAGAAGTTATTAAAGGCCCTAAAGCATCGATATGGGGTTCAGATGCAATAGGTGGTGTTATTCAAATATTTACCCGCCAATTAGACACAGGTGAAATATCGGTTGATCTTGCCTACGGTAACGAAAATCAAAAGCAAGCGAGTTTGAGCACTGCTTTTGCTCACGGCGATGGTAGTACAACGTTTACCCTAGCCGCTCAAGCCTCTGACGGCTATGATGTCTTTGAGCTCGCAGAGCCTGATGATGACGGCTACAACCAAGAAAACATCTCACTTATTGGTTACCAAAAGCTAAGTGATCAGTGGAAAGTCAATTGGTTAGCAAGGTACGAACAAGGGAATAGCGAATATGACAGTAATTTTGGTGCCAATGATGAAAGTGCATTTGAGTCACAACAGTGGCAACTGTCAGCTCAACAAAATACAAACAATTGGTACCAAGAATTTCGCTTAGGCTCACAAAAAAATAAATCAATCACCTTTGGCAAAAGTCTTTCAGAAGAAGAAGGGAGTTTTTTTGAAACGAGTAGACTACAAGGAAGTTGGCTAGGCAGTTATCAACTATCATCTGTCCTCTCTTCGAACATTGGCATTGACTTAACCAAAGAAAAGGTTGATACCTTAACGGCATACAATCAAGATGAGCGTAATCTTTACGCCGCATTTACGCATTTGAGCTTCGACAATGATTCACAAATAATCGAGGGCTCAATTCGTTATGATGATATCGAAGGTGTTGATAACAAAATCACTTATAATGTGAGTACCGGCCAAAGATTCGCTTCTGAAACTTTAGTGAGCGTCAACCTTGGTAGCGGCTTTAAAGCACCTAGTTTTAATGATTTATATTATCCTACCGATGCATATTCTTATGGTAATCCTGATTTAACAGCTGAAACATCAACAAGTATCGAAATATTAGTTAAAACATCTTTTGCAAGCATTGATACCGAGTTAAGTGTTTATCAAACTGAGATAAATGACTTAATTGAATGGGATGTAGATGAAAACTATAAATATACCCCAACCAATATTGCCCAAGCTGAGATAAAAGGCATAGAGTTAACCTTTTCTGGTGAGCTCTTTAATTTTAATCATGAGTTACAACTTGGTTATTTAGATGCGATTAATACGACCACCAACAAACCACTCATTCGTCGAGCTAAAAACTCTGCTCGCTATCAAATATCTCGTCAATGGCAACGTTTAAGTGTGCTTGCCAGTGTTAATTATCAAGGTGAACGTGAGGATATCCATTGGCCCAGCACAATTACACTTGAAAGTTACACCTTAGTAGGTGTAAGTGCCTCCTATCAAATGAATTCAGCATGGACTGTGGGTCTTAAAATCGATAATTTACTTGATGAAGAGTACTCCAGCGCTACCAATTATATTGGCCAACCCGAACAGTATTTGCTGACAGTCAGCTATCGACAGTAAATACCTAATAAGTAACTAATATAGACTTTGGCCAACCTAGCATCGCTAGATGACAAAATAGCAGTATAAATGTAGGTGTTGTCTAGAACTAAAATTTACAGCTTATCTTTTTAAAAAAGCGATAACTTTATCTTTACGTTATCGCTTTTTACAAAAATAATTTGCTTACTGCATTATTCTAATGTGATATTGCTTTAAATCATCCGCTAATTCAGACTGAAAATGCTGAATATAATATTGTGAATCGGGCTGGTAGCACTTTTAAGCAACACATTATCAGTAGCAGTTTTTTTGGTGTCAATAATAACGATGTGTGCAGACGTTTAATGGAAAACTAATCGCTAAAAGACTTTTTTTAGGGAAGTAATTAGTCAACTTAGTTTATTTCTGCACTTTCAAATAGACAATCTCAGATAAATATATTTAGTAGCCATTATACGGAACTAAGAAAAAGACTAGTTTCACTGTTAAGCACACCATCAATTGTTCTAACATCACGTAGTATTCTGTCAAATTCTACTAGACTTGATGTTCTGATTTCTGCTACTAAATCCCATGCGCCATTGGTGGTGTGAACTTTTTCAAGTTGAGCTATGCCACGTAATTTTTTAATCACTTGTGTCGTTGACTTACCAATAACTTCTATCATCATAATAGCTCTAATAACATCTGTTTCCAGCTCATCATGAGATCTAACGGTAAAACCAAGAATAGCGCCTGAGTCTATCAGACGATCCAACCTATTTTGTACCGTACCACGGGATACATAAAGCAATTTAGCCAGTTTTGAAATAGAAGCTCTGCCATCAATACGTAATATCGCAACCAGTTCTTTATCCACTGAGTCATTTAGGTAAATGCGCTTCTCCACATTATTCTCTCTTGTTATAGATTAATTAACTTGTCATATTGACATTAAATTGTCACAATTTGATAATTATCGATACTATATTTGTAATTTATTGTCATTTTTATTAACAATCAAACAAGATACCATATCTTTAGTTAGTAAAAACTGCCAGTTCTGGTAGTAGAAATTAATAACGGGTTGAGATAAAACTCTAAATCTATCTAACTGAGTGTTTCAGTAAACGCCATATAATTGACCGATACATAAAAATTGGGTGATTATTGACCCTTGATTTATAAAGAATAGAGAAAAATATGCTATTACTTCCACAGGCTCCCTCGGCGGTTGTCATGATTCTCCCACATCACTTTTGCCCAAATGAAGAAACACTTAAAGACAATAGTTTTCAATCAACGCTAGCTTTTGACGAAGTTAAAATAAAAAAGCAAGCTTTTGAGCAAGTCAGTTCTGCAATAAAAACACTAGAAATCGAAGGTGTTTTTGTGCATAAATTTGAAGATAAAGGTGAAGAAACACCAGACTCAGTGTTTCCTAATAATTGGTTCTCAACTCATGCCGGTGGACATATTGCAATATATCCAATGTATGCCAAAAATCGCAGAAAAGAGCGAAGAGTTGATATAATTGAATTATTAAAAAAACAATATCGTGTACAAGATGTGGTTGACTACACGGGGCTAGAGTATGATGATATTTATCTTGAGGGTACTGGTGCTATGGTATTAGATCATAGTGAAAGAGTGGCATATGCGATTAGATCTAACAGAGCAAACTCACATGCACTAGAGCGGTTTTGCTCTCATTTTAATTTTGAGCCTATGGTATTTGATGCCAAAGATAAAGCCGGTGTTGCTGTTTACCACACCAATGTTTTAATGTGCATAGGTAGTGACTTTGTCATGGCGGGATTTGATATGATGTCCGATGATAAACGCCGCACTGAAATTATTCAGCGTTTTACAAGCTCTGGCAAGCGCATCATCTATTTGACTGAAAAACAAATCAATGCGTTTTGTGGTAATGCACTTGAGTTACAAGGTTCTTATGGGCGTATACTTGCGCTTTCTACGACCGCTCATGCTGCACTAACTCTAGAACAAATAGCCGTACTTGAAAAGAGAGTGAAACTAGTACCGCTTGACGTTTCAGCAATCGAACTTGCTGGAGGATCTATCCGCTGTATGCTGGCAGGTATTCATTTGTCTAAACGATAGTTGACTATCTAAAAATCAATAACATAAAATAGATAATGACTAATTAAAATCGTTAATTAGCAAAAACACTTGTTCACTGTAAGTCTCCCCCTTAAAAGGAATATAAATGATTAACGAAATTGTAAACGCCATTAATAATGTCCTCTGGGGGCAAGGTCAGATATTAATTTATCTACTCGTTTTTGCTGGTTGTTGGTTTACCTATCGACTACGTTTCATTCAATTGTTTCATTTCAAATATATGTTTACCGTAATGAAGGGAAGCACAAAATCTAATAAGTCTGGGATTAGTTCTTTTCAAGCCCTGTGTACCGGGCTTTCCGCCCGTGTCGGTACCGGTAACTTAGCCGGTGTTGCTATGGCCATTTCATTGGGCGGTAGTGGTGCCGTTTTCTGGATGTGGGTCATCGCACTGTTAGGTATGGCGACAGGTTTTGCTGAAAGCGTATTAGGGCAATTATATAAAGTAAGAGATAGTAAAAAAGAATTCAGGGGAGGGCCTGCCTATTATATTAAAGCTGGACTTAACAAGCCTTGGTTGGCTATTGCCTTTTCACTGTGTCTTTTTCTCGGTTATGGCTTAACGTTTAGTGCGATGCAAGCCAACACTATTGCTGATGCATTAAATAACACCTTTACCATTCCTACCCAATACTCAGGAGCGGTCATTGCAATTTTAGCCGGCAGTATCGTTATTGGTGGCATGCGCAGTATTGCAAGGTTTGCCGAACTTATAGTCCCCTTTATGGGATTAGCATTTGTTGGTACCGCTCTAATTATTACCTTGATGAATATTGAGTTATTACCCGCTATGTTTATTGACATCTTCAATTCTGCCTTCGGTTTAACTGAAGCGGGCGCTGGCGCTTTAGGTGCCGCAATTAAAAACGGTATTCAGCGAGGTTTATACTCTAACGAGGCGGGTGCCGGCAGTGTGCCTCACGCTGCCGCAGGTGCATCACCCGTGCCTAATCATCCTGTTGCACAGGGTTATGTGCAAATGTTAGGGGTCTTTTTGGATACTATGGTGCTATGTAGCTGCACGGCTGTGGTCATTTTATTATCTGAAATTAACATCAGTGGTGAAATGGAAGGCATTAGAATGACACAAGATGCTATGGGTGCTCATTTTGGCACAGGTGGAAATTACTTTGTTGCTGCAGCCATCACTTTATTTGCATTTACTTCGGTAGTTGCCAATTATGCCTACGCAGAAAGTAATCTGCACTTGTTCAAACTCGATAATAAAATGGGTCGACTTGTTTATACTAGTATTTATTTATTGATGGTATTTTGGGGGGCAAACGCTAGTTTAAAAGAAGTATGGGGATTAGCTGATATGGCATTAGGCATGATGACTCTTGTTAACATCTATGCAATCTTCTTGTTAACGCCAACCATAGTAAATCTTACTAAAGATTATCGGGCCAAGCTCAAGAGTACAGATCAACCTAGCTTTTCACTAGAAGATGTTAAAATACAAGGAAAAACAGAACCCGGTGTTTGGTCATAACATAGCAATTAAAACGGTTGTTAAGATTCAACAAAACAAAATTTTAAAAAGGGTAATAAAATAAAAAGTTATTACCCTTTTAAAAAATAGTTTTAAGCAATAAGTTAGTGGTTTTCAGACACCATATTAACGGTATATTTAGGAATTTCGACAACTAAGTCTTCATCAGCAACAATTGACTGACAACCCAGGCGAGATTCTGGTTCTAAACCCCATGCTTTATCTAACATATCATCCTCTAGCTCATCAGTTTCCCCTAGAGAATCAAATCCTTCACGAACAATGATATGGCAAGTAGTGCAAGCACATACTTTTTCACAAGCATGCTCGATATCGATATGATTTGCTAAGGCAATATTTAAGACACTCTCACCAGTTTTAGCTTCAACTACGGCACCATCTGGGCATAATTCTTCGTGTGGTAAAAAAATAATTTTTGGCATTGTTAATTAGACCTCGTCTACAGATTGACCACTAAGTGCAGTGCGAATAGATGCGTCCATTCGTCGTTCTGCAAAAGTTGCGGTTGAGTCATTTAAAATTTCGATAGCAGCTTCAATATCTGCTACAACGGTTGTTTGAGTGATTTTTGCTAGTGATGAAATAGCATTATTAATCACGGTAATTTCTACATCTGATAATAGTTTTCCATCTTCAGCAAGCGCTGCTTGAATAGACTCAATAACACGTGAGGCTTCAACCTGCTGCTCTTTTAGCATACGCGCTTGAATATCTTCTTTAGCGTTGGTCATTGAATCAACTATCATTTGGGTGATTTTTTTATCATCTAAGCCAAAGGAAGGTTTCACTTCTATTTTTGACTCTACACCTGTTGATTTCTCCATAGCGGTAACTTCGAGTAAACCATCAGCATCTACTTTAAAGGTCACCCTAATGTGAGCAGCTCCTGCTGCCATGGGTGGAATACCACGAAGTTCAAAGCGAGCAAGTGAGCGGCAATCATCAACCAATTCGCGCTCGCCTTGCAATACATGCACTGCCATCGCCGTTTGACCATCTTTAAATGTAGTGAATTCTTGTGCTTTAGCGACCGGGATAGTGGTATTGCGAGCAATCACTTTTTCCACCAAACCTCCCATAGTTTCAAGCCCTAAAGAAAGCGGAATAACATCAAGTAATAATATGTCAGAGTCAGGTTTATTGCCCGCTAATATATCGGCTTGAATGGCTGCGCCAACAGCAACGACCTTATCGGGATCAATTGAGGTTAATGGGGCTTTTTTAAAGTGTTTTTCAACTTCAGAACGAACTAACGGCACACGTGTTGAGCCGCCGACCATTACCACTTCAATAACTTCATCCACGGTAATTTCAGCATCTTTTAATGTTCGTCGGCAAGCTCGAAGCGTTTTATTGACTAAGCCACTAATCAAGTCGTTAAATGTCGCTTTAGTTAAGATCATTGACCATGGTTGATTATCATGACTCAAGGTTATTTCAATACTGTCATTAATTGACAAACTCTCTTTAGCAAAACAAGCCTGTTGAGATAGTTGTCGTTCAATAGCATTGGACAGTGGACGGGTTAATTGTGCTTGTTCAATGATGTGGTCAACGATTGCAACATCAAAGTCATCACCACCAAGAGCTGAGTCACCACCGGTTGCTAATACTTCAAATACACCTTTATTTAATCGTAATATTGAAATATCAAAAGTACCACCACCTAAGTCATAAATAGCAATAACACCCTCTTGACCCGAGTCTAAACCATAGGCAACAGCTGCTGCAGTTGGCTCATTTAGCAGACGTAATACATTCAGACCCGCAATTTTTGCAGCATCTTTAGTACTTTGTCGTTGCGCATCATCAAAATGTGCGGGAACAGTAATAACCACACCGGTAAGTTCACCACCTAGTGCTTGTTCCGCTAGGGTATTTAAATGTTTTAATATTTCTGCTGATACTTGAACAGGGTTTATCAGTCCTTGACGTGTTTGAATTTCAGGATGATTTTCATCACCACAAAATGTGTAAGGCAATGACGGATATTTACTTTTTATATCTTTAAGGGAGCGGCCAATTAAGCGTTTGGCTGAAACAATAGTGTTTTCAGCATCACTAATAGCATAAGACTTTGCTTGTTCACCGACAAGTATACCATCAGTTTGGTAGCTGACTACCGATGGGAGAATATCCTTGCCCGCCTGATCATTAATAGTTTGTGCTTGACCACTTCTTACACTGGCGACTAGTGAATTAGTAGTACCTAAGTCGATACCTGCGGCTAATCTGTGTTCATGAGCTACCGTACTTTGTCCGGGCTCTGCAATTTGTAATAAGGCCATAGTTACTTCTTTTTTTGCTAATATTAGTTTATTTCATATTTACGTTAGTTCCCGAGTAAATTAACTCGGAAATTGTGTTTCAAAGCGTTAATCTGCAAATAACTGCTCTTCTAAACGTTCTAACTCTATATGTAATTTTTGATAAAACTTAAGCTTTCGTAACTCTTCATAAGCTAACTCATTTGCCTTGTTAGTATCTTGATCTAATTTTGAATGCATTGAGTTAAATAAGATTAAAAATTCTTCATCAAGGGTTTGATTAATTTTATCTATTTCAGAATTTGCATCATCAGAGAATTTAACGTCAGTTAACATTTCTCGTAATTCCATTTGGCGCATTAAAAACTGGTTGTCACTAAAGGACGCTTGCTCACTTGGCATTTGAGTACCGCGAAGCTTCAGTAAGTACTCTGCTCGTTTTAGTGGTTTTTTTAACGTTTGGTATGCATCATTAATCATTGCAGATTTTTGCACCGCAATCATTTGCTCTTGGGATGAGGCGTGAGCAAAACGATCCGGATGTACTGTTTTCTGTAGTGCCTGATAAAGCTCTGAAAGCCGACCAATATCGATGGTAAAATTAGCTGTTAAACCAAATAGCTGAAAATAATTCAAACCTAACCCGTTATATGTAAATTACTTAAAAATCAAAAGTCGACCCAGTGGCCGACTTTAATAAATGCATTTAGGCCATCAATAGCATAAATGAAGATGAACATAAGCTAATTTAAACGTTAAAGCTTTCACCGCAACCACACTCGCCTTTGGCATTCGGATTAGTAAATTTAAAGCCTTCGTTTAAACCTTCTTTAACAAAATCTAATTCAATACCATCAAGATAGACTAAGCTTTTAGCATCAATAATGATTTTGACATTTTCTATGGTAAATAATTCATCGTCTTCATTTAAGTCATCTACAAATTCAAGCACATAAGCAAAACCAGAACAGCCAGTGGTCTTAATGCCTAAACGTAAACCTAAGCCTTTGCCTCGGTTTACCATAAACGATTGAACACGTTCTGCAGCGGCAGAGGTCATAGTTACTGACATTACTCTAACCTTGATGTTTGCTTTTGTAATCTTCGATTGCTGCTTTAATAGCGTCTTCTGCTAAAATTGAGCAATGAATTTTTACTGGTGGTAAAGCTAGCTCTTCAGAGATATCAGTATTTTTAATACTACCTGCCTCTTCGATTGACTTACCTTTAACCCACTCGGTAACCAATGAACTAGAAGCTATCGCTGAACCACAACCATAGGTTTTAAATTTAGCATCTTCTATAATGCCATCGTCTGAAATTTTTAATTGTAATTTCATTACATCTCCACACGCTGGTGCACCAACCATACCGGTTGCTACTTGTGGATCATTTTTATCAAATGAACCTACATTGCGGGGGTTTTCATAATGATCAAGTACTTTTTCTGAATAAGCCATGTTGCTCTCCTATGGGCTCTAATGAGCAGCCCATTCAATAGAATCTAAATCAATACCGTCTTTAAACATTTCCCAAAGCGGTGACATATCACGTAAATGGCCAATCGACTTTTTAATTAAGTCGATAGCAAAATCTATCTCTTCTGTCGTAGTAAAACGACCAAAACTAAAACGAATGGAGCTATGCGCCATTTCGTCATTTAAACCTAGCGCACGTAGAACATAAGAAGGCTCTAAAGATGCAGAAGTACAAGCAGAACCCGATGATACGGCTAAGTCTTTAAGCGCCATAATTAACGACTCACCTTCAACGTAGTTAAAGCTAACATTTAAATTACCAGGATAGCGTTTATCGGCATCGCCATTAATGTAAACTTCTTCCATTTCATTAATACCTGCCCAAAAACGGTCACGCATTGCTGTTACATGTTTAAGGTCTTGTGCCATTTCTTGTTTAGCTAACTGGAAAGCTTCACCCATACCAACAATTTGATGGGTCGGTAAAGTACCGCTGCGCATGCCACGTTCATGACCACCGCCGTGTGTTTGTGCTTCTAAGCGTACACGAGGTTTTCGGCTAACATATAATGCGCCCATGCCTTTGGGGCCATAAATTTTATGCGCTGAAAAAGACATTAAATCAACTTTCAATGTTTGCATATCAATATTGATCTTACCAACGCTCTGCGCAGCGTCAACATGAAAAACAATTTTACGTGCACGGCACATTTCGCCAATTTCGCCAATATCTTGGATTACACCAATTTCGTTGTTAATGTGCATAATGCTCACTAACACCGTATCGTCACGCATTGCTGCTGCTAATTTTTTTAAATCCACGAGACCATTAGTTTCAGGGTCAAGGTAGGTCACTTCAAAACCATTGCGTTCTAAATCACGACAAGTATCTAACACTGCTTTATGTTCAGTTTTCAACGTTATGATGTGCTTACCTCTTTTATGATAAAAGTTGGCAGCACCTTTAATAGCTAAGTTATTTGATTCAGTTGCACCTGAGGTAAAAACGATCTCACGAGGATCGGCGTTGATAAGATCTGCTACTTGGTTACGGGCTATATCAACCGCTTCTTCAGCCTGCCAACCAAATTTATGAGATCGGGATGCTGGATTACCATATATACCATCGGCGGTCATATACTGCATCATTTTTTCTGCCACACGTTTATCAACGGGGCTAGTTGATGAATAATCAAAATAAATAGGAAGTTTCATTTATTAAATTTCTCCGAGAAAAAGCTGTACGTTGGCTATTGCCATTCGTGAATAAGGTTTTTGGTTGCGATAATGGTTTGTATAACGTCTTGTTTCTTTTTCTGTTTACTAACCTTAATTGCGCTGTCTTGTCTTAATGACACCGACTTAACTTCTCTTTGCTCAACCAATTCTGCCAAAGAAATGCTTTGTAAAAAATCTTCAATACGACTGCTCAAGTCTTCCCATAAATTATGAGTAAGACATTGTTCACCACCTTGACAGTTTCCAATACCTGAGCAACGAGTAGCATCAACACTTTCATTTACCGCACTGATAACATCAGCAATTGCAATATTTTCTGAGCACCTACCTAAACGATAACCGCCACCTGGTCCACGTACACTAGTGACTAAATCTTGTTTACGTAAACGGGAAAACAACTGTTCTAAATAAGATAATGAAATGCCTTGTCGCTCAGAAATATCAGCTAGTGGCACAGGTCCAGAGGCTGCATGAATAGCAACATCTAACATGGCTGTAACGGCATAACGCCCTTTTGATGTGAGTTTCATTATCTTACCTTTATTTAAGCTAGCTATTAGACTAATAGTAATCTAATTAACGGCGAAAATTTACAGAACCTTGTAAAGTGAGCAACTAAATACCCGAGTACTTTGGCCTGGTATTTTACCTTAGTGATAAAATGAGTCAATAAATACTTGAGTATTTTACTCAGGTACTCTTTACTAAACAGTGATTATACCTATAAATACATCAAATTCAATGACTTACAGTAAAAACTAAATTTCAGGGTCAAATGAGTCAACAGTATCTGCACGGCGTTTAGCGGCGGCCTGTTCATCTTCAACAAATTCACCAACACGCAGCTCTGGTAAAGCATCAACACAAACATTGCCACCAAGTTGGTTAATTTCTTTACATAAGTCAGCTACTTTACTGTCCATTAAGTGCATATGGTCTAGCATTCGACCAATCGCTTTGGCTACTGGGTCATCAGTCGCTACCGCATAAGCATCAAAACCATATTTTTGTGCTATTGCTTGGCGCTTTTCAGCTGACTCATCATTTTTTGTTTTCACGATACGCCCTGGAATACCAATAACCGTTGCGCCATCAGGGACATCTTTAACAACAACAGCATTAGATCCAATACGAGAGTTATCACCGACCATTAATGGACCAAGTACTTTTGCGCCAGCGCCAATAACAACATTATTTCCTAACGTAGGATGACGTTTGCCAGCACTCCAAGAGGTTCCACCTAAAGTCACACTATGATAAATGGTACAATCATCACCAATTTCAGCCGTTTCGCCAATAACAATACCCATGCCGTGATCGATAAAAAAACGTCGACCTAAGGTTGCACCCGGATGAATTTCAACACCCGTTAGCCACCTGACTAATGTTGAAATGGTCCTTCCTAGCCATTTTAAACCTCGGCACCAGAACCATTTAGCCACTCGATGCCCCCAAATAGCATGCAGACCAGGGTAATTAGTTAACACTTCAAAGACTGTCCGGGCTGCGGGATCTCTATCAAAGACACTATTAATATCTTCTTTGATGCGGCTCAGCATGGTTATTCCTTATATGATAGATAGATTTATGTATATAGAATGATTAATTTTTAACTTTTGCAGCTCTTTCAACAGATGCTAAAATACCCCGCATCATTTTTATTTCTTTAGTATCAGGTCGTGCTCGATTAAATAGTCGGCGCAATTTAGTCATGATTAAACCAGGATGATTTGGTGTAATAAAACCTGTTCTTTTCATCGCTTGTTCAAAATGCGCATAAAAACGTTCAGTTTCTGCAATCACGGGAAATTCTTGGTCATCAACAGTAGTTTTATTAGCATATTGAGCATTTTTTTGTAGCAAGTAACTGGTACGTACTTCATAACTTAGGGTCTGCACTGCCATGGCTAAATTTAGCGAGCTATAATCTGGATTGGCAGGTATTTGAACATGAAAATGACACAGTTGTAATTCATCATTGCTTAAGCCACTACTTTCTCGACCAAAGACGATGGCAACTGGATATTCACTCGCTTCTAAAATAAGTTTTTCACCACAACCTCTGGGTTCTAACATTGGCCAAGGTAGTGTTCGTGAACGAGCACTCGTACCAACAACCAAACCGCAATCCGAGATCGCTTCTTGTAAAGTTTTAACCACTCGAGCGCCATTTAATACATCCGAGGCGCCTGCGGATAACGCTTGTGCCTGACCATTAGGTAACTCTATCGGGTCAACTAAAACCAGATCCGTTAATCCCATAGTTTTCATCGCTCGTGCGGCCGAACCAATATTGCGGCAGTCGGAGGTGTTTACCAAGACAATACGGACATTGCTAAGTAAAGATTTGGTGTTTTTTTCTGAGCTTTCACTGGTGTTTGAATTTGAACTTGTCATTACAACTATCTAGATGGCTAAAACTACCACTAATATTATCATAGAAGAGTAAAGATGTAGTCAGAAAAAATCAGTTTAATTATCCATTTGTTCCATCTTTATTAACGATGAATGACTAAATCATCGATAAAGAAGACAGATAAATAAATTATTGTCATCGCTTAACAATTTTATTTTTGGTATACTACCGCCGCTTGATTTTCGTGGATGGCTTTTAATAATAGATATTAGCTTTTTTGCGACACTTATTTTACTCGATTAAAATAAAGCTATTATTGCAAGCATGTTCTTTGACAATCACATTTAAACACCAAATAGGTAGAGGCTATTATGCATCCCATGTTGAATATTGCTGTGCGCGCTGCACGCGCTGCAGGTAAAGAAATTGTTCGCGCTTTTGAACAACTTGATAAAGTTGAAGTTGAACTAAAAGGCACTAATGATATTGTCACTAACGTTGATAAAGACGCTGAGTATATTATTGTTGAGACAATTCGTAAGTCATACCCTAAACATACTATTATTGGTGAAGAATGTGGTTTGTTAGTAGGAGAAGATAATGACTTTCAGTGGGTTATTGACCCAATAGATGGTACTGCTAACTTTATTAAAGGCATTCCCCACTTTGCTGTTTCTATTGCCTTAAAAGTAAAGGGTAAATTAGATCAATCCGTTATTTACGATCCTATTCGTGGTGAAGTATTCTCTGCGAGCCGTGGTAAAGGTGCCCAACTTAACGGTTTTCGTATTCGCGTTAATAAAACAAAAGACTTGAATAGCACTATTTTAGCGACCGGTTTTCCATTCAATAAAAAACAACATATCAACGCTTATATGGAAATGTTTAAATCATTATTCCTCAAGTCTGCTGATATGCGTCGTGCCGGTTCACCCGCTTTAGATTTAGCTTACCTTGCTGCTGGCCGTGTTGATGGTTTCTTCGAAATTGGTTTAAAACCTTGGAATACTGCTGCAGGTGAATTACTAGTAATAGAAGCTGGTGGCTTAGTCACTGACTTTATTGGCGGACACAATCATGAAAAGTCAGGCAATATTGTTGCCGCGCCTAGTAAAATATTAAAGGATATTTTAAAAGATATTCGTCCTCATCTAGGTCAAGCACTTAGTAAATAAAGGTCATTATCTTCAGAATAAAAGCGCCTCTAGGCGCTTTTATTTATAACTAAATGTAAGTGTATAACGTGAAAATATCATCAAAAAACCCAAGCTTATAATAAAAAAGAATATAAAATCTCTAATTCCAACTAGAATTACATATAAATAATAAGCTAAAATGAAGATCATTGAGTAAACAAGAGTCTTTAAGCTGTGCAAACGCCCTTTACTGATTATATTAAGACCCACAAACAAGTTTTTTTTGCTGGGGAAGTTGCTCTTATTGGCGCAGGACCTGGCGATCCAGATTTATTAACGTTGCAAGCTTATCGTTTTATCCAGCAGGCAGAAGTGGTTATTTACGATCGATTAGTCAGTGAACCGATTATGGCGTTATTACCAATAAACTGTGAAAAAATTTATGTTGGCAAGAAACAAGCTGATCACCGTGTACCTCAAGAAGCGATAAATCAACTACTGGTAGACCATGCTAAACGCAAAAAACGTGTAGTGAGATTAAAAGGAGGAGATCCTTTTGTCTTTGGTCGTGGTGCTGAAGAAGCTCAATTTTTATTAGCCAACAAAGTTGCCTGCCATATTGTACCAGGCATGACATCTGCTTCAGCTTGTACCAGCTATGTTGGCATTCCTTTGACTCATAGAAAAGTGTCACAGAGCTGTACATTTATTACTGGCCACGTACAAGAAAGTGGTGAATTAGCGCTACCTTGGCAAACGCTTAACGATAAGAAACAAACCGTAGTTTTTTATATGGGAGTGAAAAGCTTACCTATTATCACTGAGCAATTAATCAGTGCCGGACGCTGTCCTACAACACCTGCCGCATTAATACGTAATGGTTCTCGACCGGACCAACAAGTATTTAAAGCGCCGCTAAACGAGTTAGCAGAGCTAGTTATTGAAAAAAAAATAAGACCTCCAACATTGATCGTCATTGGTGATGTCGTGAATACCTTTGATGAAAAGCATTTGAAAGGCCTAGGGTATTTAGCTTCAGATTAGAGCCTCGAGGCAGCTTTATCGCAACTCGGCACTCTAATACCAATACTTATTATTTATCTTCTGCGAACCGGTTGATGACCCCGTGAGTTTTCAGCAGACCGTTGACCGTCTTTATGCTCTACTTTATCAGGTTTAGGTTTTTTCGCCCGTTGGTTTTTCATTGGCTTGAGCGCGCGCGAAGGCGCTAATTCATTGAAAGGGGCAAATTGAGCAATAGGCTTGCGTTCAATTAATTGCTGAATTAAACGTTCAATATCACACAATAATTTATGTTCTTCTTCACACACTAAAGAAACTGCCTGGCCACTACTACCTGCTCGGCCGGTACGACCAATACGATGGACATAATCTTCTGGCACATTGGGTAATTCATAATTTACCACTTGCGGTAATAAATCAATATCAATACCACGAGCAGCTATATCTGTTGCTACTAACACTTGTACCGAACCGTCTTTAAAAGCTGCCAGTGCTTTTGTACGGGCAGGTTGACTTTTATTACCGTGAATAGCCGCAGCCTTTAAACCTTCAGCTTCTAAATGTTTAGTCAGTTTATTTGCCCCATGCTTAGTCTTAGTGAAGACTAACACTTGTTGCCAATCATTTTCTTTTATTAAATAGGTCAGCAGCGCAGGTTTACGTTTTTTATCTACCGCCGTAATCCACTGTGTGACTTTTTCAGCGGTGGTATTACGAGGACTAACCGATATTTCGACAGGATCATTAACTAAACCTTTGGCCAACTCTCGTATTTCTTTAGAAAAAGTCGCCGAAAAGAGTAAGTTCTGACGATTTTTAGGTAATACCGCTAATATTTTTTTAATGTCTCGAATAAACCCCATGTCTAACATGCGATCGGCTTCATCCAAAACCAGTACTTCAAGTTCGTTAAATCTAATCGCTTTTTGATTATATAAATCTAATAAACGGCCCGGTGTTGCCACTAAAATATCAACACCTTGTCGTAAACGCATCATCTGAGGGTTTATTTTTACACCACCATAGACAACAGTAGAACTGACCTTTATATATTTTCCATAGGTTTCTACACTGTCTAAAATTTGAGCGGCTAACTCACGCGTAGGCGTTAATACTAATGCACGCGCTTGATTGGGTCTTGCTGGTTTCCCCTGAGATAACCTATCAAGCAATGGCAAGGTAAAACCGGCTGTCTTACCTGTTCCTGTTTGCGCCGCAGCCATTACGTCTCGCCCTTCAATAACAGCAGGAATGGCTTGCTCTTGAATAGGTGAAGGTTTCTCGTAACCTTTTTCACTAACAGCTTTAAGAAGGGGGTCTGATAAACCTAAAGAGGTAAAACTCATAAAATAATCTCTGATTAATAACTTGTTACAATGAAATTAACGACTAAATAGCCGTAAAAAGTGGTTGTATCAACACAGAAATAATAAAGGCTGATACATCAGTATAGCTGAGGGCGTGCACAATACAGTAGTTTACCGCTAGGTGCAAACTAGCGGAGCTAAGTATGAATCAACAGATAAAATTTATTCAGTCCCCTCACATAGGTTCTTTACAAAGCCCAACCAGATTTTAACATATCCTGGAGCATTGTCTTATATAAAATCACTTCTCAACTGATCTATTAGATAGGTTATAAGCCCGAAAAATAAATACTAGACCAACAATAAAAAATGGAATACTCAGTAGCTGTCCTGTAGAAAAAATAATATCACTACTATAAGCCGCTTGTTTAATTTTAACTGTTTCAATTAAGAACCTTGCAGTAAACACTAAGACTAAAAATGACCCTAAAAGACCACCTGAGTAATACTTGATTTTGCTAAAGCGGTACGCAGCAAACAATAAACAAAAAATAGTTAAATAAGATAAAGCCTCATAAAGCTGCGCCGGATGCCTAGGTAAATTATCAATACGAGAAAAGACAACCGCCCAAGGCACATCAGTGGCTATACCAATAATTTCTGAATTAACAAAATTACCCATCCGAACAAAAAAGCCGAAAAGTGCAGTGGAGATTGCCAAACGATCAAGTAACCAAATAAACGACATTTTGTGTTTTTTTTGATAGAAATATCCCGCTATAATAACACCTAAACCACCACCATGACTGGCTAAACCGCCTTCCCAAATGGCTAATATTTTTAAAGGATGACTAAAGTAATAGCTGGGATCATAAAACAAGCAATGAGCCAAGCGAGCGCCAACGACAATACCAAACACCGCATACATTAATAAATCGTCTAAAGACTCAACGGCTATTTTTTCTTGTATATAACACCACTTTAAAACTTGTAACCCTGAGAGAATGGCAAGGGCAAATAAGGCACCGTACCAATGAACAGTTATAGGTCCTAGCGACGCTAATACGGGATTAGCATTCCAAATAAAAAATTCCACTTAAAAACTTCCTCATTTAAAAATCAGCATTAAAAAAAAAGAACAAACACAATTTCGCTCTTCTTTTCGTTTAAATAAATACTCATCTGCTAAAGCAAACAAGGCGTCTTATCATTATCACACTCGCTGCTCGCTTTGCATAATCATTATGTCGGTAATCAAATAATACTACTGGATTTTAACGATAACTTTTGCGTTTTGTGACGAATTTCGTCACAAAAAGATCAGTCAAAACTTGGTGTTTTAAGTTGTTAAGTACATTATTTATTTTTTTTGATGGCAGCAGACATTCTTGATCCCACCAAACTCGCCACTAAAATGGCTAAGTATAACTGGCCAATAATCGCTTCTAAGTAAACTAAGAATCTAGCAACTGGCTGTACCGGAGAAATATCACCAAAACCTAACGTTGTTAAAGTAACAAATGAAAAGTAAATAAAATCAGGAAATAAGGTAAACCATTCAGTGCTATCATCTAAGTGTTGAAAGGATCCAACAAATAACAATTGCATTAAAGTGTAAAGGATCGCCCAAATCAGGCCCATTAATAAATATAAACAAATCGCGCCTAATATTTTATTACCGTCAATCTCACCGGTAAAAAGCACTTGTTTGGCCGTTTTTTGTGCCGTACTAATAAAAAAAATCAGTAATAAAAACAAATGAATATAATCAAAACCTGTGGTATCGAGCCAATAGCTTATTAAGGCTACCGTAACAATTGCAAGCGGAAAAAAAAAGGCTTTACGGAGAATGACTTGTTTAGAATCAACACCCCAGACAGCAACCATCAGGGTAATAACGGTGGTTGATTGCATTAGATGCTGAACCGAATAAGAAAAGAATTGCTGAGCCATTGCAGTGCCCAGTAGTAGTAATATCAAAGAGAAAGTTAAATAGAAAAAATTGTCATCTTGACTCATTTTTTTCAAGTGTTATTCCTTAACATCGAGGTATATTAATTTTAAATAAGTCTACCTGTTCTAACTTGACATTAAAAGCATCTAAATAACTTGTTAGTGATCAAAACACCTCATATTTTCACTTATACTATGAGCAAGCTCTATTAATATTTAACCATTTTGAATTTATAGAGCATAGCGTTCTCAACAACTTTTAGTGAAAAAACCAACTAAAATTCACTGACTAAAATAAAAGCCAAGCAACTGACATCTCGACTGACATGCCAGCTACTGAACAATCAATATGTGGCACGTCAGGACCTTATTGTTAAAGTATACTCGCAACTAATCTACCTTAACATCACTAGTCGAGATGCTTTACTTTGTTCTCTCTCAACATAAATAAACCACTGTTGAGCTGTTTTCTTTACTTGACTGTATTTCTGAGCTTGAGTGAATGCCA
>Ga0307489_10000541_pt1 | contig 23122 bp, 20 predicted proteins | sample SB12metaG_FD_202247 | JGI IMG/M metagenome (GOLD analysis project Ga0307489, IMG submission 202247) | Sea-ice brine microbial communities from Beaufort Sea near Barrow, Alaska, United States - SB 1.2 | ecosystem: Environmental > Aquatic > Marine > Coastal | place: USA: Alaska | collected... | reverse complement strand
GTTATGGGATTCTGAAGTATTAAGGCTTTGGTTACTTTCTGCTCTTCGTTTAAAGTGATTCCAAATTTAATCGGCTTCTTAAGTTTCCTCTTTTCTTTAAAAACATCATCGCTATGATGATTACTTGCTTGTGTCATAATAACTTTCTTATAAATAGTAAACCTTCATAAGAATTGCAAGCTCTATAAAAAGAAAAAGCCTGACTTTCGTCAGGCTTCTCTTAAAGTATGGTAACTTTGTAATTATAAGGTGTTTAGACCGCTTACATATATTTTACCAAAGTATTCAGGACGAACCATTTTCTTAGCGTATCTAGTAAGTAATCCTTTTCTAGGTACGAAAGTATCTGGATCGTAAACCATTGGAGTCATTATTAGAGGAATATATGGAGCAAATACTGCACCTGTTTCCAAGAATTGACTACCTTTGAAGCCCATAAGAATGGTATTCTCTTTCATGTATGGATTTTTGTAAACAGTATATCTACTGTTGATTTGACCCATTTTTTGTACACCGAATGCATAAGATCCTTTGCTCACATCTCCGTCAGAGTTTGAAGCGAATCCAGGAATGCTTTCTAGTATTGTAGCTACTGTTGGAGAAACTACACAGAAGTTAGCACCACCTCTTAGTGTTCTTTGGTGTATGATGTTAGATAGTTTTTGCATCTTAGTACCAAGAGTTTGGAACCATGCACCTTGACTGTTGTAAAATCCTCCAGCATCAACTCCTGCAGCGTCAAACTGAGTGTTTGCAGCGTTTATGAAGTTGTTGTTTGCAGCTGACCAGAACTCAGTACCTGCAGCAGCAGAAGATATTAACATATCAAGTATTTCTAAATCAATCTCTAATGAAATATACTCAGACATTACACTTGTTAATTCAGCCTCTGCATCTAGAGAGTGATAAGCGTTAAGGTCTTGAGCAAATTCTGGAGTCCATTGTGCTTTTAACTTTTTAGTTTTAGCAATGATACCTTCAGATCTCATAGAAACGTTGATTTGTGGTATAACAATCTCGGTATCAGATTCAGCGTTCGGTACAGCGTAAGCTGCTCCTGATTCAAAGTCTCCTCTTGCGTCGTCTCTAGTAGCCTTGTTAAAGAATACTGTAGTAGCACCACCTATAGCACCTGCCATAGTAGCGTCTGTTCCTGTTACTAGGAATTCTAGAGAAGTTCCGTTCATTACTGTGAATTCTGAAAGGTTGTTAGCATCAGTGATACCAGCAGCGTTGATTAGGAAACCTCTTACGGCTTCGATATCAAAACCAGGAAGTACAGTAGCGGCGTTAGCAAGAGTAAGTTTCTTGATAGATACTGCTACCGGGTTAAGTGTACCAGCTGCGATAGATGCAGAGTAGGTACTGTTAAAGTTAACGTCTTCAAAAGATGCAGATGCTTTAGTTACAGTTAAAGCTGCAGATGAAGTCTGGTTGGTAGAATAAGTATATCTACCAGCTCCGTAAAGACCTCCTGTTGAAGCATTACCGAAAGTATCAGCAGGAGAAGTATCTCCGTAAGTAGAGTCTCCAGAAGTAAATGGATTTTTTGAAGTTCCGTATTGGAAGTCCAAGAAGAATACTAGTCCAGAAGGTAAGTTCATAGGTTGAACAGAAACAAATTCCTTTGCTGCTATTTGACCAAATACTTTTCTTACCAATGGAAGAGCTACTCCAGCCCATTGCTCACCTTGACCAGCTGTAAAGCTAGCGCCAGTTCCTGTAGCAGATTGCTCAACTACTAATTGTTTTGCTTGATTTTCAAGAATCATAGACATGTTGTTCTTGTCTACGTCTCCGTCCATGCCTTCTAAAAGGCCTGTTTTTTCCCATTTTCCTGCTAATCTAACAGCGTCAGATTGCAAGCTGTGCCAAGGGTTGGCAGATTCTAATAAATTTTGTACAGTTGACATTTTTTAATTGTTTTTTTAATTTTAAAGTAAACCTGCAAGTTTTTTCATTCTAGTAATTACTGGATCCACTTCCATTACAGGTTGTTTTGGGGAAGCTCCAATAATAGCAGAAGAAGCAAAGTTTTTAGATTCTCTAACAAGTTTCTTAGTAGTCTCTTTTGGAGATGCTTTCGTAAGATTTTCTTGTAGTGTTTCGTAAACTAATTTTACTTCTTTTACTGTTTCTGCTTTATCGAAAGCAGCGATAGTCTTTACCTTTTGAGATTCTTTTAAGTTTGATACCTTAAAGATCTTGTTTAAGTAAAGTAGTTTTGAGTTAAGTAAATTAACTTCGTTTAGTTCAGTACGTAGACTTTTAACAGCATCTACAGCTTCTTTGAGTTCTTTTTTGTGATCAGCTTTTAATTTAGCTAATTTCGTCTCATCATCTGCAAGGTCTTTTTCAAGACTCTTAATGTGGTCTCTATCATCTCTAATAGCTCCTTCCATTTCCTTCTGCATGTCCTTGTTACCTTTAGAGTCTTCAGTAATTTCCATCTCCATTTCATCTTCGATTTCCATCTCTCCTGCTTCGTCTTCGTCTTCGATTTCAACATCCTCATCTTCCATTTCCTCTTCGTCTGAGTCCATGTCTAGTTCGTTTGCTTCAATCATTTCGTCTACTACCTCTTCAATAAACGTTCTTAAGTCCTCTTCTGTCATGTTGTCGAAGTCAATCTCTACATCGTCATCAGTCTCCGCATCGTCGTCAGTTTCTTCAGTTTCCACTTCTTCAGTTTCTTCAGTCTCTACTTCTTCTTCTTCGGTCATTGTTTCTTCAGAATCAAGTTCTGCTAAGAGTTCTTCTAAGTCGAATAGTTCATTCGTCTCTTCCTTCTCTTCTGTGTAAGTTTCTTCTTCTTCGTCCATTTCAGTTAGTTTTTGTTCGAATAATTGTTTTAATCGAGGTGTAAGAGCTTCTTCTAATGCCGCTTTTGCATTGGCAATAGAAACTTCTTTTACTGCTTTTGCTTCTGCAATAGCTTCTTTAAATAAATTTCGGTTGTTCTCCATTTTCCTAATAATAAATTTGTTTGGGAAATACGCTTATTATAGTATAGCGTAATAATTTTTAAATGTGATTTGAGTACCATATTAGATGATGGTACATAGGTAAGGTGTTCTTATGAACATCTACTATTATATATAGGCAGTATATCTATATGAAGCTTGTTTTATTTAAGTTTTTTCTATATACCAAAAAAAAAAGCCCGAAATCAATCGAGCTTTAGAGTCTTTAGGTGTTAATGCTTATACCGGGCAAGAGCCGAAGCTGCATAGAATTTCTTGAATGGTCTTATGTGCTTTACTGTAGTCCTTCAAGTTCCCTGTTAGTCCTTCTTTTAGTACGTTCATATAAGATCCTGGATTAGATGGAGTTGATACAAAGTCCCAGCATAGTAGTTCGAAGTCGTCTTGTACTTCCATTACTGCTGCTCCTGATTTTAATGAACCTGTCCCTCTGGAGGATACTCCTACAGTGATATTTGATTCGATTAAAGCTTTTAGTATATTACCGGAGGGAGTTGGCAGTATCTCTAACTTACCCATTATATTATTTCCATCCCACCATATATCTAGTATATTGTGTGAAACGTTTTTTAAGTTTATAACAGTAGTGTCTGGATGGTCTAGTTCTCCTACTGCTCTATTCTCTGATATGTTAGTTTGGTACTTGTCTATTTCTCTCTCCCATAAGCCTTTAGAGTAGTACCTTCCGTTACCGTTTTCAATTTCTGCGGTTGCAAGTATACCTTCTACTAAAGGATTTCCTCTATTGGAAAGTTTACCTTCGAGCAAAGTACCTTTAACAGGTCGGAATATATTAGTTTCTATTAGTAGGTTATTCATTCTACACCTTACTGCTAAGTACCTCTCCTATAAGTTTTTCAAGGTCCATAAGGCCTTCCTCATCTATCTCTTTTTCATCTTTTTTACCGTAAGTATCTTTAGCGTTTGGTTCAGCTAATCTATCATAGAAGATCGTAACCGATTCACCTTTACGGTTCCTCAGGTCTGCAAATATAGATCCATCTGATTCCACCTGTCCTAAATGTATCATTGGTGTCTCTATCCTTTTAATAATATGATCAGGTAGTCCTACTGTGTTTTTTACTACTACTTTTTTAACTCCTACGAACTTGTCTGACGGCCTTGCCTTATAGACATCTATTGCTAAATCATCACTTAGGTTAATATTTAACTTAGCTCCGTCCCCTTCTGGATCGTCGAAGCTATAAGTTCTCTCTAACCCTTGAGCTTTTGATTCAATATAAGCTATCGCTTCTTGAGTAGACATAGGTTTTAATCTAGTCTCTTCTCTATTAGCTGTGATACGTAAGGTGACGGTATCGTTAGAGTTTATACTTGCGTCTGCAAAAGCGTTTGCTATAGTTCCTTGATCTTCTATGTATTCTTTAACTTGTCTAGAACTAGTAGCCTCTTCTGCTAAGTCCTCATTGTAAGACTCTTTTATAGTTCCGTATCCACTTGATTTGTATTCACCCTCTGCTTCTTTTGTAGGAGTTTCAACATACCCTAATCCCTTAACTCCAAACTGTCCGTCTTTTACATAGTAGAGTTCGTCTTTAGCTAAGTTCTTAGCGACAATCTTCTTTATGTCTTCTTCAGTTTTTTCAGCATTCTTTGGATCTTTCATTTCAGCATAATACCCTGTTAGGAATTCTTGTCCAAATACGTTATCCATATTATCAAGGTCCGAGTAGTCGTATGCTTTAGATTGAACTTCTTCTACTTCTTTACTAGTTTTCTTTTCAGTAGCTTTAGCTTCGTTTAGGTTTTCCTGGAATATATTAAACCAGTTTACATCTTTTATAGGAGCAGTTATATTGCTCGTAGTGTTTTCTGATATTATACTCTTCTCTTTAAGTTTGGTGACAGCCTGGTCAAAGGTCTGTACGTTACTTATATATTGAGGAAACTCTCTTCTGACTTGTTTCATAAAGAGTTCTTTACTTCCTTTCCCTTCTGTAATAAGGTTATAATTGTTTTGTAGGCTTCTCATTGTTGATAAATATGTAGTATGTTACTGTTTAGTGTTACTTCCAGAGATCTTTGTAAACTAAACCTTTTGCTTTTTTCCTGAGCTGATTCTTATTAACTAGTTTGTATCCCATTTTAAGATAGTAGTTCCTTGCTGTACCTCTAGCGTTTTTATTGCTTCCAAAGGCATACGGGGTACTATAGGCTCCTGCTCCTGCAGAAGTACTCATCTCCTTTAACTGCTGCTTTAACCAGTTTTTCCTCTTATCTTGAGGTTCTATCATAGAGCGTTATCTAGTTCGTAGTACTGTAGTAGGTTTATAATATTTTCATCAGAAACTGTTCTAGTCTTCTCAACTGGTGAAATATACTTTAGTACTTCTTGTATTTTTATCTTAATAACTTTATCTTCTAAAGTATCGAGTTTGTGGGTAAGTTTCTCTCTCACCTCTGTTATCTTAGTATTATAGAAATCTCTAAGTTTGCTTGTATTATCTATAGAAGTTACTACTTCCCGTAAGATGTTCCTTTGCTCTGGTAAGAGGTGTTCGTACTTGTCGTTGAACTTCTCTAACATTATACGATGGGTTAGGATCTTAACATCTTTAGGGTACTCTTTATACTCCTCCATTAAAGTATCAGCAGGTTTATTTGCAAGAGGTTTGATAAGATGTTCTAGAAGGGTTAATTTATTGTGTATAGTATCTTCTGGTGTTATATCTTTATTACTTTGATTCTCTACTAGGTTGTTAAACGCTGCATAAATCTTGTAGTTGTTAACCTTAACTTTAAAAAACTTCTCCTCGCTGTACTTATTTCTAACTTCTTTAATTAAGTTATACCTTTGCTTTTTTACTTCAGACCTGTTTAACTTAGCAGAAGCTTCTAAAAGTGAACTTATAATTATTTCAGATTTAGTTTCGCTTTGGTTCTTATAGTTACCTAATTGCTCGTATAGCCTATACTCTTTTCCGAGTTCGGTATTTACGAAATACTTTTTTAGAATAGTTATTGCAGGAGAGTTTGTATCGTTCATCGTATCTGCTGTAATTTGTCTTACTAGCAGTTCGAAGAGGAGTCCGGTATTTTTATACTTTGAATGTTTAGGTGTTGCCATCTATAAGGTATTTTATGATAAATAGTGTTTTAAATCTCTTCTCTTATCTGGGATTCATCTAATAAGTCACCTTCTGCTTTATTCTTTTCAAAAAGAAGTACTTTTTTATCTTGAAACTCTTCTATAGATCTGAGGTGTTTATTATATTCTCTTTTCGCTCCTTCAAAGGTCGGTTGGGATGTTTTACTTTTTCCGTACCCTGCTTGATTGTCGTTTTTCATTGCATCTCGTCCTAGTCTATCTTGTCCGAGTGGATCATCTTGAGTATTAATGAAGCTAGCTTTTTCTTCCGGTCTACCTACTGGGTTCTCTTTATCTTCGTCGTATCCTTTAGGGACATTACCCGGTCTATCGTAGACTCTACCTTTACCGTACGCTACTGCTATTTGATGCGGTGTACCGTATGATTCTCCAGTCTGCATTGGGTCATTACCTTCTGCTTCTATTTGAGACATTCTAAACTCTCTCTTAGCATCCTCTGCGGTTAGGTCTCTCATCTCTTCATACTCTTCAGAAGATAGGTGGAAGATGTTTTCATACATCCAATCGCTAGAGAACATCTTAGTTTCTTTCATTGATGCCATTAAATCAACTTTCTCTTTTAAAAGTGCTACCTTCTCTTGATCGTATATTATAGAAGGAGTAGTTAGTGAGAGTTCGAAATTTACAAGTTCTTCTTGAGTGTATCCTTGAGAGTATAGGTGTACGAAAGCTATTTTATATAGCTCTGAGATCATTATTCTTTGTATCTTCTCCACTGTTCTAGCAAAGCGTATATCTTCTGCTGCTAATGTTGCTTTTCCTTGAAGGTTTTCATCGTATCCTAGAAATGCTTTAGGTACCTTAAGAGCGGCAAATAGTTTATTACGTAAGTACTCTACATCTTGTATTCCGTCGTACTGTAGTCCTCCTAATGTGTCTATCTTTGTTGTTGAATCTCCGTTCCTCATAGGTATGTAGAAATCCTCCATGAGGTTCTGCATATTATACTTCAGGTTATACTCTCCTGTCTGCGGATCCATAAAAGGAGTCTTCTTTATCTTAGATATAGCTTTCTGTATGAAGTTTTCAACTTCAGCAGGTGCTATTCCTCCTACGTTCATGTAGAATATTCTTTTTTCAGGAGCTCGAACGATTCTATGTACTAGCATTGCATCCTCCATCATAGTATACTGTTTAAATAACTTTCTAGCAGGTTCTAGGTATGATCTTCCGTAGGGAAGGTAGTTAACGTCGGTTAATAACCTGAAATGAGCCATTTCGTAGTTGTCGAAGTATACAGATTTCTCGTCATTAGTGTTAGGTGTACTGTAGTACCCGTAACTTTCTCCTGATAAGCCTCCTTCATTATACTTAAACCTAGTAGACATTGGGTGATCCTTATCATAACCGTCTTGTCTCTCTATATGGTAGGCGGTGAAGGGTATTACGTTGTATACTCCGTATTTGTCTGATATTTCTAGTTTTAAGAAGAAATCACCGTACTTACAGGCGTTTCGTATCCACCAGGAGAGGTTAAATTCTATGTTTAGTACATCGTAAAATAGATTATATAGTATTTTCTGTATGTTTTCGTCAGCAGATTTGATATGAAGTACTTCTCCCATATCATTCTTTAGTGTTGACTCTTCTGATAGTATGTCTAGGGTAGAGGCTATGATAGCGTCTGTGTCCATTACATCATATTCAGAGTATAGTTGTGTTCTTAAGGTCTGGTAGTTGTACGCTTGTTGGTTGCCGTACATTGATGAGGGACTCGTAGAGTGTATACTGGAATATCTATCGTGGAATGAGTTGTTTTCTAGATTACCGGACATCTGTATTTGATTAACGTCTGCAATCTTGAGTTGGTCTCCACCAACGTTTCTAATTATAACATCTGTAGAGAATAATCTCTTAAGTCTGCTTAATATACTTGTATCTGCCATTCTATATTTCCTAATATACATATAAATATCGGGAAAGGCTACTTATCTTTATTTATATATCCATGATATGTCTTCCACCCCGCCTTTACCGTTGTCTATTTGGGTAGGATTGTTGTTATTTTGAGGTACATATATCATGTCTGTGTGGTTGCTGGTGGAGGTTACGTTCTCCCATATGCTTCTTGCAATGTTAGCATTTCCTGTCTGTATCCTAAAGGCTGTTTCTCTAACGTACATTGCTATTGCCCAAGCCATTGTTAGGTCATCATTATACCCTCCTTGTGCTTCTGCTCTATTATTCTTCCATATGAAAACTTTCAACTCATCTAACATTCTTTTTGAATGTATGATTGCAGACTTATCGTTAATAGATTCTTGTAGTTTTGCTATTATAAGAGGTCTTGTTTTTGATGTATTCGAAAAGCCAGGTGTCATGTTTGAATTTAATCCGTGAGGATCAAAATAGCTTTCAGCGGTTACGTTTCCGGATTTCGGTGAATGGTATAGGTTAGCGTATCCTCTCTCTTGTACTGTTTCAATAGTAGACCATCCGATATTTGCATTCTCTATTACTAAGAGTGCGTTATTGTATTCTGTCGCTATACCTACTAACAGGTGTGCAAATTCCTTTGGTGGTAGTTGTCCTTTATACTCTCCTACTTGACTACAGTTTTCTATATCTACTATATGGAAAGTAGAGAAATCCTTACCGTCACCTCTTGCAACATCCGCTACTACCATGTAACTTCTAGAGTAGTCTACCGGTTCCCATATCCATAGGCTTCTATCTACTCCTCTTCTCTCTGCTGGATCTTTCCTATATGTATTTTCATAGAATTCTATAAGGTCTCCGTATATTACAGTATCTCCAGAGGTTGAGAAGTCGCAGTCACATTCCTGTGCTGCTAGTCTAGGATCTCCTAGTTGAGCGTCTTGGCTATCTCTCCATGCTTGATCTCTTTCCGGGTGAACATACCAGGGTAGTTTGATAGGTAGGAAGTCGTTTTCTTTATTCTCTGACGCTACCCATGTTTTATGAAACCAATTACCGGTACCGTAGGGTGTAGATAGTATTATTGCTCCACCTCCTGTTGCTAGAGTCTGTTGAGCTGATGCCCATGTTTCACCGATGTTGTCTATAAAAGCAGCTTCATCTATTAGGAGGAGTGATACTGCTTCAGATCTAGCAGCGTCTGCGTTAGATGATTTAGCGGTTATCTTTGATCCGTTAATTAGTCGTAAACTTAGTTTGTTTTTCTCTAGGGAACCTACTCTTAACCAGGAAGGTAAGTTCTCGTACATAAACTGTACTTTTGATACTAAGTTTCTAGCTGTTGCTTGCGTTGTAGCTAATGTTAGTACGTTCTTATCTTTATGGAAGGTCATTAACCAGAGAGAGTACCCTGCTGCAAGTGTGGAGATACCTAACTGTCTAGATTTTAATATTATAGAGTAGTCATTCTCCTGAAAGTGTGTTAGTGTTGTTTCTTGAAAGGGGTATAGTTGAAATAGTATTCTTCCTCTCTGTGGATGCTGTATATAGCAGTACTTCTTCATGAAGTGTACCGGGTCTTTAGCACATCTTACATACTCCTGACGGATTATCTGCTTTAGGTTCTGTTGACTCATTATAATAACTTTACTTTTAGTTTTGGCTTTTTAAAATTAATTTTCCAGTAGTAGCTACCTGTTATTATAGGTTGCATATCTCTGTTGATTGCTACGCCTATACCGTATACTCTAGATTTCTTACTTCTTATTAGAGCATTGAATCCTATTTGATTTAGGTATTGTTTATTCCCTGCTACATTAATGCCTGTATATACTTCTACTTTATTCTTTACTGTTTCTGCAGTAATAGTTGTTGTAGGTATTCTTATGTCTGAGAGAATTCTTCTGCTTAGTATTGCATTCTTTGAGATAGTATCTATTAGGGTTATACTTCCAAAGGTATCTATCTGTATGGTATCTGTGTATACAACTTTATTGAAGTATTCTTGAAGAATTGTAAGAGTGTCAACGTCTGCAGGGATTGTTTCGTAAACAGTTTTAATTACAGTATTCTTGTAAGGTACATACTCTACTGTATTAATCTTAACTGTATCCCATTTGGTTTCTACTTTAACAATAGTAGCGGTAGTGTCTTTTGGCTGTTCTTCGCTCCCGCATTGACTTTGTATCAATACTATTATTACTAAGACTGTTAGGAGGATACTGGTAAGGTTTAGTTTAAAGGTGTTTAACATTACCTTTATAAATATATACCTATCTTACCTTAAATAGGTTGTTTTTTCTGTTCTCAGCCTATACTTTTAACGTCCAGTCCTAATTTATCAGAATCGTGGTTAGTGGTGTTTTTACTTCGGTGTCTTACATTAAAGTTTCCTGAGTCTATTACTTTGATACTTGCTTGTAATGTTTTCTGGTTAATGTCGTATTTAACGTACCTTACAGCGATGTACTGATTGAATATTCTGTTAAAGTCTAGTTCGGGTTTTTCAGTATTAAGGTACTTGACAAACTCTCTTTCTATAGCTATACGGTCTACATGAGACTGTTCATCTTCGGGTGTTTTTCCTAATCTAGGGAACTGAGGATATTTTTTTATATATTCTGTTACTTTCGCTTTTAATTCCTGATTCCCGTATTTTTCAATTGCAGCAAAGGCTCCTGCATATACTGTGTTGTTGGTTATGATTTGTTCATAAGTGCGGATAGCTTCAGGTACATCGCCGTTTCGCTGGTCTATGAGTTTTAATACGTCTTCGTATTTGACGGTGTTTCCGGTAGTTTTTGCTGCTTTTGCGCTAACCTGTATTTGCTCTTCACCTTTATAGAGTAGGTAGTCTATCATCCTATAGTTGCCTTTAGATGGAAAGAGTATGGAATCTGCTCCTTGTGCTTTACCGTAAAGTAACGCACCGTGGGGTTCACCGAAGTTTTTCCTAACTTCGTTATAAAATCCGTTTGATAGGTTTTTAATTTCTTCTTCGGTAGGTTTGTTATTACCTGTTATGGAATAGATTAAGGCTTGTTTCTGTATCGGTGATAGCTGTTGATTATTATTTACACCGTTAATTAACTCTTTTTCAAGAGTTTCTAACGTTATTTTTGTATCAAGGGATATTCCTAGCTGTTGAGGTTTTAAATTGTAAAACTCTCCTGCTTTTTCTCCGGTAGGTTTTAAAGTAACCGTTATTCCATCAACTTTAAACTTACCTTTTGCACTCAGTAGGTTAGGACCGTATTCTTCTGATTGTTCAAAGCTATATAGTAGTGCTGGTCTATCTTCAGTGTATATTACAAGATGTGTACTTGAAGCAGGTATAATCTGTTCTTTCCCTACTTCAAAATCTGTCATTATCTTCTTTGCAAGGGCTTTGCTTTTATCAGTTAGAACATCATAATCTCTCTTCTCTAGTTCTGTAACTATTGGGTTAAATCCGAATAGTTTTTCGAATATTTTTAAGTCTTCTTTGCTGTCGAGGTTCGGGTATCCTTTCTCACATCGGTAGGACCATTCTAGAAGTACCTTATCTAATATATCCATTATGCTGGTGTTAGTTCTGTTGGTAGTTCATCTCCTGTAGGTACATCTTCTACGGGTAGTTCTGTAGTATCTTCTACTTCGCTATCCATTTCTATATCTTCTTCCCCTACTTCCCCTTCTAGTGCAGGAGTATATCGGAGCAATTTAGATATTGCCTTTGATGCCATTGTCTCCTCTCCTAAGCTAAGAAGGTAGTGTTTCTTACCTGCTACTTGAGCTACCCATGATCTACCTAAGTCATAAAGGTAGAAGAATTCATTATTCTTAAGTACTACTCTATATGTTTTTGGTGTAGGTGCAATCCATTCTATATCTTTAGTAAAGAGGTGGAAGTCCGGAGTCATTAGGTCACTTAGTATGGGAATTAACTCAGGATGGGTCTCTAGTATCTTTATATCTATGTACTTAGTAGTGCCTGTAGTCTTTACTTTCTTAGATGCTACATCCCTAATAAGGTTTCTGAGTATATTCTTATTCATGCTTATAAATAGTCTTATTTCTTTAAGCTCTTCAAATACTCTATAGCTTCTTCCTTTTGCTTAGTTATATTAGTAGAGTTTCCCTTAGACCAGTTCTCTAATTCACCGGTTTCAGATATGAATCCATCGTTAGAGTTGTTTATAAGGTCGTCTACCCATACTTCGTAGTTGTTAATTGTATTATCTATCTCAGAATTGTGTATAGTATCTCTATAGCTTTCCCATTTCCCGCTAATTTTTAAATCGGTTTCGAACTTTACTTGACAATGAAAGCATCTTGTATTAATAGTATAGAATTCCTTATCGTACCGGTGATTCATTACTGTATTACATTCTGGACAGAATAACGGAGTCTTTCCTAGGTTTCTAGCTTCTTGTAGCTTTGAGATTGTCTGCTTTATACCGTTCTTAATAGTCCAGGTTCTTTCATCCTCTTGCCAAACTTCTCCTTCTTCACGGTCTTTGATATGTTTACTGTAACCAGAGGAGATTGTTGTATTCGCACCTCCTTTACCTTGTATAAGGTTTCGTAATCTCTGAACGTCTTTCTTAGCGAACTCTTTTTTTAGTTTTGATTCTGACAATATGTACTTCTTTAAGTGTTTGTTTCTAAGCTGAATGCTTTATTGGAAGTGCTAGCAGGTTTTAGGGTATCTCTGTTGTATGACTTCAGGACTGCTTTCTTCTTAAGTTGGTTTGCTATCTTATTCTTGATTAGAAACTCACCTTCACCGTTAATCTCTACTTTCATTTCCGTAGATATTAGTAGAGGTATAAATTTAACTTTAGCTTGTTTTCCGCTTGCATATTCCTTAATTAATATTACGTTAATATCCCTCTCTTCAATTGCTTTACTTTCCGGGTTGAGGAATTTTCTCTTTTCTTCTGTAAAACCTACTTCAAAGTCTTGAGCGGTATCAAACCAATTGTCAATACCCTCTAATACTTCTCTTAAGTCCTGTTCTGTTTTAGTTACTATCTTGTACGCCATATTATTATAACCTAAAGATAAGAACTTTCCAGTTCTAAAGCAACTTTTTAAAGTTTACTTTCCGCTTAGCTTTGCTAAAACTGCTTTCTTTAACTCTTCTACTTTGCTGCTTGAGTGTGGCATTTTCCCCTCGTATGCATTAGGTCCATCTTTTGTTTCTCCTGCTAATTCGTTTGGGGTTAGTTCTTGAAGCTCTACACTACTCACTGTTAAATTATCTACCATATCTTCGATAGCCGGTTCTTTTAATTCAAATTCGAGGTAATGCTTAGCACCGGAGATCATAGTTTTAGCTGTAGTAATTTTTGATTGCCACCAAGCTGGGAAATCAACTTCACCTTGGCCTTCTAAAGCATCCATCATTTTATACAGTTCCATAGCGTAACTACCAATGTGGTAAAGCTCTGCTTTTAACATTTCTGGTTCGTTGTCTTGATGTCCTATGTCTAAATCTTCTGCTAATGAATCGGTAGCTGTAAATTTATAATCTTCTCTTTCACCTGCTTTTTCTATTGCAGTGTGACGTGGTAGGTTTTTATATACTATATTACGATCTCCGTCAATAACATTGTATGCTCTGAGTGAAGGATAATAATCTTCTTTTACAGCGTGTTTATCTAATAAATGTTTTAAGTCTATTTTAAATTCAGTTGTATCTTCTATTTCAATTTTATCTTCCTGTAAAGCATTTAACCTTCTAACTTCAGCATCTGCTTTTTCTCTAGTAGCAAAATCAGTTACTATTTCATCTGCTAACCATACTTGGTATGTATCGTTTGGTTTTGAATACTTAACTATATGCTTTAAGCCTTTATTGTGAACAATAGCATCGTAAGCTGCTTTAATGTCACCTTTGTATAGGGTTCGTACTATTGATTCACCTAAATCTTTTAACTCGTCTTCAGTTAGATCAAAAGGTTTATTAAGTCCTTCTAGGTAGAACTGTCCGATGTCTGCGTAGTCGTAATCGAAATTAGTACCTTCTGCATCTTCTGCTGTAGCTTCATTAGTTACTGTGCTTGTTTCTCTATCTTTAAGAGCTTTTTCCATTGACTCCTCTGTATCGCCATCTTTATCTACATCCGGGTAGTCGGGTCTTTTTTCCTCTACTGTTACTTCTTTAATCGAGTCCTTCTTGATTGTATAGTCCGAACCGTTATTATTTACGTTGTTTTTTGCAGCGTATCTATTGTAGAGTGCTATCGCTTCGTCGCTTTTACCTAGAGCTTTAATTAAGTCGTTTATTTCTTTTCGCTCATCTACTCCTTTCGTATACCTCTTTCCATCTGCATTGCCGTATGTAAAGTCGTGCTTCTTTAACTTATCCTCTAAGGTTGCTAGTATCTTCCTACTGTTTACTCCCTCTTCTTCGTTTAATCTACCTTCTGCTAGGTATGCTCTTATATTAAAGTTATCCATTTTAGTTGTTTATTTTTATTATGTTTTTAACTGCTTCCATCATTTCAGATTTCTTCATTTTAGGGTTGTTGTTTACATACTCTTTTACAATTTCAGTATATTGAGTGGGTTTTGGTACCTTAGATCTCATTTTATCTTTTGGATCGCTTTTTCTTGCCCCTCTTTCTTCAGCATCTTTAGTCATTCTACCCTTTACTAGGTTTCCTGCCTTAGTAAAGTAATGTCCTTTTGGAGCTGATTTGGTTTCTTTAATTTTTTTATACATTTCCTGTAGGTCCTGTACTTCTTTTATTGCACAGCTCTTTTTTCCTTTTAAGTAAGGTTTCTTGCATGGAGTACCTTTAACGTGTACTCTCCCGCATCTATGACAGCAAGTTGCTTTTGCTTCGTTTAATGGTTTTGTCTGCTTGATAAAGTCTTGTGTTCCTTCCCATTCATACTTTTTACCGTCTCTAGTATAAGTACTTTCTTCTGTATCTATCATTCCTATTCGTGCACCGTCTTTCTTTACAAGAATCTTATTCCAGATACCTGTTTTAGGAGTGTCGTAACCTCTTTTATTAAGTGCTACTTCGACTTCTTCCTTGTCTATCTTTTTTGATGATGTTCCGAAAGAGGAAGCGTATGATTGATCTTCTTCTAAATCTTCTGCTTTAACTTCGTTTATTCCTAATCCAGCATGCAGTACTTTCATGAATGGAGCTATATTATGAGTGCCGTAGTTTTCTTTAAGTGTGATTGCAACTGCTTTAGCGAAGTCTTCGTAATGTAGGCTTTCATCAACGTTATTGATGGCAGTGTGTATTCCTTTTGCTACTTTTTGTGACTTGCTTTCTGTATCTGCAGATTCTTGTCTTTCTTGTAGTTTATCTTTCATATAGTAATAAATAGTATAGTTTACAAGGAAGGTAGATTTAATTTCTTAGCTTCTGGTTTCCATCGGTTAAGTACATCTACTTTAGCCTCTGCATCTATTGTTCCGTTATTCACAAAGATATCTAAATATGCTTCTGCTACTTCCTTAAAAGGTCTCTTCATCTTTTTTGCCTTGTAATGTAAACCTTGTAGCATTGCTGGTATCTCTTTATCTAAAAGATAGTAATCGCTTGCTGGTAGAATTTCTAGATCATTGATATAATACCTTAATCGTTTATCGTCTGGTAATTCTTTTGAAGGAATTACATTATACCCGGCCTGTGTTAAGTGTTCAATTTCGTGTCTAACGGTGTCTTTTAGGTCCATTGATATAGTAGACCATAGTTTAGGTAAGGTACGGGGATCCACTTGAAAATACAGGTGTATGCTACCGTCTATACCGGCATCTTCTATGTCACCTTCATCATCGTATATTTCAGAATCTCCAGCATCTGCATTTCCGTTTGGTGCGTATATGCTTTCTTCTGTTTCTACAAAGTTAAGGTCTGCTTGTAAATCGAATACAATAGATCTTCCGGTCTTACTTAATAAGTCGTAACTCTTTGTGAATGTAGCTTGTTCTATAGTACTATCCTTACTGAATTGGTCTTTCCATGCCTTAAATATGTCTGAAGATACTTGAGCAGTCATTGTGTCGTATGCTCCTTCGTTTATTAACACCTCTTCTAAACCTGCTGCTAATTCACGGGCGTACTGGTTTAGGCCGAATGGGTCTTTATTTTTCTTTTCCTCTAGAGGGGTGTTATCATGTCCGCATTTATGACATATAAATAGATCATCTGCACCATCTGCTATTTTCCAGCTCCAACCACAATTATCGCATTCGATTTTATCGCCTACAATTGCTTCTTTTAAATGATATGCTTCTTTGTAAGTTTTACCTTTACTTTTTAAAAGACGATTTAATACTTCATCATTACCTGTTGATTTAACAAATTTATCCTTAATGTACTTTTCAACTGTATTATAATCTTTTTTTAACCATGCAACAGTACCTCTATAATAACCTGCTTCACCCGCTATTCCACCATCTTGTTCTTCTTTAGCTAATTTTTCAGCTTCCTTAGCAGCTTGAGTCATTAATTTAATTCCAGCTTTAAAGTCTCCATCTTTTACTTCGTATTGACCCTTATGCCAGGTATCGATGTACGGTAACTTTAACGGGTTTGAATCACCTGTATTTTCATTTAGGTCTAGTTTAGGTAGGTATTTAGAAGCCATTTTTATGAAAGGGGTACTTATTTTTTCTAGTACATGACTCAATGCAGTAGTTAATTGTTCTTCCTCTATTCTATCATTGTCTTGCTCTCCTATAGAAGGCCACTCTTCGGTTGGGAATCCATCTCCCATTAATGATTTAGCTAATATTGCTCTAGTTAAATGTAAGCCTTCATGAGCTAGTTGTTCTATTACTGCTGTTTGGGTACCTATTCTTTTAGCGTTCCCTTGTAGTCTTGTACCGTTAGTCCAGAAGAATATATCTTGACCGTCGTTCATAGTGTTAACTAATCCGTAGATGTAAGCATCGTCCGGTGTCTCGTTAAATTCTTGAGCATCTTTTAGGGTTAGTCCTGAGTACTTTTCAATATTATCTCCTAACTCAAATAAACCTTGACTGTTAAGAGACATAGCTAATGTAATATCTTCCGAGATTTTAGTTCCATCGAAAAGTTCGAATGATATATTTATTTTCTTTTTTTGTAATTCTGGGGTCTTTTTTAATTCATTTAAACTATCAGTCCAGTTCCTAAATGTCATTGTACCTTTTAGGTTAGCTTCAGCTTCAATATCGTTTAAGTTGCTATCTTCCAGTGTATTTGCTGTTGTAATATTATTCAACCTTCCCTCTAAGTTTTGAATGTGATGTATCATTTCGTGTGCAAATGATCTTACGATATCTTTAGGGTGTCTTCCTTCTGTGTATAGTACTATTGTACTTGATGCCGGATCGTAGTAGGCTGTCTTGCCGAGAAACTCTTCAGCGTTTTTAGAGTTTCCGTTTATAAATTCAACAGAAGGTAGAGGCTGTACGTTCATACCTTTATCTATCATGTGTTGAGCTAGTTCTGCTATCTTATACTTGATGTCTATATTCTTAGAGTAACTAGCGTTCTCGTTAATGGTGAGCTTTGGAGATATAGATTCTACTCCTTCTGCTACTAACATAGAAGTTAACTCTACCTCTGGGTATTTACCTTTAAGGCTCGCTACTGCATCTACATTCTTTTGAGAATCATCCCTAAACTCAATGTTGTTATATCCTTTTTTAATTTGAGATTCAATCCAGCGAGATTTATCTTCCGGGTCACTTGAACCCAGCCCTACTACATAAGGTTCGATATTAAATTCATCTTTTAAATACTTCTTAACCGGATACCCTAGAAGTCTTGCTGTTAGTATTGTAGTTTTCTCTGTTGGGTCGTTGTAGGATTTAATTAGATCTGCTATATTACTCTCTAAGGGTTTAGCTTTCTTAATTACAGAGCTGAATTCTGAGAAGTTAAATAAGTCTCCTTGCTGTGGAACGTAGACTGCGTATTCTGCTGGCGTTAGTCCTGATTTTGTTCCGTCTTTATGTGTTATGTATATTGTTGCATCTACATGTACTAAAGTATCGTCAAAGTCAAAGACTCTTAACTTCTTTTCTCCGCTTCCCTCTTCTAGTCCTTTTGTTTTTTTGAGAGCAGCTCCTGCTTTCTTTGCTGCTTTAAATGCATTAGAGTTTCCGTGAGAAGGTTTCTCTCCTCTCTTCTTTTTAGCGTTGATATTAGCCCAAAGACTTTCCTCTACTGGAGTGTATCCGGAACCGTAAGGAGCAGCTTTTTCGTCTGCTGCTGGTATTACATTTTCTACTTGTGTATTCTTTTCCCTGAAGTAGAGTACTAAGGCTTTCCTAGAGGGTTTAGATAGACTCTTCCAGAGCCCTTTAAGTAGTTCTGGTTTCTTTTCTATCTTAGCTAACATTGCAGCATGCGGTTCCCACAGGTTGGTGTCGGTTGATGCATCTTCTTCTATAGTCTCTTTTACTCCTAGCGTGTTTAAGTACTCCTCTGCTGTAACTTCTGCAGGTATGAATGTTGCTATTGTTTCCTTATCTCTGTTAGCGATAGCGGTTCTAAGATCTGTTGCGGATGCGTTGCCTACTCCTGCTTCTTCAAAGCTATCGACAACTACGTTCGGTAACTTATCTTCTATATTACTAAACCTCGCCTTATCGTCTTTTCCAAATACAGCGATATAAGGTTGCGTTTTATCGCTTTCGAATTCTTTATATGCTGCTGTAATTGGTGAGTTATCATCTGCTATCCTATAAGCTACGTTGTTTGGTATTATACCTTTATCTTTGTATAGGTTGAATACTGCAATAGTTTGTTCTGCAGAGATTGATTCCTGTCCTTCTTTTGTTCTAGGAAGTGGTGATACTAGTACAAGTACTTTTCCATTCTCCCCTACTTTCTTAGATGCTGCGTTTATTCTAGCAATATGGTCTTTGTGAGGCGGTTTAAAAGCTCCAGGAAATACTGCTATCCTGCTTTTCTCATCTTCATCTAAGTACTTTGTTGCTAGCTTAGCACGGGTTAGTAGTGCTTTGCTTTCTTGTAAAGTATCTACAGTATCTAGTGCTTGTTGCTTTACGTCTCCTTTAGGTGTACCTCGTTCTGCTGCTCCTACTTTTATAGATCTTTTAAAGAATCCTTTAACTCTATTCTTAGAGCGGGGATTTTTTAGGTTTTTAACTTGTTCTATAAGTTCTCTAAAGCTACCATCTAGGTTAAAATCCTTTAGTAGTTTTTCTACGTCTGCGAAGTCTCTAGATTGCCATACAGTATTACTGTCTAGTATCTTATAGTTGTCTCCGTATGTTACCAGTCTTAAAGTTAACCCTGCGGTATCTATATGAAACTCATATTCTTGAGTAGGTCCCGGTTCTGGTATGTCTTTTATTCCCATCCTTGCAAAGACTACTTCTGGCTTTTCTTCTAGTAACGGTGTTTTTACTAGTCCTAGTATTATTCCTTGAAGTTCTGCTGGGTAGTCTAATACGGTTTTCTTAAACGATCCTTCTTCGGAAGATAGAGCTATAATGTTATCTACCTGTACAAATTCTCCAGGCATTCCTGATATAGGGTAAAGGTTGGATACCATCTCTCCGTGGTTTATGGCTTTCTTACCTTTGTATTTAGGATTTCTAAGAGGCGGTAGCTCGTCATCAGGAAGTGTGGTAAACAAGTCCATTATTTTCTTCTTAGTTACCTTCTTATCGTCTCCTGTCTCTATAGTTACTACTATATCTATGTCTCCAAAATCATCTTTATCCGGTCTGTTGAAAGATCCAGATAGTTTAGCGTCTTTAAAGCCTTCTATTTTAGAGAGTATTTTCTCCGTATAGTCTTTTACTGTCTGTTCGACTGCTGATCTTGGTATTCTTGTTCCTCCTGCTGCTCCTGACATTACTTAGCGTATTTTTTAAGGTTTGAATCGTCTGGTAACCTTTTACCGGTTAGTCCTAATCTTTCTTGATTTGCTATCCAGTAATCTTCTAGATTTTCCGGTACATGGGCAGATGGACCAGTTCTATCTAATATTTTTAAGTATATGTCCATAACCTTACCGTAATCTTCTTTAGATAATTCCGATGTTAATACATCAGACAGTTCAAAATAGTCGTTTAACTGGTCTTGAGTCAATTCGATACTATAAAGTTTATTTAGTAGTGTTAAGGCTTGTTTTGGTGTAGTAGCTTCTATTTCCCTGGTTTCTTTATCTAATACTCCTTGTTCGTGTTTAAACATCTTGCCTTTTGCAGTAAATAATGCTAACATTAATTGAGTTCTGTGAAGACCTTTAACTACTCCTTTGTACATGTTTGAATAGTAGCTGAATTTTAACCATTCTGGATCTCCTACATTTATATCTACTTGTATTAGCTCTGGTTGTCTTCCACCGTCTACTCCGTATTGAGGAAAGGCTAAGAATAGAGAATTAGATCCTGCTGATTTAGGATCTGCCTGTAGTACTGTGCTCTTTTCATTAATCTTCTCTGCGATTAAGGTAAGCATTGCTTTTAGTTTAGTTTGAGACTCTGTAGCGGTTCTTGCTCTCTTTCTAAATATATTAAAATATTCGTTAAACTTCTCTTCATCTAAACCCCAACCTTCTAGGTCAGGTTTTCCGTCTTTAGTTAGATGTGCTACAGGGAAGGCTACATCTATGTCGCCGGACATATCTTTTTTACCTGCTGAGCCTAGTTTTTCAAAAGAAGTAAAGGCAGAAGCTTTGGTAGGAAAAATCCTACCTAACTCCTCAACGAACTTCTCTAATGTAGGTTCTATTTTATCCTTCTGTATTGGTGCTGTTGTTCCAAATACGTTACCTCCTTCTGTTATTACTTGCTTGAGAAGAGTGGTTAGTTTTATCATATTTAATAAATATCACTCTTTTAACTTAATACTTGTAGGAAGTATCTCTGTTATTGGTTTTACGTTAGGTTGTTTTATAAGATATACTTCATAAAGGTGTTTAAAGATTCTTTTACATTCTTCAAAAGGCGTAGAAGCTTCTTTTAGTTGCCACCCTTTTCCCTGGATAATACCTTCTTTTTTACTCTCACCTCTCGTTGCTGCTTTTAACCATAGTATACCCATTCTCTTAATAGGTCTTTCGAAATTTTCATTCCAAGCTTGAGAGTAGCAAGCTAGTTGCAGGTCGTATGTATCGTGGAGGTAGTTAGAGGTCTTTATATCAACCATCCATAACTCTCCGTCTATTTCTAATATTAAATCCGCAGTACCGGCTATTTTTAACTCATCCGAGAATACGTGTACTTCTGATTCAACTAATAACGGTTTATGTGTTTCCCAGAAGTCTACGAACTTTAGGATCATTTTCCATACAAGCAAGCTATACTTAGTTTTACCCCATTGATCTAGCCATGTAATCTCTTCTCCTTCGAGGTAAGCTTCGATAGCTTCATGTACCTGTGTACCTTCATTACCTGCTCTTCGCATAATAATGTTAGCATTTGCACCTACATCTTTAAGCCAACTCTCAAAAAACTTTCCTTTCGGGAAGTAGGAGAGTACGGTTGTTACGGAAGGATAGTATTTATCCTTATTTCGTTGATAGAACCTACTGTCTGTTAACGTAATTTGACGGGCGGTTGAATCGGGATGTATCAGTCTTTTGACGAATGCATCTTTCTTAATGTCTTTGTTTTTCTCAATCATAATTGAAATTTCTTTTCTATTAAATGTTTAAAGGTCATTGGTATGCTTTTATGTAATAGTTTAGTAAATTCTTCGAATCCCAGCTCTGATGGATCTTTATCGTTTAGTTCGATTAAAAACACTTCCTTACCATGGTTTAGAAAGGTTTCACAATACTCAAATGCTTGTTTTAGAGCATCATTATCGAGAGCGATAAAAATCTGCTTAACATTAGATTCTACTATCTTATGCATAAGCTTTTTTGGTATTGTTTTACCTAGTAAAGGTATTGCGTTTCGTTTAATTGCTAAAGCGTCGAACATCCCTTCACATATTATTAAAGGGGAGTTCCAATTTACATGTAATCCTAGTGGTATTATGTCTTTAGAAGCTTTTGGGTTTTTATATTTATAGTCTGAAGGTCCAAAGTTACGGCCTACGAAGTAGTTTAGAATACCTTCTTCAGTGTAGGAAGGCATTATCACCATGTCCTTATACCTACCTGTAGCGCAGTAACCTATTTCATATCTTTTAATTTCAGTAGGGCCTACATTCCTTTTCTTTAGATACCTTAAAGCTTGTCTAGTTGTAATATTGTTTGTGTCTGGATCGATTAAGGATGTATACTCTTTAGGGAGTTCAAGAACTTCTTCTTGCTGCTTTACATTATCGTAAAATGAAATTTTAACGTATCCCTTAAGCTCTTGCATTTTACTAGCAGGAGCAGATACTTTCTTGAATAAGCTCGCTATTGACTTACCTCTTGCATTACATACCCAACAATGCCAATGGTTAATACCTTCTTCATTCTCTTGGAAGTTTACCTCTAGTTTAGTTTTACGGTGATTGCAGAAAGGACAATGGTACGATAGGTTAGCTCCCGAAGTCGTTTTTCCTTTTCCTAGTACGCTATCTACGAGATTAACAAGTAAGTGATTTACCATTAAACGTAATATACGAACTATTCTTCAGACTTCCAAATCTTTTGGGTAAAACTTTCCTAAAATGTTGGAGTTGTAGGAGTTTGTTAGTAACACTTCAAATATACATTGATAATGTAATTCATAGTAAGTTAGTTCCTTTTTTGAGAAAGTCAACTTTATTATCTCTCTTTCAAAGCTATCTTGTCCGAGTTCTTTGATATCTTCTAAGAGTGGTTTGTTAGACCCCCAATACGTTAACCAGTTAGATTCTTTTACAACCTTCTTCTTTGTTGGCTTCCTGCCGGGTCCAGTCTGTTCGGAGAGTTCTTTTTTTGTAAGTTTTTTATTTAATGTATTCTGTAGGATCTTTCTTCCTATGTAGATCTTACCGTTCTTTAGGTTTGTTATCCTATATACAAAACCGTAACAACTCTCAGGAAAGTCTTCTCTCTTAGAGAATTCTCCTTCTTCATATAACCATTTTAACATGTATTTTTACCTATCTAGATTTACTACTATTGTTGTATCTGTTGTTCTACTTGTTGGTAGCGGTTGTGCTAGTTTTGCAATTGCGAGTAACTCTTGATTTTCATTATAGAGCCCTACTCCTGTTATATA
>Ga0307489_10000540_pt1 | contig 23156 bp, 36 predicted proteins | sample SB12metaG_FD_202247 | JGI IMG/M metagenome (GOLD analysis project Ga0307489, IMG submission 202247) | Sea-ice brine microbial communities from Beaufort Sea near Barrow, Alaska, United States - SB 1.2 | ecosystem: Environmental > Aquatic > Marine > Coastal | place: USA: Alaska | collected... | reverse complement strand
TCCCCATCCTCCTCCCCATCCTCCTCCCCATCCTCCTCCCCATCCTCCTCCCCATCCTCCTCCCCATCCTCCTCCCCATCCTCCTCCCCATCCTCCTCCTCCTCGACATGCACACACATACACACACATACACACGCACACACACACTGTTTATCTCAAGCCATATGTCTCTGGAGACACTGGCACTTATCCCGACTGAAACCTCGATAATGCTGGTACTGGCAGCTAAGGGAGCTCGAAGATGTATGGTCTGGCCATGGCATAAGTTGGCGTCCGGCGCCGGGCACTCGGGGTCGCCGCTGGCGCAGCGCATCTCGGCCAACCAGCTGGCCAACTCCTTCATGGCGGGGCCGCGCGTTGACCTCCTGATGCCCTGACAACTTCGTGCCTTGAGTCGAGCCACACCGCTTCCTCCTCCTCCGCCTCCGCCTCCGCCTCCTCCTCCTCCTCCTCCTCCTTCTCCTCCTCCTCCTCCTCCTCCTCCTCCTCCTCCTCCGCCTCTTACGCTGTCGCGTCCTGCTCCTCTTGAGTTCAATGTCCGCTTACGACGTGGCGGAGGTGATGACTGGCTTGGCCCTATTCACCGGCGTTCAACACCAACTACGCCGACACTGGCCTCTTCGGCGTGCACGTCTCCACCGACGCCAAGGCAGGGGGGTGGCTTAGAAAGCACTTCACCGACGTTGCGCTCCTCCTTCTCCTCCTCCCTCCCGTCCTCCTCCTCCTTGTCCTCATCTTCCTCCTCCTCCTCCGCGGGGGGGTGTTGGGATTGGGATCAAGCACTCGACCGACGTTGAATCGACGAACAGAGTCCAGTCCGCGCGTCTGTATGAGCATTCACCCTGAACAGCACCCAGTTGTAATCATGCTCCGATCTCGATCGAGTGCTTGTTCTCAATGACCCTCCTACAAGGACAACCTTGACGACGTGGGTTTCTGCATCATGGAGGAGCTTAACGCTCTCATCTACGACCCGCTGGAGCAGGACGTGACGCGCGCCAAGCAGGGGGGTTATTGATAACAAGTACTCGACCGACGTTGAATCTCCTCCTCCTCCTCCTACTACTACTACTCCTCCTCCACCTCCTCCACCTCCCCCTCCTCCTCCTCCTCCTCCTCCTTCGCTTTCTCCTCTTACTCCTCCTTCTCCTCCGCGCGTCTGTATGAGCAATCGTGCTGAAGATAAGTCATGCCTCGAACTCGATTCGAGTGCTTGCTCTGGATGACCCTCCGGCCAGGCAGGCGCTGAAGTCGAGCCTGCTGCTGCACTCGGAGAGCAGCACGTCCGCCGCGGCTGAGGAGATTGGGCGACAGCTGCTGACGTACGGCCGCCGCATCCCGCGCGCCGAGCTCTTCGCGCGCATCGACGCCGTCGACCCCGCCACGGTCAAGGCAGGGGGCTTACTGAGAGCAAGCACTCGCTCGACTGACGTTGAATCTCCTCCTCATCTTCCTCCTCCCCCTGCCCCTCCTCCTCGCCCTCCTCCGCGCGTCTGTGTGAGCCTTCACCCTGAAGGTAAGTCGTGCACAAAGCTCGGTTGAGTGCTAGGGGGGTTATTGGGAACAAGCACTCGACCGTCGTTCAACTGTCCCCTCCTCCCCGGAGTGTCTGTATGAGGTGTCACCCTGAAGGTCAGTCATGCTCTATCTCAATTCGAGTGCTGGTTCTCAACGGCCCTGCTACGTGGCAGTGGCGTGGAAGTACATCCGCGACCAGTGCCCGGCCATCGCCGCCATCGGCCCCACGCAGTTCCTGCCCGACTACAACTGGCAGGGCCTGATGCATAGTGCTCGCCACGTCATAGGATGTCGTTTAATTCAAGACACGAGGGTTCGAAATGCGTCTGATGACATGGCGAGCGCTATCCACCAGTCCCTCACAACTGGTTCCGCACGTCCACCTACAACAACTTCTACTAACCACTAAACGGCAGGGGCTTACACTTGTCCGCTTCTCAACGTGACCTAGCACTGAACTCACCTCATCCCCAAAAAGTGCTTCCGTTGAGCTGAAAAGTGGACGAGTGTAAGCCTCGGCTGACGTCATATATCTCCCAAAAAGTGCTTACATTGAGCTGAAAAGCGGGCTAGTGTAAGTCCCTGCCAAACGGTGCAAAGTGCGGACAACAACAGCACACATCGTTTGGTTTGAGGGATGGGATGGAGAGAGCAGGTATTAGGTTCTACTAAACGGTGCAAAGTGCAAACAATCGCACGCAATGTTTGGTTTCGGGGTGGGAGGGAGAGAGCAGGTATAACATCATTGAATCGGGGAGAGGGGAACGGGGAGGGGACATCCCATAGGGCTGCGAACCATAGCAGAGGAGGGTAGTGTGCACTCCATAACAGTGTAATTATCGATTGATGAACGTCGAAGAAGAAATATCGTCTGCAGCACGGAGGTCGTTTGCGCAGGGCTGGCTTCTGAACTTCTCAGGTCAGCTCTCGGTTTCTTATTTGATCTCGGCGAGTGGACGTGATGTGAGTGGACTCTTTCATGATATGCTGGGCTTGCAAACTTGCACTCGAAGGCGATAGCAATCCGCGAGTGGACGTCAGGGAACTACCTCCAGGGATTTTTGCGAGTGGACGTGAGGGAACATGCCGAAGTGACTCTGTGCACTTTTTTTTTCACGTGCTGGACTGCAAGTCAGCTCTCAGCTTTTTCTTGATGTTCGCGATTTGACCCGATTTGACAGCCGTCTGTCTGGACTTGGATATTTGAGCGGCTCGCGCGTCCTGGAAAACGACATGAAAATCGTTCGACCGTTCTGCTCTCCTGATCGAGATCGACCAGTTATGAACCCACGACGAAAATAAATGGCCGGTAAATGAAAAAGCAATCGCGCGTGTTGCGCTTTACAGATGTACAGATGGTTCAAAGACAGGTAGCGATGAATCGGCGCGTCGCATTTTTTTATTGGACTCTGCACCTGTTCCCTCACTCTCCCCCATCCAAACATCACTCTTCGCCGCGCGCAACGCCGAAACGCGTCCCCGAAAGTCATATCACAGCTCCTGCCGCATCGCCCGCATCCCACGACGAACTAGCAGCGCAACAACGACCTCGTCTTCAGAAGCACCTCTCGGTCGCGGGCATCCAAAGCACCCTCGCCTCGTGGGCCTTGGAAGATATCTGCCAAAAGTGCAAAAAGTGCGTGTCCTATCCCTCACCATTGAGATGCCCCACCCCCACGCGACACACTCCGCGCCTTCATTACGTAATTTCCTCTATCGCGCGTATATCGCCATCGTCCCCCTCCTCTCGATCAACGTCTGACGCCCCCGCTCCCGCCCCCACTCCCCTCCTCTCCTCCACAGTTCTCCATCTTTCTCTCAATAACAACCGAGGGGACCCGAGGCGACGTTTTTGTGCCGTCATGTCCGATGTCAAGACCTGCGCGATGTGCTCGGGTACCAGCACGACGACGTGGCGGCGCGGGTGGGCCACCCCCGCCACACGCCGCGGCGTCATGCTGTGTAACCCGTGCGGGCTCAAGTGGAAGGCCTCGGGCTCCACCGCCGGACCCAAACCCCCCAGGCCCATCCCCACCAACCGCAGCCCACCCGAGAAAGCTCCCACGAAGCTCGATCGTCGCGTGACATCGACGGGCGGTTCGCGCCAGGCTACGGCGCCTGCTAAGCCGGCGGCTAAGGCGCCCCCCGCGGCTCCCGCGGCGCGCGCGGCGATGGTTCAGGGGTTCGCCGGGCCTGCGGCGACGGCAGCGGCGCGCAGGCTCGTCGTCGCCACGCCGTCGGTCTCGGAACGCCAGGAGTCGCCGGCGAGTCTGCCGATGCTCCGCGGCGCATCCGGCGGGCGAGCCTTGGTGGTGGCCGCAGTCGCGCCTGCGCCGAAGACGCTCGCGGCTGTGGATGCGATGCTCCGCCCTCGCGGCGGCGGCGGCGGCGGCAGCAGCGGTAGGGCCTTGAGCTGCTCCCCTTCACAGCACAACACGAGTCGCTTCACTTAATTGATTGTCCGACAGACCAAAATATCTCACCGAAGTCGCTTTCACTCTATTGATTGACATGACAGACCAAAATACGAGCAGCATTGGGTGCTGGTCCTCATATCCACTCAGACTACAGTACCTGATATGCCTCGACAGTGCTCTTGAGCTGAAAAAGAGAACCAGTGTAAGACCCTGGGTGGCGGCGGCGGCAGCAGCAAGGCCTGGCAGCAGCTCACCGCGCCCGACAAGAGCCGCAAGCGACGCATCGTCGACGACAACAACGACGACGCCGCCGCCGACAACCGGCAGAACCCGTTCAACCCGTACCCCAAGCGGAGCCGCCATGTCAAGGAAGAAGCTGCCCCTGCCGCCGCCGCCGCCGCCAGGCAGGGGCTTCCACTCGTCCACTTCTCAGGTCATGCTGTGCCGTTTTTGCCACTGAAACCTCCCAACGCACTTCGAACCCTCGTTTCTTGAGTGCACTGCAAGATAATTGGTGTGGGACACAAAACGAGCTTACGTTGAGCCGGTAAGTGGACGAGCGTACGACCCTCTAACCCGGAGCCCACTGGCCAGCACCGCCGTCGCCGCCGCCACTGCTCGTGCCGCCTCCGCCGCAGCGCGCGCCGCCATCGCCGCTGCCGGCATCACAAACACCACCTTCCCCAACTCCGTCGCCACCGCCGTGGCGCGCGGCGCCGAAGCGGCCGCGCGTGCCGCGGTCGCCGCTGCCGGCAACTTCCAGCGCAGCCCCCGCTCGATCGTCCCCACGCAGGTCAAGTCGGGCAGCTTCCAGCGTAGCCCCGTCACCACGCAGGCATGGGCTTACACTCGTCCACTTTTAGGCTCAACCTAAGCACTTTTAGTGGGATGGGGGCTCACACTCGTCCACATTTCAGCTCAACGTGAGATGGTTTCGTCACGACATCACTAAACCATCCCATTACAAAGCGCTCAGGTTGAGCTGAGAAGTGGACGAGTGTAAGCCTCTGCACGCAGGCCAAGTCGGGCACCCGGATGATCATCCCCACGCAGATCAAGTCGGGCCGAGCCAGCGGCAAGCCGCCGGCGCCGATGACGTGCTACTCCAACTTCTTCTTCAGCTGCGGTCGCATCCGCCTCACCGGCGGCGGCTCCCACGCCTCGGCGCTTCAAAACCGCCTGTACCTCGTAGGGCCTGGGCATGCCTTCATTGCCTGGATATTGCGTGGATAGAGCCCGAAATGCCTGGTTATTGCCCGGATATAGCCCGGATTGCCTGGATATTGCCTCCATACTGCCTGCATACTGCCTGAATTGACTGGATATTGCCTGGATATTGCCTCCGTACTGCCTCCATACTGCCTGGATTGCCTGAGTTGACTGGATATTGCCGGGATATTGCCTGGATATTGCCTGGATATTACCTCCATACTGCCTGGATTGCTTGAATTGACTGGATATTGCCTGGATGTTGCCTGGATGTTGCCTGGATATTGCTAGCCACGTCATTGACACGCGTTGGGACACCTCGTTCCTCGAGCTAAATTGCATCCGATCACGTGGCGAGCAATATCTGGACAATACATCCAATGACGTGGCGAGCAGTAAATGCCCGGCCCTGGTACTCGGTAGACCGGTGCACCGCCGCGCGGACACTGGCTGCCGTGGGCACCGACCGCGCGGGCGGTAGTGGCCGGTACTTCACGTACACCACGGCGTCCCCACCACCGTTCCCGGCCGGACACCCGCTGCTGCCGGCTGAGGTAGGGGGTGCAGGTTGCCCCCATGTTGACCCCGGCTTGACCGCGCTTGGTTTCAGCGTTTAAATCTAAACAATGAGAAAGAACAAAGGCTTCCGCGTGTATGAGGAGGCGCCAGGGTTCAGCCCTGGCCCTCGTGTAGAAAATGTGATGAAGCGTTTTCAAACTTTGCTTTCAGTTTCAACTGGCGCCACTACACTGAGGGCGTGAACAAGGAGGCGGCTATCCGCTGGCTCCGCGACATCTGCGAGGGCATCATGCAGACGAAGAACCCGCCGCCCAACCCCGCTGGTGGCGCCTCGCCATTGGCTGCTGCGTCTGCGGCGGCGGCTGTGATTGGTGCAGGCAAGTCTAAGAGTCACAAGTCCAAATCTGGCAGGGGGGCTATTGAGAACAAGCACTCGACCGACGTCAAACCGACGAACAGTCGGCATGTCTGTACGAGCATTAACCCTGATGGAAGTCATGCTCAAATATGGTTGATGTGCTTCATCTCAATGACCCTCCTGCCAGGCCCGGGCTCCCACCTGTCTGGCAAACACAAAAGCGGCGGAAAGAAGGGAGGGTCGTATTACAAGGCCCAGAGAGCTCTTAAAGCTGCTGCTTCCGGCGCGCGCTCCGGCCCCTCGTTCCACGCCTCCACCGTTCCCATCGTGCTGTGCGTCCATCCCGGTGGTGACGGTGTCTCCCGCTACGTGTCGTACTCGGAGGTGCAGGGGGTGCTGCGCGACGGTGGGGCGGTGCAAGTTGACCCCAGCTTGACCCCGGATTGACCCCACGCTCACCCCGGGTTGACCCGAGATTGACCCCAAGTTGAACCCAGGTTGACCCCATATTCACCCTGTATTGACCGCGCTTGGTTTCGGCCATTGAAACTAAAATACGATGAACAGCTTTCAAACTTTGCTTTCAATGTCAACTTGCGCCTCTACGCCACGGCCGCCGCACGCGCCTCTTCTACCTCCTCACCGCCGGTGCCGCCGGCAGCGGCAGCAGTGGGTCCTCGCGGTCGCACGGGACCAGCGCGCCGCGGCTACTGGCCGTGATGGGCGAGGAGTCGGTAGGGCCTGACAGATAATGCTCGCCACTTTAACCAACGCATTTGAGCCCCCGTTTATTGAGTTACATGGCATCCTATGACGTGACGAGCAATAATGTATGGCTCTAGGAGTCGGCTCGGATGGACAAGCACTACCGGTACTCGGTATCTCAGGATCTGCTGGACGTGGCCATGGACGATGCGGGGCGCCCGTTCAGCTCGCCGCCCAACCGCTTCAAAAACGCCGGGGTGGTGCAGGTAGGGATTGATGGATACTGCTCGCCACGTCAGAGATTACTATTTCACACAAGGAACTAAGTTTCGAAATGTGTTTGATGACGTGGCAAGTACTACCCATCAGTCCCTGGGTGCAGGAGTGGCTGCAGGCGGTGGTACGCGCCAGCGGCGGCGCACCCCCCGCTCTGGTAGGGACTCATGGATAGTGCTCGCCACGTCATAGGATGACATTTATTTCACCACGTATAGCATTCATCGAACCCCAAGGCACTCACATGGGCCATTTCAATGATACTGAGTCCACTACATTTGACTCAAGAAACGAGGGTGCAAAATACGTTTGTTGACGTGGCGAGCATTATCCATCCATCCCTACGCTCTGGCCCGGGCGGCGGCGGCGGCGCGGGGCGGCGCTGGGCTCGCGGGGCGTGCCGTGCGCTTCAGCGGCAGCGACGGCCGCAACAGCGCGGAGACAGACAACGACATGGACATCTACGACGACACCGAGGACGGCGACGAATACGACGAAGAGGGCGGCGGGGAGTACGGTGATGATGAGGGTTACAGCGATGAGGAGGAGGAGGAGGAGGAGGGGGCGGACACGTGGGAGGCACTGGAGCAGAGCCTGGTAGGGACTGATGGATAGTGCTCGCCATGACATCAAACGCATGTTGGACTGCTGGATAGTGCTCGTCACGTCATAGGGTGCCATGTCGCTCAAGAAACGATGGTTCAAAATGCGCGTGTCTCGTTTCAAAATGCGTGTGATGACGCGGCGAGCACTATCCATCAGTCCCTAGAGCCTGGGGCCCGTGATGTACGAGTGGTGCACCGGGGCGGCGGCGCCCGAGGCGGTGCGCCGCCTCACAGCCATGGCAGAGCGCATCAACCGGGGGGTCGCCGCCAACGCCGCCGCGGCCGGCGCGGCGCCGTCGCCGCCGCCGCCGTCGCCGCCGCCAGCGGCGATGGACCTTGGCGACGGACCTTGCGCGATCTGCACCGCGGCGAAGAGGAAGTGTGGGTAGGGACTGATGAATAGTGCTCGCCAAATCATGGGATGCCACACAACTCAGAAGCCGAGGTTTCGAAATCTGTGTGATGACGCGGCGAGCGTGCTCGCCACGTCATAGTGCACCACTCAACGCAAGAACCGAGGATTAGAAACTCGTATGATGATGTGGCGAGCACTGCCACGTCATAGGATGCCACTCAACTCACGAAACGAGGATTAGAAATTCGTTTTATGACGTGGCGAGCACTATCCATCAGTCCCTAGCGCACGGTCCCCCATGGCGCCGGCGACTTGCATGCGGGGCGGCGGCGGCGACAAGCGGGCCGCGGCGGCCGCGACGGCGGCGGCGGCCACCGGGGGGCGGCACCGGCATGGACTAAAGGATGGTGCTCGCCACGTCATAGGATACCATTTGACTCAAGAGACGAGGAATCATAACGCGGCGGATGACGTGGCGAGCATTAATCCATCAGGCCCTGGGCACCGGCTGACGAACCGCGATGCGATGAGCATCCTGCGGGAGCTGGCCCGGCGGTGGGAGAAACGCGTCAACATGGACGTCTTGGAGACGACGCAGATCGCGCACGCAGTGGCGGCGCTGGCGGTGGCCGAGAGCGGGATGGTGGGGCGCTTATTGACGTTGAATCTCCTCTTCGTCGTCGTCCTCCTCCTCCTCCTCCTCCTCATTCTCCTCCTCCGTATCCACCCCAAAGGTATGTCATGATCTGATCTCGGCCGAGTGCTTGTTCTCCAACGACCCTGTTGCTCGGCAGCGGAGGTGGCGGCGACTGCGCAGCGCATGGTGGTGCGGTGGCGCGACAGTATGGAGCGCACGGTACGGGCGCTGGAGGCGCGCCAGACGCGCCAGTAGGGACGTGACAGGTGGCGGGGCGGCCAGTGGGGAAGTGACAGGTGGCGGTGACGGCGCAGCGCATTGTGGTGCGGTGGCGCCGACGGCATGGAGCGCACTGTCAGAGCGCTGGAGGCACGGCAGATGCACCAGTAGAGGCGGGGCCGGTGACAGCGACGGCTGGCGGCGGCGACGGCTGGCGGCGGCGACGTGAGCGACGGTGCGGTGGCGGCGGCGGCGGAGCGGCGGCGGCGGCGGCGAGGACTGATCGAGCGCGATCATGATTGCGCCGCCGCGGGCGCGACGAGAGAACGGAATAGCGATACATAGACGTGACCAAGACATCCACCTCAGGTGATTGCGCCGCGGGCGGCGAGAGAGAGGGAGAGCGACGCGAGCGATTCACGTTGGGTGATCGCGCCCACGATGTTTCAATGTAGATGAACGACCGAGCAATGTAGGTAAACAAGTGAGCAATGTAGATGAACGAGTGAGCAACGATGTATCATAGCTGTAGAGAAGATCTGTATGACAACTAGCCACGCCTGAAATGGCGGAGGGGGTCGATGAACGTTAGTAAATAAAAACTAGCCACGCCTAGCTCACAGCAGCAAACCACACATAAACAATATAAGATGAACCAATGCTCCGAGGCCGCGTCCGCAACTTCGCGTCCGAGCCCGCCTGGCAATGCATAACTACGTTCAGCACCGGACTTACCTGCATGAGTCCAACCGACAGGGTGTCGGATTTTTGTACCCCCTTCATTGACCGTTTATAACTCGAGAGCGCTTTTGCGGCGACCGTCCCCTGCTTCCAACTAGACTGGGTCCGGCCAACCCCCGCTGGAATAATCCTACTCTCAGTGAACTCCGGTTGCTGAACAGCGTAGACTGCAGAATGAAATTAGATAGGCATGTTCCTGATCTCTTTGAAGACGAGCCTGGTGAGCAGCAGGCCCGCGATGAGGTCGGCGGCGTATAGCATGAAGAACACGTTGTTCCAGTCGTTGGTGTGCGCGCTGATCCACCCCGTCATCATCGGCCCCACAGCGGCGCCAATGGACCAGCCAGGAGGGTCATTGAGAACAAGCACTCGAACCGAGATGGGAACATGACTTGCCAGGTCATAGAGAACAAGCAGTCGACCGAGATCGGAGCATGACTTACCTTTGAAGTGAATTATCATACAGACGGATGGAGAAGGAGCAGGAGATTCAACGTCGGTCGAGTGCTTGTTCTCAAGATTCCCTCAGTCAGTCCGCCAAGCGGGAGGAGGGCCATAGAGAACGAGCACTCAAACCGAGATCGGGGCATGGAGGGCTTATCGTCGATTCAACGTCGGCGGAGTGCTTGTTCTCAAGATCCCCCCTGCCCTGTGCCGTCGATGATGGCCGTCACCGTGGCCAGCGCGCGGGCGTTACCCTTGAGGCTCTCGTGCGTGCCCAGATCCGCCGACACCGCCCGGTTGCAGGGCCATGAAACCACCAGACCCAACACCGTTTTTTCCATGAAACCGCCTAGCCCAACATCACTTTGTCCACGAAACCACCCAAGTACTGTTACCGCACCACCCCAGTGCGGTCATGCACCACCCAAAGTGCGGTCACTGCACCACCCAAGTGCGGTCACTGCTCCACCCGATACAGGTCACTCCACCACCCCTGCCGTGGTGATGAGCGCGTAGGGGCCGTTGACCAGCATGCCCGCCAGCATCATCAGGCGGCAGGGTCACTGAGAACAAGCACTCGACCGAGATCGGAGCATGACTTACCTTCAGGGTGAATGGGCAGCAGGGTCATTGAGACCACGCACTCGACCGAGATCGGAGCATGATTTACCTTCAGGGTGGACGCTCACACAGTCGCGCGGAGGAGGAGGAGATTCAACGTAGGCTGAGTGCAAGTTCTCAATGACCCCCTCATACAGACGCGCGGAGGAGGTCGGTGGAGTGCGTGTTTGGAATGACCCCCACATACAGACGTCTGGAGGAGGAGGAGGAGAAGGAGGAGAAGGAGGAGAAGGAGGAGAAGGAGGAGGAGGGAATTCAACGTCGGTGGAGTGCATGTTTTCAATAACCCCCCTGCCAGGAATATGTTGGCACTCATGGAGGAGCTGCCGTACTCGCGATACATGTACAGCACGGGGATGGAGAGGTATACCATGCCGGCGCACGTCAACGACCGCGCGTTGAACCGGTCCGACACGTACCCGGCCAGGATGCCGCCGGCCACACCGCCAACGTCGAACAGCGTGGACAGCCAGGAGGGTCATTGCAAACGAACACTTGAACCGATATCAGACATGCCCGCGTGACTTGCCTTCAGCGTAAATGCTCATAGAGATGCGAGGAGGAGGAGGAGGAGATTCAACGTCGGTCGAGTGCTTGTTCTCAATGACCTCCCAGCCAGCTCGCCCGCCTTGGCCGCCGTGACGTACTCGCCGCCGATGGGGGTGCGCTCAATGTAGAACGGCAGCCAGTACAGGAAGGTGTACGCCACCAGCTTCGTGAAGAACAGGCACAGCGAGAACGTGATGACGCCGGGGATCCGCAGCGCTGTCATGAACCCAGCCGCCTTTTCCTTCTTGCGCATCTGCCCCCCCTCGAGAACCGGCTGGATCTCGCCACCCTCCTTGCAGGAGGGTCATTGAGAACAAGCACTTGCACACTTGCACGGAGATCGAGCCTGACTTACCTTCAGGGTGAACGCTTATACAGACCCGTGGACTTGACGCGTCGAATCAATGGAGGGTCTAGCTTGTGGGTGTGGGTTTCGTTAATACTTAGGATTTGATCGTTAGACTTGCAATGTAAGACGAATGAATACAATGTTGGTCGAGTGCATGTTCTCAATAGCCCCCTGCCTTGTCCCCGCCACCGCCGCCGCCCGCCGCGCCATGCGGGCTCGGGTGCCCCACGTCCTCCGGCGCCACCACCGCGGAGCAGGGCCCTACATCAGCTTCTGCCAATCAAGACTCAGTAAACCACTCTCTCAACCAATCACACGAGGGCCTTCAGCCCCATCGACCAATCACACGAGGGCCGTCAGCCCCATCGACCAATCACACGAGGGCCGTCAGCCCCATCGACCAATCACACGAGGGCCTTCAGCCCTATCGACCAATCACAGGAGGGCATTCAGCCCCATAGGCCGATCACACGAGGGCCTTCAGCCCCATAGACCAATCACACGAGGGCTTTCAACCCCATCCACCAATCACACGAGGGCCTTCAGCCCCGTCGACCAATCACACGAGGGCCTTCAGACCCATTTAACAATCACACGAGGGCCTTCAGCCCCAACGACCGATCACACGAGGGCATTCAGCCCCATCGACCAATCACACGAGGGCCTTCAGCCCCATCGACCAATCACAGGAGGGCGTTCAACCCCATCGACCAATCACACGGGGGCCAACAGCCCTACCAGGAAACCCCACACCAGCAGGCCGCAGACCATGGTGAGCACGCCGTTGATGATGAAGGCCCAGCCCCACGGTAGGGTCATTGAGCACTCGAACCGAGATCGGAGCATGACTTACCCTCAGGGTGATTGCTCATACAGACGTGCCGAGGAGGAGGAGGAGGAGGAGGAGGAGGAGGAGGAGGAGGAGGAGATTCAATGCCGGTCCATTGCTTGTGCTCAATTACCCCCCTGCCCCAGTTGGCATAGCGCAGCGCAGAAGCGGCGAGCATTGTGCCGAGGATGTTGCCCACACTGGTGTGCGCGTTCCAGACTCCCATGATAAGTCCGCGCTTGCTCTTGCCAAACCAGTTGCCCATGCGGTAGGGTCATGGAGAACAAGCGCTCAGTTGAGTTCGGAGCATGACTTATACCTGCTTTGTAAGTGGTCATACAAAACCGCGGAGGATATAGCAGGAGGTGGAGGAGGAGATGCAACTGCGGTTGAGTCCTTGTTCTCAACGAGCCCCCTGCCATGACGGATACCACGGATGGCCACCCCGTGCTCTGAAACACGCCCGCCATGATCTGTACCAGCATGGAGGGACTGGTGGATATTGCTCGCCTCGTCATAGGATGTCATTTAAGTTAAGAAGCGAGGGTCCAAATGCGTAAAATGACGTGGGGAGCGCTATCCACCAGTCCCTTTGAGGGTATGTATGCAATTGCTGACATGGCGAGCACCATTCATCAGTCCCTCTGAGGTTATAAATGCAGTTAATGTCGTGGCGAGCACTATCGAACAGTCCCCACCAGCACGTAGAACGTCATGTTGTGCTGCTCCCACCCGCGCCCAAACCCGAACACGGTCACGAAGAAACCACTGCCGACCATGCCAATCGTGAGGAACACACGTAGGTCCATGCTGTCCCTGGCAGGAGGGTCATTGAGAACAAGCACTCGAGCCGAGGTTGGAGCATGACTTACCTTCAGTGCAAACACTCACCAGGGTCATTGAAAACAAGCACTCGAACCGATGTCGGAGTGTGACTTACCATCAGGGTGACTGCTCAAACAGACGCGTGGACTCTGTTTCTCGATTAAACGTTAGTCGAGTGCTTGTGGAGGAGGAGGAGGAGGAAAAGGAGATTTAACGTCGGTCGAGTGCTTGTTCTCAATCACCCCCCTGCCCGATGTGCCCGCTGAAGAACATGCCGATGGAGTACGCGGCGAGGAACGCGACGTCGGTCCGCCCGAGAAGGTCGTTGCCGTCGGGCCCGTTGAACGGCGCCCAGTTGTAGAGGCACAAGTTGAAACTGTAAGCAAACGTTGATAGCGTTGCCGCGGTCAGGCTTCGCGGCGCGTCGGCGGGGGCTGTCCACCTGCGTCCGCAAGGTCGTCCGGCTCGGGGGCGGCGACGTCATATTTTAGCTTCAAGCGCTGAAACCAAGGGCGGTCAACCCGACATTAACCCGGGGTCAACCTGCATCGCCCTGCCCAGCCCTGCTCGCCTCCCTCACGCGCCTCGCTCGTGGGGTTCAGCACGCTCTTCACAATCGACGGAGGCTTGCGGCTCGCATGGTACATCATCTATGGGACAGGGGACAGAGGGGGCAGTGGAAAGAGTGGAGAGCGGAGGGAGGAGAAAGCGTTCGTCAGTACCATGAAGCTGCATGCCTTAATGCAAGCCCAAGCTGTATGCATAGAGGCGCATCCGTCGAGCGGTGTCGGGGAGCCCCGCTTGTGCGACAGAGGGCCCCGCGTGTCGAGGAGGAGTACCAGGTGAGGTGGGATGGGTCGGTGGAGAAGTGACGACTTTTTTATGTCATCAGCCTCCCCAACAACTCGTCCTCAAGAATAAGCGCGGCTCCCTCGGCGTGGCCTAACAGCGCGGCGAGCGCGCCCGACAAGCTCACGAGGACGAGGTGCGGAGGGGCGGTGGCGGGGCATTGCATGGCGGAAGGATCGGCCCGGGGGTTGGACGGCAGCGGGGCGGTTGGGGCGGTTGGGCAGGCGGGGGCGGGGGCGGTTGTTACTCACGTATGACAAAAATGTAATGATGAGCACGAATGCGCGGTACTGGCCGGAGGTGAAGTTGCGCCCGCCGCGCGCGGCGATCACCATGGCCATGCCCGGGGGCAGCCGCGACCGCTCCATCTCGCAAAGGACCTTGGGTTCAGCCTCGTAGGAGGGTCATTGCGAACGACGACTCGACCGACGTTGGTTGTTTTTGGACGAAAAACTACATTGTACAGCTGTCCACCACGAATCGAGTCACGTACGTACGTTGTGTCTGAGCATCCACCTTGAAGTCCGTTCTGCGTTCGAGTCGTTGTTCTCAGCAACCCCCCTGCCTCGACCTGCGAGTCAAAGAACATGCAGTGGCCCGCGTTGAACAAGCAGCCAGTCCCGTTGGACCGATGCGATGTGAGGCACCCAGGGACTCCTCACGGGTTGCTTTACCCCGCGTGCGCCTGACCGCTGGCGCCCTTCGGTCCTATCGCGCGCCGTCAATCACCCACCGGGTGCGACTCGCTTCTCAGTGGCGATCGAACCGAGGAGGACGATCCGGTATGCAGCGCTGTGGACGCGCGTGTGGAGGGGCACCGTGACACATCCCGCCGCGATGCGATGCTCTCCCAAGAAAAGAAAAACCCTAAGTCGGAGACCCAAAATACTTGCCTGATCTAAACCCTAAACCTAAACTCTAAACCGTCAGCTAGCTTCCGCTAGCAAACTCTACACTTGCCGCCGGGATGCACCATACCACTGCGACAGCTGCTTCCTCTAAGTCCGAACTCGACTCGGTTCCTCTGATGTTTACGCACATGTGAGTGGCTGACGCGGACTGAGCAAGATGGAGAGAGGATCGTATACGAAGGATAATACGCCCCGGCCCCGCGCTTCGGGCCACGGCGAAAGCCTGGTGCCTCCTTACATTCGATGAAGCGTCTATCTCTCCTCGGACATTTGATACCCGTATATGACCGTTGTATTGCCGCTACGCCTCGCTCCATGGGTGTATGCGCGCGAGCGTGTGTGTGTGTACGAGAATTCGAAAGCAATATAATCGTAGGCTGAAGAATCTACCGAGCAACCTATCCCATAGAGACCACACAGCAGAAACAAAAATGTAATACCATCTACCAGGCAACAGCGCTGTACCCGCGCGTTGCTAGCTAGCCGCTGGGTCTACACCGTCGTTTGCGTACTAGCTATGTCACACGTCCCACGCCCTACTGAGCGGGAGCGGAGAGTTTGGTTGACTTCGATCTGTAGTGGAATGTGCCACACATTTCCTTATGCCCACCCGCAATCCAGTCTTGTTTCTGACACGCGTCGCCACAGTATCGGGCGGTCTTGCACTGCGGGCAAACCTTGAACTCCTTCAGAAGGCCCACAACTTCGCACGTCTCATTCTGGCAGAACTTAGCCCCCTCCAACGATGCTCTGCGAAAATTGTCGAGGACGTTTGACGGGATCATGCCCCCCCTTCCGCAGCCAATGTAACACTCCTGTCAGAACATCTAGAGGAACGTCGTGACCCTCCATGACCCCAGTAGACAGGACACCGGCGGCCTCCCCCACGTGCCCGACCTCGCGGGCATAGGGCTGGTCTCCGTACATGTGAGTGGCGAGTTTCACGCACGCAACGGCGTGGCCGTTCTCCGCAGCCTTGCGCAACCATTGCATCGCCCGCCGTTTGCTACGCGTGACGCCGCGCCCTAGGGCCTGGCAGACATTGCCCCTCGCTATGTGACGCCAGTTTAAACGAAGTAACGAGGGTTGACGATGTGATGACGTGGCAGGCAAAATATGCCGGACCCAACCGCGGCCAACAGTGTACATGAGGCTGAGGTTGTTCGCCGCGAGCTCGTGACCGGCATCTGCCGCCCTCCTGTACCAGTCCGCCGCCGCCGTGTAGTCAGGCGCCGCCCCGCCCTTCCCCGAGTCGAGCATGACCCCGAGGCTCATCAACGCTTGCGGCAACCCAGCCTCGGCGGCTTTGGTGCCCCACTTCATGGCGTGCTCGTATTCCTTCCTCTCGACGTGAATAGCTCGCAACGCATCAGAAGCGTACGCGTGCCCTTGCCCTGCCGCCTTCTCCAGAAGCGCCGTGCCCTCCCTTGCGTAGGGTTGGCACCCGCAAGTAAAACATTTGTCATCTTCAGGTGACCGCACCGACGCGTTTCGGTTGGTGAGCGAGCTGAAACTGTGCGGAGCAAAGTTTCAAGTGCAATCTTTCAAACCTACATCCGCCATGGGCGATCTGCCGCTCGCGCCCAGGGGTGTGCCCATATTCCCATCCGCTCGACAGACCAACAGGCAACCCTGGCTGAACTGTGCTTCCCCCTCCCCCTTAGCGGCCCTCTGCTGCACGACCTCGGCTCCGAGCGCATATAGCAACGCCGAGGGGTTGGGTCAGGCAGATACCGCTCGCCACATAATGTACCGCGCTTTGAACCCTCGTTTAGTCAAACTACTAGCCAGTTTGCCATCCTGATGCCACCCTAGTTAGTTTGTGGCTGATGGGTTGATCGTGCTGAAACCTGCTGCTCTGCTGTCCTTTGAGATACAATCTCTCCTCTTCTTATTCTCGTCACTTGAGTTAGATGACGTCCTATGACGTGGCGAGCAAGGCAATATCCGTCGGGCCATACGAAGGGATCTGCCGCCTGCGTGCAGGGGCTTACACTCGTTCACGTCAGAGCTCAACTTGAGCAACTCCAGGGCACGTTCATGAGCTAAGTTGGGTTATAGACTCTACGGTGGACAGAAGAGCTCAAGTTGAGCTGAATCGGGAACGAGTGTAAGCCCCTGCCTGGGTGGTCCAATCGCCGAGCGGGTTCATGTTTAAGTTTGCGAGCGCGGCGCCAGCACCCGCGGCGGCGGCGGCTCCCGTCCTGGCCGGCGCGCGCTTGGCGGCATCTCGCTCAGCTTTGCGACGCTCCTGGCGAGACGGCGGCATGTGACGGAATGAGCGGCAGCGGCCGCGGCCTGAAGCCAGGGGCTTACACTCGTCCACTTTTCAGCTCAACTTGAGCGCTTTGTATGGGATAGGGGGTGCGCGTAGGGGTTCTGTAGCCCGTGTTGAGGGGGTGTTAGGGGGTGTTTAGGATGTTTAGGGTGTTTCCTGGTGTCAGTCACGACTGAAGTTGAGCTGAGAAGTGGACGAGTGTAATAAGCCCCTGCCTGGAGCTGGAGCCCGCGCAGTGCGATTGAATGCGAGTGCGATGAAGTCTCTCGTCTCTCCGTATAAAATCGACGAACTTGTGGTGGCCGGCCGGGTTCGCGTCAGAGAGCGGACGACAGGGAACACCGTCGAGGAGGGCACGTATCGTTGCGCGCACGCGGGGCGCCGCGCGGTATGCCAGTGGGATGCCCAACGCGTGCTCAAAACCCTAAAACCCTGAAAATTACGCTACCTGTTGGTGTATAAAACCCCAACCCTAAACCCTGGAGGGCACGGGCTCGGCACGTCCGCGACGTCTTATCTCCAAACCGAAGCTACGGCGGCGCCGGCCCCTGTTCACCACCGCACGCTCACCGCGTCGCGCACCCCCCACGTGACTCAAGATGGCGGCCTGCGCCATGTCAATGTCATGCGCCGCCGCGCCCGCGCGGGCGCCCGTTGTAGCCCGCGCGTCGAGCGCCGCCCGCGTGCCTGCGGCGGCACAGATGCGAAGCGCCCCCCAGCGTCGCGGCGCGGTGGCCATGGCGGCGGCGGCGGACGGGAAGATCGCCGGCCTCACTGCCGATGGCAAGTTCCAGGAGCTGTGCAAGGCGGAGATCCCCGTGCACCTCCCCAGGTGCGCACCCGCCCCATCCTTCGACGCCGCACGCCCCCGTCCCGAAGGCCAAACAAAAGGTGGAAGCTCTGCTTTTTGCTTCCACCTGGACAATCCGTGACGGCGGAACTGCCTACGATGCGTATGGTGGCGCCCACTGAAGGCATTTTGGTCTCCGTGCTTTCCGCGACTACCTGCTTGACACACTCGTCCACTAGAGGGCACCCGCTCCCATGGACAGCATCCGTTCCTCCCTTGCTTGAGTCACGGATTGAGTGAGATCTCTGTGGCTTCGAAGAAAAAGACGGCGCTCGGGCCGACTGTGTACTCGTACTCGTTACCTGACCCTGACCTCGCACCATCCCGGCTCCGCGCGACAGGCATGACTTCCTGAAGCAGATGTACCGGTGGCAGATCATCGGGTACGAGGCAGGGGGGGGTTGAGAATGACACTCGGCCGACGTTGAACCTCCTCCTCCTCCTACTCCTCCTCCTTCTCCTCCTCCTCCTCCTCCTGCTGATCCCCCTCCTCCTCCTCCACTCCCCCTCCTCCTCCGCCTCTTCATCGCCTCCGCCCTCCTCCTCCTCCTCTTCCTCCTCCTCCTCCTCCTCCTCCTCCTCCTCCTCCTCCTCCTCCTCCTCCTCCTCCTCCTCTCCTCTTCCCCCCTCTCCGCGTTGTCTGTGTGAGCATTTACCGTGAAGGTAAGTCACGCTCCGACGTCCGAGCTCGGTCGAGTGCCTGTTCTCACCGACCCTGCTGCGAGGACAACGGGCTGGCGTCGTACGGCAAGCGCATGGACATCACCCTCATCGACGGCGACGTGAGTGGCAGCCATCCTATTCCCATATCTTACAGTCTCTGGAACTGGCATTCCCCGCTGTGTCCCCTGTCCACCTCCACTGACAGCCGTCACAGCCGTGGCAGCCGTGGCTGCAGGGCCGGACACGGCGTCCCCTTTCCAGTTGAATTGTCAGCCGTCTCAGCCGTGGCATCACAGCCGTGGTTGCTGGGCCTGACACGGCGTCCCCTTTCCACCTCAACTGCCACCCGTTACAACTGTCAGGCTGTGGTCGTGGCCCTGAAACCGCACAAGTTGTCACCACTTCATCAGCGCCGCAAGCTGTACAGGCCCTGACGTGTGCACTATTCGAAGCGTCAGTGACCTCGTCCGGGGTTGCTTGTCGTCAAAAATAATGCTACAACAACACAAATCTTGGTCAGCATGCCGCTCTGATCCCGTGAGCGGAGGGCAATCAAGAGTTTGACATCTGCCGCCACGCAGTGTACCCGCCAGCCGTCACAGCTGTGGCTGCAGCGCCGGGCACGGCGTCCCCTTTCTTAGCTCAACGTCGGTCGTCACAGCTGATTTAGCTGTGATTGCAGGGCCTGGCACGGTGTCCTCTCTCCACCTCCACTGCCAGCTGTCACATCTGTGGTATCACAGCCGCCACGTCATTCCCCCTCGCGCCACAAGCTGTACAGGCGCTGATGTCATTCAGGTACCGCCCACCGCGTGTCGCAGGATGACCTGACCAACGGCATGTGCGTCAACATCTACGACCAGCGGGGCGGCGAGGAGGAGAAGATCTGCGAGGTAGGCCGGTGCAGGTTGTTCCCTGCTTGACCCGGGCTTGACCCCAGATGCACCCCAGCTTGACCCCAGCTTGACCTCAGCTTGAGACCTGGCTGAGCCCAGCTTGACACCAGCTTGACCCCAGCTTGACCCCAGCTTGTCCCCTGGTTGACCACGGCATGACCGCGCTTGCACCTGACATATTACGAAGCGATTTCGAACTTTGATTTCAATTTCAACTTGCGCCGCTACAGCGAGCTGATCTGCGAGATGGACACCGAGCAGGTCAACACGTACGACACCTTGATGCCTAACAAGGTAGAGCGGTGCAGGTCGAAACTCGTGTTTGCAGGCACCGAATATGACTTCGTTCTACTCGGTCCGACCCCCTCTGACATAAGAAACTGAGGGGTCAAATCGCCACACCCTCATAACTGGGCAATTTGACGGGTTATTACCTCAAGCAGGTCGACGAATCGGCCGGTCGGCTCTGTCGACCGAGTAGCGGAATCAGCTACTCGCCACTCAAACCTGAGATTTCTTATTGTAGAGGGGCTCTGCGCGAGTAGTTGGCGTGTCTGACTTATTGCTCGTGTGTAATACCCTTTGATCTTATCATGTGCCACTCTACTGCAAGCGCCTGGATTCAGCGCTTGAATCCAAAATACGACCAACTGCTTTCACAACTCTTTTGCCCGTGTGTAATACCCTTTGATCTTATCACGTGCTACTCTAGTGCAAGCGCCTGAATTCAGCGCTTGAAACAGTAAATACGACTGACTGCTTCAAACTTGTACGTTCAAATGTCACACCTTGCGCTACTAACAGAAGGACGGCACCATCGACAAGTCCAACCGCAACGGCAAGGAGCAGTTTGTGAAGGCAGGTCGGCGCAGGTTCACCCCAGGTTGACCCCAGGTTGACCCCACTCCGGATTGACCACGCTTGGTTTTGGCGCTTGAAAGACCACGCTTGGTTTTTGGCGCTTGAAACTAAAACATGATGATCTGCAATCAGCTTTTGCTTTCAATTTTAACTTGCGGCGCTACGGCAAGGGTAAGTTCTTCATCATCAAGCGCCCAGTGCCGTTCGACGAGACGGTCAACCCCGTGCTCAAGGGCATGATCAAGGCAGGCACCTTCAATTTGAGTAGCACTCAGCTCCCTTTGACCTTAAGCCATGACCCCCTTTCAACTTGATGATCAAGGCAGGCTCTTGCAATCGCTCCCTTCCCTCACCCCACCCCACCGCTTCGGGGTTTTGTTGGCGCGTTTGCCTTTAACGCGCTTTCGCATTGTACTCGGACAACACGGCCTAAAGCTGAGCTCAAAATGGAACGAATGTAAGGCCCTGTCTCGAGGACATGACGCTGGCCATCAACAAGTACTACGCCTTCGGGTCCCCCTTCTCCGACGACTCCACATAAGCAACAGGCAAGAGGCCGCGGTGGTTTGGGTAGTGACGCGGAAACGGTCCCGCCTTGCCGACAGGAGATATGTATGGAGAGGTCGGAACCCATACTTTACACGGAGGGAGGACGGAAGGGTGATGCGCAGGGGCGCTGTACTGTAGTTGTGACAAGACGATGATTGTGTTTCCTGGTTGGATGTGAAATAGATAGCCATTGGATCCATCGGAGACGAGTGCGGAGGGTTTAAATAATATTACAATTCGCTGCCGAAACGACAGATGAGCAGAACACTCTTCGCCTGCTACGATAACTAAACACGCTCGCTGGGAGGCCTAAATCCTGACAGACCTCGAGTCTGACCGCCTTAAATGGCGGAGGGAGCTGCTTAATCGCTTAATGCACACCATGTCAGTGCCATGGGCCTTGATGACCGGTGTAAATAAACACGCTCGCGGGGTGCTCTCCATCCGCCTGACCCGGTCCAGCAGTTGACACGATGCGATGGACGACGACGGTGATCCATGATACGATTTCAGGATGCAGCCGGCCGTCTGCAGGACGTCTATGGATGACAGTGCCAGACCAGGTGGCCGGCGGCGCGGGCGCTGTGTGACCGCTGCCCGTGTGGTGCATAGGGTTGCTTCGCGCTCACCATCAGACCGTCTACGCAGATCGGGCGGGGCTGTCAAACGGGAATGTGAGTTTTCTTGAGTTGATAGACAGTCACTCATACAATGTACAGTCTAGATCAGCCTGCCGTACACGGCAGGTAAAAGGATGTATGGGCAAGGGTCTATTAAGTCAATGATCGCGACCATACCGCGCTACGAGCCATCCCCGTTTGATCCACCCACCCGATGAGCGTAGGTGTACAGCGTCTTGGGGCATGACTCTCGCGAGTCAATCATGCCACTTGTCAGCTCCTTCATCCGCCTGACCTGGTCCAGTAGTTGACTCGAGGCGATGGACGACGAAGTTGTGACGAAGCTATGGACGACATCGACCGAGATCATTACAGCGATGAAAGGCGCGGTGAAGAGTGCGGTGATTCTGGGCGATTATTTTAATGCAATCGTGTTTCGTGTATATGGAATGCGTCATCATTTCAATGTTCGTCGCTTTGTTGCGGCCAGGTACCGAGGTACCGACACCGTCACTTTGACACATATTGCTTGGACACCTTAAGCTCTAGCTATCATGTCAGACGTCCTCCTGGTGCCCGCGACTGTTTTCATGTCTACTGCGTTGTCGAGAGGAGATCGTGTAGTGCGTCATGTTGTGCGCGCGTCACCATCTCTGAGTTCGTTGCTTCGTGTGGTATAACGCCGAACCCAGAACACGAACACGAACACATGTTGCTTGGACACATTGGTGGCTCTTCACGCAGCGCTGAGCTCGTCCAGCCACGTGAGCACCTGATGCTTCCTGGGCCCACCAGCGCAGCGGCGCACGCGGTTCTCGTCCCAAGCCTCGCCGGTCGCGTCGTTCTCCCGCATCCACTGCAACACCTCCAGATGCCCGTTCATAGCGGCGTAAAAGCAAGTGTCTGAGTTCCACGGGCAGTCATGCTCCCGCGCCCACTGTAACCGCCAGGTGCCCGCCCGAAGCGGCGAGTGCCGGCGTGAACGAGTTCCACGGGCAGTGGTGCTCCCGCGCCCATTGTAGCACCGCCAAGTGCCCGGACCGAGCGGCGTATGCACACGTCGATGTGTCCCACGGGCAGCCGCGCTCCCGCACCCACTGCAACACCTTCAGGTGCCCGCCCTTAGCGGCCAACAGACACGTATCCGTATCCCAAGGGCAGCCGGTGTTGTGCAGCCACTCCAGCACCTCTCGGTTTCCGCCACAGGCGGCATATGTACAGGCCTCCTTCAAACACAGCGTTGAGAGGGGGAACGGCCGTGTCCTCTTCGCGCGCTTGGCCCACTGCATGAGCGCGGTCGCCGCCACCGCCGCCGCGCACCCACACCCCGCCCCCGCGAGCGAGGCGAGGTCCGTGGGGCCCAGCCGCCGCAGCACCTCCTGCTGAAGGAGGTGAGCGGGCAGGATCCCGAGCACGGGGCCGAGCACAGGCGCCAGGGGCGGAGGCGGGTCGACTTGCGCCGCGGTCTTCATCGGATCTTGCGGAAAGGAGTATCAGGATGTT
>Ga0307489_10000539_pt1 | contig 23213 bp, 45 predicted proteins | sample SB12metaG_FD_202247 | JGI IMG/M metagenome (GOLD analysis project Ga0307489, IMG submission 202247) | Sea-ice brine microbial communities from Beaufort Sea near Barrow, Alaska, United States - SB 1.2 | ecosystem: Environmental > Aquatic > Marine > Coastal | place: USA: Alaska | collected... | reverse complement strand
TTGACCGCGCTCGACTTTAGCCCATGATGCAAAAAAGTGGCGAACTGCTCTCGATCTCTGCTCTTAGTATTAACTTGCGCCGCTACTCCAAGGCTTTGGGCGATCTTCTGAGCGATCCGTGCAAAATGATGCGTGGTGATAACGTGTTGAAGATGAGTTGCGGAAGTGTCACTACCAGCTACGAGCTGTTTGGCCTAGGAGGCGGATACCAGGCGGGGACTTCAACTCGTCCACTTTTAAGCTCAACCTGAGCTGCTTCTGTCATCGAAACCTTGTCTGAAACCACCCCACACATTCCACAAAGAGACAGAGTGCTAACGTCGGGCCGGAAGTGGACGAGTGTAAGCCCCTGGTTCCAGGGCGCGTACACTGGCTCTGAACTCAACAACTTCGTGGTCAAGCAAGGCGGGGATCCGGCGGTGGTGATACTCGACGAGTTTGAGAAGCTTGAACGTAAAGCCCAGGTTGGGTTCATCGAGGTAGGGCGGAGCAGTTTGACCTCGTTGACCCCAGGTTGACCCCAGGTTGACCCCAGGTTGACCCGGGTTGACCCCAGGTTGACCCCATGTCGAATCTAGGTTGACCCCAGGTTGACCCCAGGGTGACCCCAGGGTGACCCCAGGGTGAGAGACCTCAAGTTGACCGCCAGTTGACCGCGGATGATTTCAACGCTTTGAAGCTTAAATGCGTCTTGAACCGCCGCCAAACTTCGCTTTCAATTTCAACTTGCGCCGCTACACACAGGCGTTTGATTCCGGGCAATGGGTTGATAAGAAGCTCAGCTCCCTTTTTCAGTCCCGGAAGGTGTGTTGCCGGAAAACAGTGTTTGTGCTCACGACGAACATCTTACTGCAAGGCAAAACTCTCGTCGCGCAGAAGAAGGAGTTGCAATCTCACTTTCCCAAGGTAGAGCGGTGAAGAATCAACCCATACTCGTATGAGACCCTTGTGGTTGAATGTTCCTTGTTTCAGCACTCAAAGAATTTCAATGTGATGAACCGCTTTCAAAGTTTAATTTCAAATTCAACTTGCGCCGCTACATCAAGGAGCTCATAGGCCGCATAATGGATATCCACACGTTTTCGACGGAGGTTTTCTCGCCTGAAGAGCGCCACGCGCTTCTGCTCGTCACCCTCAAGGAGGCCGCGAGGGCCCGCCAGGCAGGGGGGGTATTGAGACCAAACACTCGACCAACGTTGAACCTGGCTCCTCCTCCTCCGCGCGTATGTATGAGCATTCAACCTGAAGGGGAGGCATGCTAGATTCCGGTTCCAGTGCTTGTTCTCAATCACCCTGCTGCTAGGTTGGTGTCGACGTCCCGGATGTAAACCACCTCTGGCACGTCCGTGTGCCGTGCACAATCGCTGAGAAACTGTGGACAGACATGATTGACGATTCCACGTTTCACGAAATCGGTGTCCGTGAACTCGAAAGCAAAGCGCACTTCAGCCTCACGGACGCCGTTAACGATTACGAGGATCTGCACGACGGCAGCGACGACGAGGATGGCGAGCCTTGCTGGACTGACTGGGCGGCCGCGGAAGGATCACGGCCCGTCAGAGGCGATCTCACCGTGTCCCTCACTAGAGGAGGGGATCTGAAGGCTGAAAAATCGCCCGGCGCGGCCGTTTAGGCATTGTACAAAGAAGCCTCCGTTTGACCGAAACCAATGTCGCGTATGATGTGGCGCTAGACCTTTGGGCAGTGAAAGAAATGCATAAAATGTCATCATCGCTATGACCGCTACGCTACGCGAGGCGGTGACCCAGCAGCCGCAGCCACATTCGATGATAGTGACCACTCCTGTTGCCTGTCGCCGAAATTGGTCTGTACCGTTATCGTGCACGACAAGCGGCGGGGAGCGACGCTACGCAAGGCCCACTGTCCCCGCTCATTTGCATTTGTGCATTACAGCTTCATTGAGCCCTATTTAGCGTTGAGCTTCGACATTGTTAACGCATGTACCGTTTTTCGTCGTCTGTTGTGACTAACGACCAACCCCTGAATCATACAGGCGATTTACAGGTCGTTGCCAGATTTGTTATCCGCTTCATCGTCCTCCTCCTCCATGGACGGAAGCGGGCTGCCCGCCAGCCGCGCGCGCCGGCAGTCAGGGGCTTAAACTCGTCCACTTCTCAGCTCAAACTGAGCCGTTTCTGTCAATCAAACCACACCACCTATCCCGCAAAAAGTGTTTGCGTTGAGCCGAAAAATAGATGAGAGTTATGCTTGAAAGCAACAGCAATATCCTTAAACCCGTCCTATGTGTATCTCGAGGACTGATTCAAAGCTGTAGGAATAGGCCGATTTCGGTATATGACTTCCCGCGCCGAGCGCTGACGCTTTGCCCGCAACTCTGTATGGGCATTCAACCTGGCGCCCGGTTTCACGCGCGGAGCGCTGATACCTTGCCCGGAACTCTGTACGGGCATGTCACCCAGACGATATATCGAAGTCGGCCTATTGCTCTTGCCGAAAAATGGGCGAGAGGCAGCCCCTGCCGGATGTAGGATAGCTTGGGGAACTCCTTCTTGAGGTAGGTGTTGCCCTTGTCCTGGATCTTGCCCTGGTCTGGGTCCCCTCCGTACCCGGCTGTAGCGGCGCAAGGTGAATTTGAAAGCACAACTTGAAAGACTTCATCATATTATAGTTTCAAGCGCACAGTTCCAGGCGCTTTCAAAATGAGCTTCATCGGTTCAACCTGCACCGCTGTACCCGGCGTAGATAGCGTCCACCAGCTCCATTCCCTCGATCACCCGCCCGAATGGCGCAAACCCCAGGGGCAAGGGACCGACTTACACGACGTTTTTTTGACAAGGGTGGATGTGTTGGCATTTGCAAAGGATCCAGGCATCGGCACGCCCCCCGCCGCACCCCGGGTGCCAGGTCTAACCCCGGCCGGCCTCCGCCTGCGCGTCCATACTGGGTTGTCCTTGGGCAGCTTCACTCACTGGTGAATCGGAGCTTGGGTAGCTTCACTCACTGGTGACTGGTGTCATGGGTAGCTTCACGCATACACCCCCGCCGCACCCTGCCTGCGAGTCCAGACCCGGGTTGTCTTTGAAGTTGATGAACACCTGGCTGGTGCGGCTGTTGGGGCCCGACGTTTAGCGGCGCAAGTTGAGATCGAAACACTTGAAAGAATAATATCGTATTTTAGTTTCACGCGCTTAGTTCCAGGCGCTCAGTTCCAGGCGCTTTGAACTTGGTTGTCATTGGTTCGACCCGCACCGCCCAACCGACGTGGCGAACGTGATGGTGCCGCGCGCGTTGGTCTCGATGACCACGTCGTCTTTGATCTTGTTGTTCTGCCAGAAACCCGTGAGCAGGGTCTGATGGATAGTGCTCGCCACGTCATCAAACGCAGTTTAAGCACTCGTTAACTGAGTTATGTGGCATCCTATGACGTGGCGGGCATTATCCAACAGTCCCTACCCGTGATAGCTTTGTCGCCCGGGATGCCCCACTGCACGATGAAGTCCGGCACCACGCGGAAGAACCGATTCCACTCCCAGATGCCGAGCTCTACAATCTAAGGGTAGGGCCTCGCACAGACGTTGGGTTCGTCTCGTCATAGAATGCCCATCGCACATTCGCATGCGATAAGGTGCCCGGTAGGGCCTGGCAGATGTTGCACACCACGTCATAGGGATGTCTTTAAACTCGAGGAACGAGGGTTCGTAATGCGTGTAGATGATGTGGCGGGCGGTATATGACAGGTTGTAGCGCAGATGTTCCTCGCCACATCATAAGCCGCCATCCAACGCAAGAGGCAAGGTTTCAAACCGCTCGTCGACGAGGTGGCGAGCAATATCTACGCTACAAGTAGGCCCTGGCATGGCAGATACGGCTCGCCGTCCTACCTCCTTGAAGCGCGCGGCGCCGATGGGTGCCCAGTCCGGGTGGACCTCAATCTTCACGATGCCGCCCTTCGGTTTCTTCCCTTTGCTCTTTGACAGCACCACGTCCAGCTCCACCACAAACGAGGGCCTGCCAGACGTTTCATCGCCACGTCATGAAAAGCACTTCAAACATTCGTTTCTCGAGTCGAAGGAGGAGGTGGTGGAGGAGGAGGTGGTGGTGGAGGTAGAGGAGGAGGAGGCTGACGAGAAGGAGGAGGGGAGGCACAGGGGAGGGGGGAGGGTGCCGTCCCACGAGCAATTCTGTCAGGCCCAACCACGAATGGGTCCGCGGCGGCGGCGAGACCGGCGCTGCACAGGGCGGCCAGAAGCGCCAGCGCGGCGAGGGAGTTGACCTTCATGGCGGCGCGTGGAGGCGCAGGGGACGTGCTCGACGGTGTGATGTTCCCTCGGAAATAGAATGTTCTATGTCGCTGTCGCTGTCGTTGTCGCTGTCGCGCGCGAAACCCTAATCCCTACAACGAAACTCTGAACCCTAAACCCTACCCTAAACAGGCCGCGAGTACAGCACAAAGTGGTGGTTTTGAGAACAACACTCAAACCATATCGAATCATGATCTACACAACATGAATGCTCATACGTCAGTGATATCGACCGACTCGATATTCTCATAACCCCCCTCCAAAGTACAGCGTAGCTTTATCGCAAAAACGGTTCAAACGGTCCCTCGCCTTCTCGTCCAAGATTTCTGTGGCTGTGGCCGCATTTTGTAACCGTCGTGAACCGGACACCCTCCACACCTGACAATATGGCGGCCGTTGCCTCTCTCTGCCTCCCTACCCGCGCTGCGCCCGGCCGCGTCGCCGTGCGCGCCGCGGCCTCGACCGCGCGCGCCTCGGCATTCGTCGGCTCCTCACCATCCATCAAAACATCAGTCGCGCTGAAGTGCTCCCGCCATCACCACCGCCGCGGTCTGACTATCGTCGCGACCGCCGCCGCCGCGCCGCCGGCCGCCGCACCTGCTGGCGATGCGCTCCCGCCCCCGGCGGTCTTCGCCGTGAGTCGTAGTAACCACGCCATCCCATCACGCGCGCCTGTTGTATCGCCGTGCATTCGCTCACGCAATCGGTCGCCTTCGCTTTTGTTGGCCTCTTGGTACGAAGCTGGGAGGTACGAGGGAGCGAGTGGACTTAGCGCACCGCGCGGCTGCCGCAGCCGCGGACGGCGCGGATGATGCTGCGGTCGAACGACGCGGTTGGATCGGCTGTCGGTGGCGGCGGCGCGAGATGACAGTAACCTTCGGGGTAGATATTTTTCGCATTTGGGTGCCGGGTATGGGGACTGCCGATGTGGCGAAGAGTCGCCGTCTCCGTCGCCCGTCGCCTGACCCCGTGCTTGCTCGCTCCCGGTGTGTGCAGGCGGCGTGCGGGATGTCGGAGAAGAAGGCGGCGCAGGACCCTTCGGCGACGCTGGTGCTGGGCTTCACCGCGGGCGCGCTCATCGGCATCGGCGCATTGTTGATGACCTGCGTGGGCGGCGCCTCCCCTGCGCTCGCCGGGTAGGGCCTGACAAACAATGCTCGCCACATCATGTGGACCAATAATGCGGCGCCTCCCCTGCGCTCGCCACATCATGTGATTCCATTCATCTCAAGAAACGAGGGTCTACAATGTGGAGGTTGACGTGGCGCAGGTGTTTTCTGTCAGGCCCTGTCGCCGGGTCCAACCCCGGGCTGGCGGCGTTCCTGAAGGGCGCCGTCGGCCTCCCCGCGGGCCTGACCCTGGTGATCATGACCGGCGCGGAGCTCTTCACCGGCAACGTGTTCGTCATGCTTTCCGGCCTCATGAAGGGCAAGGTCAACGCCGGCGCGTTGACTCGCAACTGGGTGGGGCAAGGCACTTGTGTAAGTATCCAGTCCACATCATTGTGATCATGTCGCGTGAGACCTGCTCCTGTCGCGTCATCCAATTTATAGCGAAGTCTTGTGTCACCGCCACCGCCTCGACCCGCAGCTGAGGGAGGCCCGGAGGCTCGGTCCCAGTGTCGTCCTCCAATCCACGGTTCGGTCCTCTGACAGGTTAAGATGCTGCGGACACTCGGGGCCACGCCGGGGAGGAGAACGCGGCGGGTGTGTACGGGTACACTGTACACTATGAGCCAACAGTGAGGAAATCTGCAGTGCCGGGCCCTACCGATGGGTTCTGTCCTTCGTTGGCAACTTCGTGGGGTCAGTGGCGATGGCGTACATGGCGTTTGCCGCGAAGACCGCGGTGGCGCCCGCCGCCGCCGCCGCCGCCGTGGGCATCGCCACCATGAAGTGCTCCCTGCCCTTCTCTGTCGCCTTCTTCAAGGGTGTGCTGTGCAACTGGCTGGTGTGCCTCGCCGTGTGGTAAGGCGGTGCATGTGTATCGATGAAATTGATGAAAGCGCCCGTAATTAAGCGCTTTGAGAATAAATACCATACAGTGCTTTCAAGTTGTGCATTCAATTGCAACTTGCGCCGCTACGTTCAGGGGCACCATCGCGTCCACGTCCATGGTGGGCAAGCTGTTTGCCCTCTTCTGGCCGGTGTCCACCTTCATCGCGCTGGGCAGGGGTGTTATTGAGAACAAGCACTCAACCAACTTTGAATCTCCTCCTCCGCCTCCTCTGCGCGTCTGTATTGGGGTATTGACAACAAGCACTCGACCTACGTTGAAGCTTCTCCTCTTCCTCCGCGCGTCCGTATTGTGTCATTCACAACAAGCCCTCGACCGACATTGAATTTCCTCCTCCTCCTCCTCCTGCTCCGTGCATCTGTGTGAGCAGTCACACTCATGATTAGTCATGATCCGATTCTGGTCGAGCTAGTTCCCAATGACCCTCCTGCCCGGCTTCGAGCACTCCGTCGCTAACATGTTCCTGATCCCGCACGGTATGCTGATGGGCGCAAAGGTGAGCGTGGCGGACATGATGATGAACAACATCCTGCCCGTCACCCTCGGCAACATCGTGGGTGGCGCGGTGTTTGTTGCGGGTGTGCACTACTTGGCGTACGGCCGCAAGTAAATGGCCGCGAGTAGCGGGTGTGGAGGTATTGTTATCAGCGCAGGGTGAGGGCTGAGATATTGTTATTCATCGTGTCGTAGAACTATATGACGACGTAGATTTATGTGATTAGATAGTGAAGTGGACAGGTCTGTCCATTTGGAAATGGCGGATGGGGTTGGTTGATGTGAGCGCCTAAGGGCTGAATGAACGTTAGTAAAATAATTGTGAAGTCCGCTTGAAATGGCGGAGGGGGTTGGTTGGTTAATGCTCATCGTGCGAGCGCCTCGAGGCTCGATGAACGTGAGTAGAAGACATTTGAAGTATCAACAGTTGAATTGAAGAAAAAGAATGGCGAGAGCTAATACCTCCCGCGTCGCGCAGCGACCCGTGCCCCACAAACCGCCGGCTGGACTCACATCCAGCCCTAGCACCCAATTAAACCGCCAGCGAAGCTCACATCCAGCCCTCCCACCCAAGCAAACCGCCAGCTGGACTCACATCCAGCCCTCCCAACCAAATCACTGACCCCCCCGATCGTTGGCCCACCAGCTCACTTATGACCAAGTAGTGTTACCATCTCTTACGTTGTGTATGTGCACTTGCTCATTTGCCCCCCTTGCTCCCCTTGGGCACTTTGCCCCCTTTGCCCGCCGGGGGACCCGAACCCGCGGGCGGCGGCGAGCCCGCCCTGGCCGCCGCCGCCCGCACCCTGCGCGCCTCACTGTAGAGAATGATGGACAGTGCTCGCCACGTCATAGGATGCCACTTAAACTCAAGAAACGAGGGTTGAAATACGTTTGATGACATGGCGAGCTTGCCACCTCATGGGATGCCATTTAACTCATGACACGAGGGTTCAAAATGCGTTTGATGACGAGGCGAGCACTATGCATGAGACCCCACCTCGCTCTCATCCGCGCGCAATCGCATGTTGCGAGCGCTCTGCTCCCCGGTCTCCACCACAAGCTTAGCGAACATGCTCTCCGGGTCCTTCAGCATTGCTGCCGGCGTGTCCAACGCCAACAGCTCCCCGTGGTCCAGGCACACCACCTTGTCGTAGTGGCATGAGTTGAGTTTAAAGGAATAGTTAAGAAAATGGTCTATCTCGATCGCTGAAACCAAGCTCTGTCACGGGGGCCAGGGCGAAAGCCTTGTCCCTCCTTATACACGCGGAAGCGTCTCTAACGGGGGGCAGGGCAAAAGCCTGCTCCCTCCTTATACATGCTGAAGCGTCTCTTTCGGGAGCCAGGGCGCAAGCCTGGTGCCTCCCCATACACGTGGAAGCATCCCTCTATCAAGCACAGTCAACCTGCAACCCCCCACCTTGTCATTCTCAATGATGGTGTTGATGCGGTGCGCGATCGTCAGGATGGTCCGCGACACAAACTGCGCCGCGATCACGTCCGAGGGGTAAGGTCCGCTTTCACTTGGTATCGAACACGATCACACGGTGCCATGGGCCCGGTATCATTTGTCATCAAACATGGATCAGACGGTATCAGTTGGTATCGCAGTATGGGGGCAGTCTGGAGGGTAATAAATTGAGGTAAACTATTTCCGTAGAAGCTGGCCTTGCCTGCATGACCTTGTCAGTGTCCAAGTCCACCGAAGCCGTGGCCTCGTCCAGGCACACCACCCTGGTGTCGCGCAGCAGCGCCCGAGCCAGGCACAGCATCTGGCGTTGCCCTGCGCTGTAATTCTCACCATACTCGGCGACGGGCGCCAGCAGCCCCACACCGTGCTCCACCACCGCCGCCTTCAGCTGCACCGCCTCAAGCGAGGGCCGGGCAGATATTGCTCGCCGCGTCATCGCAGACTCAGTTCGTCGATTCAACGTCGATCGAATGCTTGTGGAGGAGGAGGAGGAGGAGGAGGAGGAGGAGGACGAGGAGGAGGACGAGGAGGAGGAGGAGGAGGAGGTGGAGGATGAGGAGGAGGATGAGCCCTCGTTTCTTTGTTGCATCGTATGGTGTGGTGAGCGGTTTCTGCCAGGCCATGCCTCGAGTGCGAACCACAGCTTCTCGTCGCTGTGCTGCTTGAAGGGGTCCAGGTTGTCGCGCACGTTGCCGCTGAAGAGGATGGGGTCCTGCGGGATGCACGTGATGCGGCTGCGCAGGTCCAGCAGGCTGATCGTGCCGATGTCGATGCCGTCCAATAGGGTCTGATGGATAGTGCTCGCCGCTTTATAAACGCGTTTTGAACCTGCGTGGCTTGAGTCAAATGGCATCCTGTGACGTGGCGAGCACTATCAATGAGCACCGTGTGTGTATCACTCACATCACCCACCGACGTATTATTAACCCTCGTTTCTTGATTTAAACGACATCCAATGACGTGGCGGGCACTATCCACCAGACCCTAAACCCTGGTTTCCTGAGTTACATGACATCCTATGACGTGGCGAGCACTATCCACCAGTCCCTAAACACTGGTGAGTTACATGACATCCTATGACGTGGCGAGCACTATCCACCAGTCCCCAAACCCTGGATTCATGAGTCACATGACATCTCATGACGTGGCAAGAACTATCCATCAGTCCCCACCGTCCAGCCATATGGCGCCGCCGCTGGGCTCCACCAGCCGCCAAAGCGCGACGATGAGGGTGCTCTTGCCGCTGCCCGTGCGCCCGCAGATGCCCACCTTCTCCCCGGCCTGCACGTTGAAGCTCACGCCCTTCACGTAGGGGCGCGAGTTGAAAATAAATGCACAACTTGAGGGCAATCTATCACAAGTACCAGGTACATTTTATGTAAAGGTTACTACCTGTAGTATTATAAACTAGAGCTACCTGTTGTAAGTTTGCGTTTGGTATATTTTTGACTAAAGTCATTGACTTTTGGCCAAATCATCAAACTACAACATACTAGCCCTACAAGTTACTGTGCACAGACAAGGCACCAAGCGCTGGAAGCAGGCGCTGGCAACACAGGTGTCAACGTGCACCAGCCCACCTTCAGAACGAGCGGCAGGCCCGGACGGTACCGCATGGCCAGGCGCTCGAAGCTGATGGCGCCAGCGGTGGGCCAGTTATGACCCACCGCCTGGGCGCCGCCGCGCATCATCGCTCCCGTTGCCTCCTCGGGCTCCAGCTCCGCGTACTCCGACACGCGCTCAACACTCACCTGGCAGAAGGGTCATTGAGAATCACAGGGGTTCTCGGATTGAAAATCCGCGAAGGCCTCTTCTCTGATCAGCTGAAGCGTGAAGCCGACCCTCGGCGGACATGCAGCGAAGCAGAGCAGAGAACCGCATTTGCCTTGAGACATGAGATGGTTGAGTTAGGTTGACGCGTCAATGATAAAGAATGAGTGAACAGAACTTGAGAGTTTTAGCTGTGTCAATGAATGAGATTGAGTGGGTCATGTGTCTGAGCTAAAATCCAACATGGGTATCGAACAAAAGCACTCCACAAACACTTGAATCGAGATCGAAGCATGACTTACTGTCAGGGTGAATGCTCAAACACATGCGTAGACTCGTGTCGTCGATTCACCGTTGGTAGAGTGCTTCTCTTGGTACCCTCCATACCATGTTGGACTCGAGCTCCGAAACGATGCGGATGAGCCAGCTGAGCAGGCCCGTCATGTCGATGGCGTATGACAGCGTCAGCCCCACGAGCGCGCTGTATGTGCTGCCGCGCTGCCAGACGCCCAGCGCCGCGACGGCCAGCGTGATAGAGTTCCTGAAGGTAGGATCAGGTAGATATGACCCGCCGCGTCATCCACCGCATGTGAACCCTCGTTGCCTGACTAAACTCAGAGTCCGGGTGACTAGTCAACCGAATCCTCGAAATCGACGGTCTATTTACTCTGGAATCGCTTTCCAGTTGTGTGTGCGGCGAGGTGGTCGGCGGGATTTGGGCGATCCACAACTGCGATCGCAAACCCGACACTGGATTTGACGACATGCTATGACGTGTGGAGCTCCATCTGCGACGGCCTTACCCGATGGTCTCGAGGCGGATGGGCAGCCAGCGGTCGCAGCCGCACTTCTGCGTGTAGTCCGCGCGCTGGTTGATGCTGATGCGGCTCTCGTTCTCAGCGATGAACCGCCGCTGGTGTCCGAACGCGCGGATCGTGGAGATGCCGGTCAGGGTCTCGCCGAAGTGCGCGAAGATGGGTGAGCCGAAGAGCAGGGCCTGTACAATCGTTCCCATGTTCATCTCAACGTGAGTGGTTTGGTCCACGATATCACTTGAAGCATCCCTCAGAGGTGCTGAAACCGAACAGAAAAGAGAACGATTGCGGAGGAGGAGGAGGAGGAGGAGGAGGAGGAGGAGGAGGAAAAGGAGGAGGAGGAGGAGGAGTAGGAGGAGGAGGATGAGGAAGAGAGCAGGAGGAGGAAAAGCAGGAGGATGAACAGGAGGTGGGAAAGGAGGAGGAGGAGGAAGAGGAGGAGGCGGAGGAGGCGGAGGAGAAAACAGAGGAGGAAAAGCAGGAGGAGGGAGGCCAGGCCCTGCCGCTGATGCCGTCGAGGCGCTTGGACTCGCGGTAGCCGGGGCGGAAGAACTTCTGCACGTAGAAGTACAGAATCGTGGTGCAGGGCCAACGCAATCATTGCTCGCCGAATCACAGCATGAATAATGGGGTTTCACAATGCGCGCCGATGCCGTGGCAGGGGCAGTATTCGCGCTGGTCCCTACAGTAGTCAGCATATAATACGGAAAACAAACGCGTGCCGATAGCGCCGATGACATGGCAGACGGGCACCGTCAATATTCCCTACGGTGATGGGCAGCAGCATGGGCAGCAGCAGCGGCATGACCCACAGCATGACCGACAACGTGCCAAACAGGAGTAGCAGGAACGATGCGAAGCTGCTCACAGAGTTGCCCAGGGTGTTGTCCAACGTCGCGGTGTCCTTGACGCAGGGTCGGTAGAAATTGAAAGCAGTTCATCATATTTCAGGGTCAAGCGCTGAATCAGGAGCCTTCGACAGGGGTTCAAGGGCGCAAGTCAAAATTGAAAGCAACACGTTGGAGAATTTTGCCCTGTGTTCGTTTCAAGCGCTGAACCAGGCGCTTTCATCGTAGGTTTCAACTTGCACCAACCCACCTTGGTGAATCGCTGGATGACGCGGCCCAGCGGTGTGGTGTCGAAGAAGGCCAGGCGCGTGGACAGCGTGGCCTTGAACAACGAGAGGTGCAGGGTGTTGGCAGCGGCCAAGCTGGCAATCGCCCACGCGAAGGTGCGAGCCCAGCTCACTGCGGCTTGGCCAATGCCAATGCCGGCGTAAACAGCCAGGCAGGAGGGTCATTGAGAACACGTACTGGACCGAGATCAGGGCATGACTCACGTTCATGATAAACGTTCATGCAGACTGCGGAGGAGGAGGAGATTCTCACCTTCAAAGTAAGTGCTCATATAGACACGCGTATGACTCACCTTCAGGGTAAATGTTCGTACAGACGTGTGGAGGAGGAGGAGGAGATGCAACTTTGGTCGAGTGCTTGTTCTCAACAACCCCCCTGCCAGGTAGTCACCCTGGTTGAGGCTCTCCCAGTGCTTCTCGGACCACAGCGCCAGCCACACGCTGGTCGCTAGTGACATTATCCGCTCCACGATAACCATCCAGCAGGGAACATGCATTAAATGCACGTCGTTAGATTGTTGTCATCATGTCGAGTGTGGTTACCCAGAGCGAGGACCTACTAAGAAGTGTGGCCTTCACCTTCGTTCAGCCTCAAAACGTCATCGAGACCCAAGGCATCACATGGTGAGCATTAGCAACCCACTCCGCCAATTCAAGCGGAAAGACTCAAGGTCTGTGTCAGGGTTGAAGCTTGTCAAGGAAGTACGGAAAATCGGAAGAAAAAAAACGACGTCTTGTGCTGGGTGGTGCTGAAGTGAAGGGTGCCTCCTCACCATAACCATGAGGCTGGCGAGCGTGAGCCACGTGCCCATGGCTTTGACGTACGTCCAGTAGGTCTTAACCCTTAAACCCTAAACCCTAAACCCTAAACCCTAAAGCGAGGTGTGGCTGAAGTGAAGGGTGCCTGACTTGAGCATGAGGCCGACGAGCGTGAGGCCTGAGGGTTTAGGCCTGAGGGTTTAGGGTTTAGGGTTTAGGGTTTAGGGTTTGGGTTTAGGGTTTAGGCTGAAGTGAAGGGCACCTCACCATGACCATGAGGCTGGCGAGGGTGAGCCACGTGCCCATAGCCTTGACGTACGTCCAGTAGGTCTTCATCGAGATGGCGCCCTCGCAAGAGGGTCATTGAGAACGAGCACTCGACCGAGATCGGAATACGACTCGCCTTAAAAGTGAATGCTCATACAGACGAGTGTATCAGGAGGAGGAGATTCAACGTCAGTCGAGTGCTTGTTCTCAATCATCACGTGTCAGAAGGAGAAGGAGGAGGAGGAGGAGGAGGAGGAGAATGAGGAGGAGGAGGAGGAGGAGGAGGAGGAGGGGAAGGAGAAGGAGGAGAAGGAGGAGGAGGAGGAGCAGGAGCAGGAGCAGGAGCAGGTTCAACTTCGGACGAGTGCTTGCTCTCACTGACCCCCGCCTCGCTGCGCTTCTCCTTAGTCATGGTGTTGGCGGGCTCTTCTGCAGCCTTCGCAGTCCGCTTCGCCGCCTTCCCCGCCTCTTCCGCCGCACCCCCGCCCATGAGCCCTGACAGGAGAGTCATTGAGAACAAGCACTCGCCCAACATCAGAGCATGGCTCACCTTGGTGAATGGCAGGAGGGTCCGTGAGAACAAGCTCTCGACAAGCTCTCGACCGAGATCGGAGCATGACTCAACTTCAGGGTGAATGGGCAGGAGGGTCTTTGAGAACAAGCATTCGACCGAGATCAGAGCATGACTTACCTTCAGTTCAGGGTAGAACCGAAACACTCGTACACAAACGCGGACAAAGCGGAGCAGGAGGAGGATGTTCAACATCGGTCGAGTGCACGTTCACAATAACCCCGCGCAATAACCCCCATACCCAACGCCGCCCTGTCCACCGCCGTCTTGTCCTTGTCCATGCTCTTTCTCCTACCCCCGTCCAGGCTGCTCTTGCGGCTGTTGCCCCGGCTGCGGTCGACGCTCCGCCGCTTGTCGACGCTCTTGCGGCTGCTCGCCTCGGCAACCGACCCCTTGCCGGGCGACTCGGGTGCGGAAGCCAGCCCCTCTGCCTCCGATGCTGCTGTCACCGTCAGTTCGCCCATCCGAACTTCGTGGTGCATGTCATCCATCTCAACGAAAGAGTCCGTGCCTTCCTCGCCACCCTCACCGCCCAAGCTGAGCAAATCCTGGCCCGAAAAGATGGTCTCAAGCCCGGCAGCCTCGTCCTTCGCCTCGTCCTCCACCTCCTCCTCCTCCTCGGATGATGACTCGCCCGACGACTCGCCGTGGTACGACTCCATGAGCGCCTTGAAGAAGGGACCACACCCATTGTGTAGTAGAGTTTTAGGGTTTAGGCTTCAGGGGTTTAAGGGTCCCAGTATAGTAGTGGCACATGTCGATCACCAGGTATCGCACACATGCATACAGTTAGATGCACCGCCGTTGTCTTATACCCGGCCATCGCGGCGGAGAGTACACTACTTCGCTGTAAGCAAATTATTTTGTGGCTGCCGACGTCTTAGTCCCCGCCTTGAAGGTGCCACCCTCGCGAGCCACGAGGTCGGCGTACGTGCCACGCTCCGCCACGGCGCCTTGGGACATGACTACGATGTGGTCGGCGGTGTGTGCGAACTGCAGCTGGTGCGTCACCAGCAGCACCGCCTTCTCCTTGAACGCCCCTTGAATGCACTTCCCCACCAGTTCCTTGGCGACGTGCGCGTCCAGGGCGGACAGCGGGTCGTCCAGCACCCGTGAATAAGGCCCAGCAGCATTCATAATTCCAGTTCAACATGGGCACTTCACCAAACGCAATGCCACTCACTATGGCCAATTCACCAAATGCAATGCTGCTCAATATGGCCATTTCACCAAACACGATGCCACTCAATGCTACTCAATATGACCGCTTCACCAAACACGATGTCACTCGATATGGCAATTTCAAAAATACGATGCCCACTCAATAAGCCACTCAACATGGCCACTTCACCAAACATGATGGCACTCAATATGGCACTTTCACCTAACACGATGTCACTCAATATGGCCATTTGACCAAACACGAGGCCATACCACCAGGTCGGCGTCGGCGTAGACGGCGCGCGCGATGGCAGTGCGCTGCTTCTGCCCGCCTGACAGCGTGATGCCCTTCTCACCGATCTCCGTCTCGTCCCCCATCGGCAGCAGCTCGATGTCCGCCCTCATGCTAGGGCCTGGCACATAGTGCTCGGCACTTCATGTGATGCCAATGAACGGAAGATGCAATGACATCACAACCACTTGATGCTTGTGTACCATCTCATGGCCAGCCAGGGAACTTGATGACACTCGTATATGTACCGCTAGGGCCTGGCAGTCATGCGCACCGCGTCACGTAATGCCAATGAAATCAAGAGACAATAACAACCCGGCCACTTGACACTGGTGTACCGGAACACATAGCGGAGGACGCGCGTGGTCGGCCCTACGCCATGCACGCGTCGTCAAGCGCCGCGGCGTAGCGCACGGGGTCCATGGCGCGCCCGAACAGCACGTTGTCTTTGAGAGACAGCGACTGCACCCAAGCAACCTGCGCTACATAAGCCACGGTGCCGCGGATGTCCGGCGCGCCGTGTGTGGCCGGCGCCCCTGCGGGCCCCGGGCACTGGTGCATCTCCCCCAGCAGCGCCGATATGAGCGCGGACTTGCCACTGCCCACGGGACCCACAATGAGGGGCTCACATCCATCAACAGTTCCGGCTGACCTTCAGCAATTCTTTTGTGGGATACACTAGGTGGGTTGAGGGTTTCAGTGACATACGAAGTGTTCTGCTCTGACTGTGGCGGGGCGCATAACCCGTGTGGCGCGCACGACACGGCGGCCAGGTTGTGTTATGCGGCACTCGCGCGGTACTTGTCGCAGGAAGTTGTGACCAACCGGGCGCACAGCTTGGCGGCCCGGGGCGTATCATGTAATCCTGCTTTCTGTTGTCAAACCAGAACAACACCAAAAGAAACAAAGAGGCAAGCAGGCGACCCTACACAGATCGGCCCTGTGTACCAGCTTACAACCAGAAAATTTCACGCCTGTTTGTTTTTTCAGGATTAACACGTGTGATCACGTGTTTGATCACTGGGAAACCATTCCCTCGGGAATTTCGAACGTGCGCAATTTCGAAAATCTTCATAATTCACGTGCGAATCGCTTTGCTAAGGAGGGGAAATATCGCACGTGTTGGTCGTAAGCTGGTACAGAGGGCCGATCTATGTAGCCTCAGGTTGACCTGGAGAGTCGACGAGTGTGAGACCCTGCCCACGATGATGGTAAGCTCGCCCTTACGCAGGTCGAGTTTGATGTCGCGCAGGAACGGGCGCTCCGTGGGGCCCGGGGCCAGGGTCTCACAGATGATCCTCGCCGCGTCATAGGATACCGTTTGACTAAACAAACGATGATCTACTATGTGGTTGTTGTCGTGGCAGGCATCATCTGTCTGGCCCTACCGGGGGCTGCCCAGTGGAAGTTGCCTCCGGAGATGGAGGCGATGGTGGGCTTGAAGGATCCAGCGGAGAGCTCCATTGACTGCATGCCTCCCGACCCTGTCAGGAGGGTCATGGAAAACAAGCAAGGCATGAGACTGATGCAGACGCACAGAGGAGGAGGATAATCAACGTCGTCGAGTGCTTGTACACAATGACCCCCCTGCCCGTGCGGTCGAGGCCGGCGCCCATGTCGTGGAGCTGAACGTCCCCCGCCCCGACCCCACTGCTGATCGCTGCCTTCGCCGCCGCGCCCGAGGAAGTAGACCCCATGGCGGCGGGTCCAAACGCTTCGTCCGGATGCACCGGCAGCTCAATGGTCGTCGCCAGCGCCTCGGTGTAGTGGCGCAAGTTGATATTGAAAGCAAAAGTTGAAAGCGGTTCATATATATTCTAGCGTTAACACCAAGCGTTGATACCAGTTGCGGTCAACCCGGGGTCAACCCTTGGTCAATCTGCAAGCGCTGAAACCAAGCGCGGTCAACGCAGGGACAACCTTGCACCGCGTGATATCGAGGGCAATGCTTGGAAGCGGTCTAACACATTTTGCTCCTAGCGCTGGGCCCAAGCGCGGTCAACACCGGATCAACCTGCAATGCCCTACCTCGGGGAGCAGGAAGTACTTCTGCAGGCGATTGAGAGCCACGATGGCGTCGGCGCACAGCGAGAGGCAGCGCGGGTAAAACATGACGGGGAATCGCAGCAGCGAGAAGAGTGTGAGCGATGGGAAGATGATCGACGGCAGCATGGGCTTGCGCATGATGCCGGCGTCCGTTTGCAGGGTCCAGCATGCGGTGACGTGCCTGAGTGCGTTGGTGCAGTGCAGAACGTGAGTTGGGGCAACTGGCGTGAGCACGTCAGATCAGTCTGGGTGAGTCAGTGTGAATAAGGGACTTAAACTCAGCCAGTTTTCAGCTCGAGTCAAGTCAAGCTCACCGGAAGCAGCGCAACACGCTGGGTGGCATCGGTATGTCAGTGACAAAAGCAGCTCAGGTTGAGCGGACGATTGCAAGCCCGTGGTATACATCATGCCCTACAGATACTGAACGCGGCGACAGCGACGAGCGTGGGCCCGGTGTTCATCACGGCCGACAGCAGCGCGTTTTTGTTGGCCACCTGCTTTGCGAGCTCCATCTCTTCAGCACGCACCGCCTCCACCTCTCGGCGCAGCGGCTCCTGCCGATAGGGCCCGCAAAACCAGCTTGCCACGTCACAGGGCGGTTCTTCGGACAACGAGAGTCAAGGAACGTGGAGAACCAAGCGGCGAGACGCGGCTCGCCACTTCATAGGACGGTACTCCACTCGATAAGCGAGAGTCTATCATGTGGTGAATGACAACAACTATGCTGGCATAACTCAGAACACGCGCTGAGCCCTGCCTCCCAGGCGTTGAGCTTGAGAATCTTCACCCCGCTCCAGGGACTGATGGATAGCGTTGAACACATCATTCAGATGCCATATGACTCAAGAACCAGGGGTAAAATGAGTTAGATGACGTGGCGAGCACTCACCATTAACTGAAAAGACGAGGGGTCAAACGAGTTGGATGACGTGGCGAGTACTCTCCATTGACTCAATCGACGAAGGTTCGAATGAGTGGGATGACGTGGCGATCACACTCCATTGACTCAATGAACGAGGGTTCCAATGAGTTGGATGACGTGGCGAGCATTCTCCATGAACTCAAGAAACGACGGTTCAAATGAGTGGGATGACGTGGCGAGCACTGTCCGTCAGTCCCTACCCCGCTCAGCGCCTCGTTCTGCAGCTTCACGCGCTTGTCCGTCACCCAGGGACTCACACTCTTCAACTTCTCAGCTTAACGTAAGCACTTTTTGGTGGCTTACCATGGTTGGTTTTAGTGACAAGGACGGCTCAGGTCGAGCTGAAAAGCAACAAAGACGGCTCAGGTTGAGCTGAGATGTGACGAAGACGGCTCAGGTTGAGTTGATGAATGGACCAGTGTAAGCCCCTGCCGTCAGCCGCGTCTGCTCCTTCCGCAGCCGTTGCATGATCGTCAGAAAATGCTTTTGCGCGGGGATCAGGAAAACCATGATGAGGAACCCCTCGGGGTAGTGCCTGGCAAATATTGCTCTCCTCGTCATAGGATGTCATTTATGTTAAACTCAGTGTCAGGTCTGGTATCGAGCATATGGTTCGGATCCCGTTCGACCAATCAGAACTGTCCATTTCGAAAATCCCACCGACCGACTCGCAGAGAGTCCGACCGGGTCGCGATCCTTGAGTAAATAGACCCTCGATGTCGAGGAGATGAGCGTGACTAGTCACGCCGACACTGAGATTAAGAAACGAGGGTAAACATGCGTATCAATGACGTGGCAGGCAATGGGTCTGGCAGACATTGCTCGCCGCGTCATAGGAACTCCATTGAAGTCGAGAAACACGGGTTAAAACGCGTGTCGATGCAGTGGCGGGCAAGTGCACCGCAGACATTGCTCGCAACGTCATAGAACACCAGTTGACTCAATAAACGAGGGTTCGAAATGCGTATCGATGCTCGACGACGTGGCAAGCAACTTCTGCGGGGGGCACGGGGGGGCACTAAGGGTCTCAAAATGCGTGTCGACGACGTGGCGGGTGATATCTGCCGGGCCGTACCCCGATGGAGGCCCAGCCGATGTAGTAGTAGAGCAGCCCCAGGTAGCCGATGGTCTGCAGCGGCGCGCTCCAAAGCACGTTGATGAACAGCATCAGGTCCCCCACCCGTGTCCAGGGCCGCGGTATCATCCACAACCTCATCAGTCTAGTCGCAGTCATATCATATGACCCAGCAGGACACCACTCGGCATCTACACAGTCCAGCATCCGAATTTGACTGCTTGTTGGCCGGACACAGTCAAGCGGTCATGTTTATTTCATTCAACTCTCAAAACTCATGTTAGAGTGGTGTCGATACAACATGGGGTCCCGATATGGGGACCCCAGTCGGCTGGACTAAATGCAGGTAAGTGCGGGTGCTGGGCTGCGTAGATGGTCACGTACACAGTCGCGGTCATTCATGTCCCCCGACAAGGAACCGGGCCCCACCCGCTGCGCATCCAGCTGCATGTGGTTCAGCACCTCTCCTGTGGTGCTCCCATCGCGCCCCGCCGCGCTCAGTCGCATCGTCTTTAGGTAGGGCCCAGCAGATATCCGGGCCACTTCACGGGATATTGGGAACATATTGGAGACATACTGGAGACATACTGGGGTCACATTGGGGCCGTATCCGGGACATTGACACCACATTGGGGCCACGTCAAGGGATATTGGGGCCTGGCAGATAATAGTGCCACGTAACGGGATGCCATTTGGCTTGAGCAACGAGTGAAAAGCAAACGTTGGGTGGCATGGCGTGGCGGCAAATATGGAATGTCTGGCCAGATCCTACCTTGCGGTACACGGCCGTGGCGAGCGCGCCTTTGATGCAGATGCCGCTGGCCTGAGCGAAGTAGAAGTAGCACTGCTCGCACCAGGGGCTTACAACACTCGTCCAGTTCTCCAGCTCAACACAAGCATATTTTGTGGGATACACTGGGTGGCATCATTGTGGTTTTAGTGTCAAAACGGCTCAGGTTGAGGTGAGAAGTGGACGAGTGTAAGCCCCTGCCTCGCACAGGGTGCGCGCCACGGGGATCATGAACATGAGCATGCAGTATATGACTCCATAGCCCGTGTCCGTGGTGTGCAGCGCCTGCAAGAAGTGGTCCTGGCCCGTGATTAGGGATCACGGCCACTCGTGGTCTTGTCAGCTCAACCGCCATGGGCACTGTACGTTCTGCCAGCTTCAATGGTTCTTCCAAAGGTATCAAGGACAGCTGTGGAGCGGCGCCACAGCTGCGCGACAAACACCCTGATCCCGTGCACGACCCCGTCTTGCTTTCGCCATCATGCAGACCCCCTCCCCCCGCCGCCGCCTCCGAACGCACCCTCCGGCGGCAACGTTGCGCGCCGGGCAAACAAGGCTGCCTATTGACCCTGGGTCAGGTGGCCATGGGTGCCCACCTAGACCTGATCTGTGAGTGAGCACCTGTGACCCAAGACCTTACCGGCAATGTATTGCAGGAAGCCGCCGAGCACGACGGCCGGGCAGAATTGAATGAGGTCGTTGATGAACTTGAAGAACGACCCCGTCAGGATGGTGGCACCGAAGCAGCCCCACAGCGGCCACGTCAGCGCGGGCAGGATGGGCCCCTTCTTCAGCTTGCCCCCAATCCCCGCCCACTCCTCCGACGAGGGTCCGGCATATTTGCTCGTGCTAACCAAGTCATAGGATGCCGCGGAACTCAAACAGCGAGGGATCATATGCGTTCGATGACAGAGTGTCGCATATGTTGCTCGCCACGTCAAAACATTGAAGCCCCTTATACACTCAAGACACGAGGGAGGGTGCAAGGTGTGTTGAAGTTTACGAGTATGATGTCCACCTGTGAGCACTCTACTGTGCCAGGCCCGACCTTTTGGTGTGATTCCAGCATCTGCTGCGACAGCATGGCGCGCGCGAGCAGCGTCTCGAAGCGGCGGCTGTTGTTGGACGCCAGGTAGAGACTGATGGATAGTGCTTGCCACGTCATCAAACGCATTTGAACCCTCGTTTATTGGGCTTAACGGCTTCACATGGCGTGGCGTACGCTGTCCATCAGTCCCTACCGCGAGGTACTCGGGAGGCAGCGGCAGCAGGTCATCGAGCTGCAGCGTGCGCTCGACGCCCAGCTTCAGGAATGGTGTGACCCAGAGGTAGAGGAGCTTCCCCAGGAATCCGCTGCCCGAGCGGCCCGCGAAGTAAGGCCTGGTGGATGCTGCTCGCCACGTCACAGGGTGCGGTCGCACTCAAGAAACGAGGGCTCAACGAGCGTCGGATAAGAGGGCCCGGCGGGCATTGCTCGCCACGTCACAGGGTGCGGGTGCTATTTCACTGAGGATGGTGAGGAGCGCGAATCGCTGAGGTGGTGAGCAAGATTCGCAAAGCGATTGAACGTCGAAGCTGCGGGCGTATCGGCAGACCAGGCTGCCTATCGGCTGCTAGCACAGACGACACGCCAAGGGCACGTGTACGCTACGTGCCAGCTGGGAACCTTGGGAGTGCTGTTACCACGCCGAGGCGCAAGGGGTGGACAGGTTCAGGAAGGGCACGTGGCGAACAAGATCCGCCAGTGCCTACCGCGAATGTGTCGCTGGTGTGCCCGCTGCCGGCGGCGCCGCCCGCCCCGCCATGACCGGCGTCGCCGCCACCTTCGTCGGGAGCGTTGCCGTCTTCGTCGAGGCGCGTGTAGGCCGCTACGCCGAAGCACCGCCACACCTTTTCCACCAGCCCCCCCATCGACGCCATCCCGTGGCTGCTCGACGCGGGGAGGCGCGGGGACGGGATGGGGACGGGGTGGGCGGGCGACGGCGGCTTCAGGGGCGGGGACGGTGACGGGGACGGTGTCCCCGCCGGGTCCTGTGAATGTGCCGGGGAGGAACCGGGAACGGACGGTGTCGGTGTGCGCGTCACGATCTGTGAAAGCCACGACGAACCTCGGAACCGTTCACCCGTCGGCGGACACGAGGGCCCAAGAATAACGTGACGTGGCACCGTCGACAGGTGGAGAAATGGCGTTATGCTGGAGCTCTCCCAGGGGAGGAGCCAAACTTCGGGTACCGAGGCGAGGTACTTGCAGACAAAGCAAGCGTCGACGAACACCAGTATCCGATGCTGCTCTCCGCATCCGCGTCGTCAGTGTCCTCGCTCCCCTCCCTGCTCCGCGCCTCCTGCCGCCGCGCCGCCGCCGCCGCTGCTCCCCCCCACACGCGCGCGCTCGCCTCCCTCTCCCTCGGCCCCGGCAGGAAGCCTGTCCGCTCCATCGCGTACTCCACCTCCGCAGCGATGGCCCCCGCCACTGCCGCCTTGCCCCGCGTGCCCCTCGGCAGCAGCGGCGTCATGGTCACCGAGGTTCGCCCACGCCCACAGCCACACACGGCGTCGTTTAGAGTGCTCGAGCCCAGGCGGTTTGCAGGGACTGACATCAGACGAAGGAGAGACGTCAGACGACGAGCGGGACCGGTCTGAGGGAGATGATGAGCGGGCACCCTCGTCAGCATGGTGCTTTGTATCGTCGTGTGTGTGCCAGACTGAACACGACATGCTGCAGCCCAGAGCGCACGCGGCATGCTTCACAAGTACCGCACACACACACAATCCACACCTGGAAAGACTCCGGCTGCTCGACCGGCATCTTTAATTATTTGGACACTTTTTGGTTCTTGCCGCAGGTGTGTCTCGGAACGATGACGTGGGGGGTGCAGAACAGCGAGGCGGAGGCGCACGCACAGCTGGACTACGCGGTGGGGCGCGGGGTCAACTTCATCGACACTGCGGAGATGTACCCGGTGCCGAGCAGCGCGCCGGGGTGGAAGCCGGGGCGGACCGAGGAGATCATCGGGACTTGGTAGGGCCCCACCGACTTGACCGGATAATCAGACACGTGTGGGTGCCGACAAGCCACAAAAGTCTCCACAACAAATATCTGACAGTCTGAGGAGTGCACCTGCTCCTCCACCTCCTCCTCTTCCTCCTCCTCCTCCTCCTGCTCCTCTTCCACCTCCTCCTCCTCCCCTTCCTCCGCCTCCTCCTCCTGCTCCTCTTCCTCCCTCCTCCTCCTCCTCCTCCTCCCTCTTCTCCTCCTCCTCCTCCTGCTCCTCTTCCTCCTCCTCCTCGTCCTCCTCCTCCTCCGCCTCCTCCTCCTCCTCCTCATCCTCCTTCTGCTCCTCCTGC
>Ga0307489_10000538_pt1 | contig 23233 bp, 34 predicted proteins | sample SB12metaG_FD_202247 | JGI IMG/M metagenome (GOLD analysis project Ga0307489, IMG submission 202247) | Sea-ice brine microbial communities from Beaufort Sea near Barrow, Alaska, United States - SB 1.2 | ecosystem: Environmental > Aquatic > Marine > Coastal | place: USA: Alaska | collected... | reverse complement strand
TACCCTAAGCTTCGCCGCCCGCTTCATCCGCTTTGAGCGCGCAGCGACCTGGCAGCAGGGACTTTTAGCTCAACGTAAGCACTTTTTATGGAATGGGGGTGTTTGGGGGGTGTTTTCGGGAGGTTCAGGTGGTGTTTTGTGCGTGCTTTCAGGGTTGCAAGGGTGGGATCATGAGTTGTGTAAGGCGTGTATGGAGGGCGTTTAGAGGGTGCTCATGGGTTGTGTAGAGTGTGCTCAGGGAGGCTTAGGGAGGTTTAGGGTTGATTTCTAGTCACATAAACGGCTCAGGCTGAGCTGAGAAGTGGGGGAGTGGGGGTCCCTGCCTGGCGGCTATACTGGCGGTATCTCCCGCGCACCACCATAATCACGATGATTAGGAGCGCCCCGAGCCCCAATATCCGGGTCGAGTGAATGACAGACACCCACCACGTCACATGTGGACACATAATCGAATGAGATTCGAAAGGGGCTTGATGATGTGAAATGTGAATGATGCTCGCCGCGTCCTGGTAAGTCAGTTACCTCGTTACATAACGATTCAAACGGGCTTGCTGACGTGGCAGGCTTCGCACATTTACGGAGGTGATCTTTTGCCGTTTTGGGATTTGTCCCTTTGCTTCAATCAACTCGTCGGCCGAAGCTTAAGAATTAAGCTTCCAAGACGAGTTGACTCAAGAACAGGGACAAATCCCTAAACGGCAACAGATCACCTCCGTGAATATGCGAAGGGGATATGCGTTCGGCCCCACCAGCCATGACCCCCCACTGCCACATCGGGCGGATGAACGAATCATTCCCCACGCGCATCCCCGCGGACTGCGCCTAGCACGAGGGTCACTGGGTGACATTGAAAGCAATGGTTGACAGCGTGCTTTGGGTGAGATTAGGTGAGATTGGGTGAAAACTTGGTGAAACTTGGTGATATCCGGTATAATACCATGAGGTGATGTTTTGGTGTGATATTGGGTGACATTGGGTGATATTGGGTGATATTGGGTGAGTTTGGGTCATATTGGGGGCACCTGCATCGTCCTGCCTCGGTCATCAGGCTCGCGCGGTTGGCGGCTTTGACGTGCAACACGTATGTGGATTTCCTTTCCATCCTTACCCCGGTCGGAAACGGCATGGACATGAAGTCTCCGCCAGCCGTGGTCTGCAGTTTCGTGCCGGTGGTGCTATCCACCGCGTTGGTTCCTGCGGTGTGATCGACGATTCCGACATTGGTCCAGTTGGAAACGACCTCGCCGGAGGGGCGCAAGTTGAAATTGGAAGAAAACTTAACGAAAGTGTATCGTATGCTACTTTCAAGCGCCTGTCCGCTTAAAATGGCTGAGGGGGTTGGTGAATGCACACCATGTGATGCACACCATGTGAAGCGCCTTGGGGCTCGATGAACGTCAGGAAACAAAAGTTAGAAAATGGATATGACCAGGCGCTTTCAATATGGGTGTCAATAGGTCTCAGTTTGCACCAACCACCCTACCGTGCCGTCCTTCAGATATATCGCGACCTGGTAATCCAAAATGGAGGGGCTTTCACTCGCCCACTTTCCAGCTGAACGTTAGCACTTTTTGTGGTATACGTTGGGTGGTTTGAGAGATAAAACGGCTTAGGTTGAGCCGAAAAGTGGACGAGTGCAAGGCCCTGCGAGTATGGCGCTCTCGGGGTCAACGAACGGCGTCCAACACAGCACCACCTCGTCGTAGCGGCGCAAGATGAAACTGAAAGCAACGTTTGAAAGCCATTCGTCATGTTTCAGTTTCAAGCGCTTGGTCCCAGGCGGTTTCAACGTGGGTTTCATAGGGTCAGCCTGCACCGCATTACCTCGTCGTTCACGGCAACGTCTTCGTCCGCGATTGAGAGGTCGCAGGTCGCACCGGCCGATAGAAAAACGTGCGAAGCCACAGGCGGGGTCAGGTCTGCCAAAGCGTAGGGTCAAATACATCGCTGTCCTTGTCACTGTAGGGTCAAAGGAATCGCTGTAAATCGCCCGAACCTAACTAATCCGGCCGCATTTAGTGGAATCGTGCTCGTTGCGAGTATACGCCATGCAAGACGAGACACGTGTGCTAACAGCGTGGTGGATGATATGGCGAGCACGATTAAACGTGGTAGATGACGCGGCGAGCACGTGAGGACGTGGTAGGACGTGAGGACGTGGTAGGTGAGCACGTTCGAATAGGCCGATTTCGGTATATCGCCTGGGTTAAATGCCCAAACAGAGTTGCGGCAAAGCGTCAGCGCTCCGCGCGGAAAAGCGGGCGCCAGGTTGAATGCCCATACAGAGTTGCGGGCAAAGCGACAGCGCTCGGCGCGGGAAGCGATATACCGAAATCGGCCCATTGTCCCTGCCAGAGAGGCAGCGCTGACGGTATTTGACGAATTGCCAGCGCTGTCGGTGGCCATGACGTACCGGCGCAAGTTGAATTTGAAACCAAAGTTTGAAAGCAGTTTATCATAGTTTACTTCCAAGCGCTTAGTTTCAGGCGGTTTAAACTTGGGTTTGATAGGGCCAACCTGCACCGCCTTACCAGGACGGTGACGTAGTAGCGGGTGCCAGTCAGGAACGCTACGCCGGACAGCTGCACCACCAGCGTGTAGCGACTGATGTATACTGCTCGTCACGTCCTGAAACGTATTTTGAACCACCGCTTCGAGACTTAAATGGCGGTATATATAGTGGCGAGCACCATGCACCAGTGAAGACACCGTATGACGTGGTGCGCATTATCCATCGGTCCTTACCTGCGTGCGGCTCTCGTAAGTCACCACATCATGGGGACTAACGGATACTGCGCCCCCGCCCCCTCCCCCGCCGCCGCCCCCGCCTCTTCCTCCGCCCCCGCCGCCGCCTCCGCCCGCGCTGCTGTCGCTCACGTTCATGTTCTCAACGGTCCCTGTGAATGCCTTCATCGGCAGGACGTCTGTTGCGCCCGACATCCAAGGACCGGCAGCAGACACTACACGCTACATCGAGGGGACTCCAAGCAATCATGCAATCCAATAAGCGAGGGTTCTGAACGCATGTCAATGACGTGGCGGGCAACTGGCAACAAGCAATATATGTCAGGTGCCCTTGACCCTTCATGTTGCGTCCCGTTGCCCTTCTATAGCAGATAGTTGAGTTGTACGAAGATGCGTCAAGACAAGAAACGACGATTATAAAAACGTGTTGGTGTGATGGCGGGTAATAGGTTCAGCGGCGATTTATGGCTACGGGGTCAGCGGCGGTAACTGCCTGGTGGCCCTGACGCCTGACCCTACCGAGGTAGTGCCCAATGCCCATTTATAGCCGACAGAATAATTGGAGGTGAATGGTCCGAAGGTGAACTGCGTGGTGGTGGCATCGCCGAAGTAGGCGGGCACCGCGACGCCGCACCCGCGTGTGGCGTCGCAGTGCATCGCCGCGGAGCAGGGGCTTACACTCGTCCACTTCTCAGCTCAACTTGAGCCGTGTCTGACACCAGAAAACACCCTACACATCCTAAACACCCCTTAACACGGGCTACACAACCCCTACGCGCACCCCTTATCCCACAGAAAGCGCTCAAGTTGAGCTGAAAGGTGGACGAGTGTAAGCCACTGCCGCGGAAGCTGGCATCGATGCTGCGCTGACGAGGAGCACGAGCAGCGGGAGCACCGCCGCCGACAACAAAGTCCGACGTGGCATTGGATGCGACGGATGCGACGGATGCGACGGCGGAGTCGACACACTTCGTTGCTGCTGTGTTGGTCGTGTTGGTACGGTGCCCTGGGCCTCCCGCCGCCACGTCCATCCCCCTGGCATGGCCGCTCGCTCCCTCACGGGCCGCGCACAAGCATCGTGCACCGGCGCACCCGGACACACGCACACTCGCCGCATCCTACACCTCCTCCCCGGCTTGCCCATGCCCAGCTCCCTAACCCGGTGTGGCAATCTTCGGAAGTTGAGTCCAAGGGCCGTTGCCGCCGCCGTGGAGAGTTGGGGGGGCGCGTCGATGCCGGCGGCGCCCGCATACGCCGGCGGACCCTCAGGGTCCGCCGCCACTTTAACGGTTCACACAAGCAAACACGTGGGTGCGCGGAGAGTGCTTGTGTCGCACTCAAGTGCTCGCACGACGTTCAACCGACACTCAACTAGATTTTGCTGTTCACATGGCTGAACATTGGAACTTTCTTTGGTTTCTGTGAGAATAAACACTAACAACGGCATTTCGGCCGTTTTTAAGTCTCATATCGTATGGGCATTCATCGTGAGATTAACACAAAAGTCGGTTGATATCGGCAAATGCCAGCGAGTCTTCGAAGTCTGTCGGTTCTGGATGTCTTACGTAATCAAACCCTAAACCGTGAACCCTAAAACCTAAGGTAGGGGACGGAGATGTGCGACGTCATCTTCCAAGCACTTGCCGGTGACGCGCGAGACCCGCAGCGTTGCATAGCGCAGCGAGATGGAGCAGCCCGACGTCCTCTGCGGCGCGCTCTGCGCCGGTCCGACCCTCGAAACCCCAATCGCGGCACTGGCATCACTCTCTACTAATCTCTAATCTTCGGCCAACCTCCATCGCTATTCAACAACGTGTGCCCACTCTTGCCTGCTCCCACTCCCACCGCAGGGTTCGCCACACCACAATGCCCACGGGGTTCGCTTCGCCTCACCCCAGCATCCCCACGCACTTGCTCGTACCATGGCATTGGCGATATTCCTCTCAACCTCCATCTGGCACCTACTTCTCGAACTACTCGCCTCCCACCGGTTGTGCCGACTTCAACAGGATTCGCGACCTGGTGCCTCGTGGCGTCCTGGGTCACCGGCACGTACTCGCACGTGGACCGTCTGTGGACCGTCACCCCCGTGGTGTACGCCGTGACGTATGCCGCCACCTCAGGCAGGGGCGTGAGTGAGAACAAGCACTGGACTCAAATGGGTTCCAACTCACCGAAGGAGTCCACGTATCTATTTGAGCATCTCAATTCTCAAACTCAAGGCACCGTTCACTATTCACCTCCGCCAGGCGTCTGTATGAGCATGCACCTTGAGAAGGTAAGTCACGCAGGAAACATCCGACCTTGGGTTGAGAGCTTGTTCGCAACGACCCTCCTGTCAGGCGGCGACCCGCGCTGCGTGCTCATGTCGGCGCTGGCCGTGTTGTGGGGGATCAGATTGACGTTCAATTTTGCGCGCAAGGGGGGATACAGCGCGGGCGAGGAAGCGGGGCCTTTTGCTATGATTGTTTGCCCATAGTGTACCCGGTCTTATGGACTCACTGGTATCAGCAGACAGTCAGGTTGATCTCTCAAGGGGACAGCGTGTGAGGTACGCTGGTACACTATGAGCAGACAGTCAGGTTGAGCTGATGAGCAGACTCCGTGTGAAGTAATTGGTAGACTATGAGCAGACATCCAGGTTGAGCTGACGACGGGATACCGAGTGAGGCCCTGCAAGCAGGACTACCGGTGGGCGGTGCTGCGGAAGATCATTCCGCACCCGGTGGCGTGGCAGCTCTTCAACTTCGGCTTCATTGCGTTGTATCAGAACATACTGCTGTTGCTCATCGCGGCGCCGTCCGCGGTGGCGTGGCGACACAAGGCAGGGTGGTATTGAGGGGGTACTGAGAGGTGTTGAGGGGTATGTCCACTGAGAGTCATTGAGGGTTTTTGAGGGATAGCGAGAGGTAGTGAGGGGGGTATCAAGCGCAGGCAGCCGTATGACATACAATCTCCTCTACCTCCTTGGCACGTTTATGAGCGTTCACCTGATGGTATATCATGCTCCCATCTCAGTTCGACTGCTCAGTTTGACTGACCCCCCCGCAAGGGGACGCCGCTCAACGCGATGGACGCGGTAGCTGCGGGCCTTTTCCTCGTCTTCCTCGCCCTGGAATCAGCGGCTGACCAGCAACAGTGGGTATTCCAGCAGAGCAAGCACCGCGCCCTGGGGTTCTCAAGAAACCCAGAGCTTCGAGATGACTACTCGCGGGTAGGGCCCTGTAGATGTTTCTCGCCGTGGCATAGGATGCCATTCATTTCAAAAGGCGACACGTTATACACGTTTCGATCCCAAGGCGGGCACGGGCCTGACATCGATGCCGGGGCGTGGCATGGGCCTGGCAGATACTGGTCGCCCCGTCATAGGATGCCTTTTAACTCAATTCACATAAACCAGGGTTCTAGAACAAGTGCGTGTCAATGTTGCGGCGGGCATCATCTTACAGACCCTTCTCTGTGGGATTTCTGACCCACGGGTGGTTCAGGTTTAGCCGGCACCCCAACTTCTTCGCCGAGCAAGGCAGGGCGGTGCAGGGTGACCCCAGGTTGAACCCGTATTTGCAGTGCTTGGTTTCAGCGTTTGCAGCTTGAAAACGACCAACCGCTTCCAAACGTTGCTTCCAATCTCGATTTGCTGCGCTACCGCAAGGCATCTGGATCAGCTATTACCTCTTCAGCGTGGCGGCAGTTGGTAGGGCCTGCCAGATTTTTCGCGATAAACGCCATAGTGTGCCATTCAAACCCAGTGTCGTCGCAACCAGCTACGTTCATCTCCTCGAAATCGACGGTCTACTTACTCAGTAATCGTAAACCGGTCAGAATTTCGGCCGCTCGGTCGGCGGCTGATGGGTCGAACGGGCTTCGATACCACACATCTGATACCTGATCCAACGCTGTTCTTAGCTCAAAGCTCATACAACTTCGAATGCGTTGGCCAGCAATTATTGCCTTGCCATACCCCGAACACCCGATGATGCAGGTGGTGGTGTAGGTGGGATGCGTGGATGACGTGGCGGGCAACATTGGTCAGTCCCTAGGAACAGGACACCCGACCATTGCGGAGGGGAAAGTTATGGTTAGCGCGCTGTTGAACCTTAGTATCATTGGTGGGGTGGTGTCAATCGAAACTGTGATGAAAAGCGCCTGGTTTCATCGCATGAAACTTGAATAAGAGAAACTGCATTCTAGTTGCAAATTGAAACCCTTGTTGAAAGCGCCTGGTTGCAGCACACGACACTGTAAAAACACGATCGTTAACTGCTTACAAATTTTGCTTCCAATTTTGCTTCCAATTTAAACTTGCGCCGCTACACATCGGGCCGGTGTTATTGCTGTTGCTCTTCCAGGGCAGCACTCCGTTCACTGAGTCCATCACAATCGGGAAATATCCCGAGTACAAAGAGTACCAGCGCGTCACATCGAGGCTGCTGCCCCTGCCGCCCATCGGGGTGATGCAGCTCCCGGCAAAGAAGTCGAGGTAATGATGATGCTGATATTTTTCTACGCACTCCGACTGTCGAGCTGCTGTGCTTATGTGCTTGGTGCTATGGTTTCTGCTAAGCTTGCATTCTAGTCTGTAAAATGATGATGGCTAGCTATCGGTCTCATGAAAGTAATCAGCGCGTCACATCGAGGCTGCTTCCCCTGCCGCCCTTCGGGGTGATGAAGACCCCGTCGAAAAAGTCGAGGTGATGATGATGGATCCATTCATGTATGCTGTCCTGCAGTCCGACTTGTTTTGTCGAGTAGCTGCTATGCTTGTGTATTACTAGTAGTCCGCAGGATGTTGCTTGGCTAGCTATCGGTGTAGCGATTATTGATTCATTTGCAGCCTCCGAGTTCTCGCCGCGCACACGATCGCGCGCCAAAGCGTGGATGCATAAAAGCCACGGCCGTGCGCGAGCGAAGGGATGATGTCATAGGGTGTATTTCGATATTCAAAGTTGGTACAACTCTAAGGTACAATGTTACAACTATTCAACAATACCAGTACAATGGGGTAGCGGTACAACGATTCAGCAGTACTGTACAACGGCTCAACTTTGCGTTACAAATCAAAATAGCTGTCAGATGAAGACATGGAGCTTTCCCAACGCAAGGCATCATCGAGCAAGGAGTGGATCAGTGCGTCGTCAGCAGCTGGCACGTCGCCGCCGTCATGTAGCGGCGCAAATTGGCAGTAAAAGCAACATTGTAGAGCTATAGCATATCGCAGTTCATGAAATAATGTTTTCGTAGCTGAATTCGGGCTCTCTGTCAATCCGGGTTCCACCAATCAACCATCATGCACCGACCTACCATCGTGGATGAGGATAGCTCTTGAGGTGACCAAAGCAAGATCCCAAAGTATTTTGTCATCCGCCCAGAAGTCAGCCCAATCAACCAGCTGGTGTCCGAGCAACGGTGCTGTGTATGCTGGAGGCCCACACGTGGCGCTGGCAGCTTCGCGTGCGGCGAGCGCGAGCCCGGTGATCACACCCTTTCGCCAGGGCCTCACCCACTGTCCGTTCGCAATTGTGAGTGTATTTGTGGGATACGTTGAGTTGCAGTGGTCTTCAATGACAAGAACGACTCGTGTTAAGAGCTGAGAAGCGGACGAGTGGGAGCCCCTGCCGCTCGCCCGCGGGAGATCGATTGCGATCGAGGGGACGACCGTGATCGTTTTGGCCATCGTGCGAGCGAGAGCGAGCATGAGCGTGGGGCAGCGCTCGAGCGCTTGAGCGAGCGCAAGTGTGCGCGTGAGCAGGGCGCGCGCGTGGACGAACGCGTGCCGTTGTCGTTGAGCGGTGCGTGGGGAGTGGGGGGGACGGGCGGGTGTTGGGGCGGATCAGCCTCGGAAGGTGCCTCCTCTTCAACGTACTTCATGCCTTCCAGAGGCTGGCGCCGCGTCAGCACGTACTCTTCGAGGTCACCACCACCACTTTCAACACCAGGACCGAAAACACAACCACCACCAGCGTGTACACCACCGACAACCAGGGGCTTACACTCGTCCACTTTTCAGCTCAACTCGAGCGCTTTGTATGGGGTAGGGGGTGCGTGCAGCGGTTGTGTTGCCCGTGTCAAGGGGGTGCTAGGGGGTATAGAGTGTGATCCTCTGTCAGACATGGCTCAAGTTGAGCTGAGAAGTGGACGAGTGTACGCCCCTGCCGACAACACCACAACCATCTCCACCTGCACCATACCCACTGAGGTGACCGTCGCCGGCTGAGTTGGGGTGCTGCGGCGCGCGGTTGGCGAAAGCATACACCCCGACGCGCTTCATGTAAACTGCGACTGCGCGTTACGTTGTGGTGCGGTCGTTTGAGACTGGGGGCGAAGGTGGGAGGTGTATATACGTGTGCCAGGGCCAGGTCAACAACGCGTACCTTCGCACGCGGTCAACAAAAGATTGTGTGACGTTTCGAACTTGATTTACCATTTGTGGAAGAACTCTCTAACCGCGCGTCCGCGCGTCCGAGAAATCACACACAACCAATGGAGGAGAGATGCTTTGAATTTATGGATGGTCGATTATCCACAGAGCTCTAGCTCTAGTCGGTCGACGCTGACTACCTATAGCTGAGCGCTTTCTTTCAGCGCATAAAACCTCGTTCACTATTTTGAGAGCGACGACTGTTACCACTTCGAACCCCCACACGGATGGCCGCCATAGATTACCAGCAGTGGGCGCCGCAGCAGTCGCAGGGCCGCGGCACCTTTACCACGGAGTCGGCGGGGGCGGGAGCGCCGCGGGAGGCGGGCCGGGGACAGGGATAAGGGCGGGAGGCCGGGGGCAAAGATCGTTTTGAATATTTGACGGTCGGAGTCTGACGCAAATCCTAGGATCCGCCTTCTTATTTTTCAGAGCAACGACTTGTTCCACGTCTGCCACTCAGCCGCCACGCTCCCCGCGTATGGCCGCCATGGACTACCAGCAGTGGGCGCCGCAGCACTCACCCAGCAGCGGCGCCTTCACCGGCGGCACGACGGGGGTTGCGGGGGCGGGGGTGGCGGGGCAGGGACAGGGGGGACAGGGAGAGGCCTGGGGCGAGAGCGACGAAAGCCCGGGGCCCTCCGAGGAGTTCCGAGCGCTGACTGACCACAGCCTGGAGTCAGTGCAGTCACTGCAACTTGACGAGGCACAGGAGCACGCGGCGATGGTGCGCGCGCATCGCAGTCTCGCAAAGGTGTGTCCCGCCGCCCCCCGTGATCGCCGCCCGTCAACCAGCCTCCCCACCACTGCCACCGCTCGTCCAGCTCCAAAAATCTGTGAAGAAACAAAATAGGTCATACTACGACCACGACTCCCAGAGCTATCCACCCCAAACACATAGCACTCCGCCCCCCCTCCCCGCCGCCCGTTGCCGCCGCCTGCCGCGCCGAACGCCCTCCCCCGTCCTACTCCTCCACCGCCACCCGCTGCAACCGCCTGCCCCCCGACGCCGCCCTCCCGTGCCACTGCCCAAACCCCAACCGCCAACCCCACCTCAAATAACCTATTTTAGAATACCACACTCCCCCAACAAACGCGGACCTAAGATGACTCACTCTTTCGCCTTCTCGACAACGCGACCTCCCAATCACCCGCCGGGTGCTGCAGGTAGCGCAGCTGCGCGCGATGCTGGTGGAGGGCATAGTGAAGAACCAGTTCATATACGGCCTCAGCGTCATGACCACCTCCCTCGCTGTGCAGTACCTCGATAGGCGGGGCCGGAGAAACATGAGATCCCTTTTCAGCTAAGTTGACCTGAGAGAGACGCTTCAGCCTGTATAAGGAGGCACCACGCTCTCTCCCTCGTTGCCCCCCGTGAAGTGACCCAAGCACCAGTTCGCTACGGCCTCAGCGTCATGACAACCTCCCTCGCGGTCCAGTACCTCGACAGGCATGGGGCGCCCTAAATTACGGCAGATCCATGTTCCCTTCCTTGAGCAGCGAGAGAAAGAGCCACTTCTGCGTGTATTGGGAAGCTGCTTCCCGACCGTTTCGACTGTCGTATGAACCAGCGCATATACGGCCTCCGCGTCATGACCAACAGCCTGGCGGTGCAGTGCCTCGATAGGCGAGGCCGCTGCGTTTCACTTCCAACTACGTTGACTACGGTCAGACAGTATCTCGCTCCTCTGTGCTCTCTCGTCCGTCCACACCAGACGACAACGTAGATCAACTCTATGTCACCGCCCTCTTAATGAGACGATCCTACCTTCACTGGCAACAGCGTTGCATCTCTCTATATATCCCTCTCTCTCTGTTTATCATCCCTTGACACCGCACGATCCCTTTTCCGCTACCAGGTGCCTCCTCTGCCAACTATTGTGGCGTCAAGTGTTAATGTGTGTGAGCGTGTGTCTGGCCATGTTTACCGGTTTCTGGGCATGGACCGGTACGACATCCAGCCAATTCAGGCGTGGATCCTGCACCTCGTGGCCAACGCGTGCCAGACCATCGCCGTCAAGTTCCAGGTACTTTTCGCTCTCCTCCCTGCAGACCGCACTCGCCAGCAAACTGCGGAACGCATCTTCGCGCGTCGACGACGTGTCCAGCCTACGTCACTCCACTCTTCCGCCGACTTTGACCTCCACAACAATCGTGCAGAGTGACAAGATATCCCATATTGATATGGGAGATGACCGTATCGATACTGTCATCTCCCATATCATCAGACCATATCACATATTGATCTCCAAGATGACCGTATCGATATGGTAGATAATCATATTGATATGTCATATCCCAAATCGATATGAGATATTCGATATCGATAACCCTATCGATATCTCATTGATGTCCGATCTCCCACATCGATCTCCCATATCGATCTCCCATATCGATCTCCCGATCATATCTTGTCACTCGGCAATCGTGCCGCTCCCTCCCTCCATGTTCCTCTACCAATAACCCGTGTCAGGAGAGAGAGAGAGAGAGATGCTTCCGCGTTTATATGGAGGCACTAAGCTTTTGCCCTAGCCCGATACTTACCCTTCTCCAATCTTCGCGCCGTGGCACAGGAGACGATGCGGTTCGACAGCGAGACGATACAGAAGCACGTGGACATCAGTTTCGACAAAGTGTGCGTGCACAAGATGGAGGCGGGGCAATCAGCTCACACCAACGACCATTCAATGTGTTGTCTGGCGGTATGTGGTGAACGTGTGCGTCATAAATTGTGTCTCAACTCCCCATACATTTCCCTGGTTACCACATGGACAGTAAGTCCGTAGTAGGCTATTGGTTTGAAGACAGGAACCTTTTCACTTCATTCCCGCTTCATTCATATATTGTGCGCCGGTACGCTATGTGCTAAGAGTCAGGGAACGAATGTCCCGGCCCTGGGTGCAGAGCCTGGTGCTCAAGGAGCTCGGCTGGCGCCTCAACGGCAGGGGGAGCAGCTGCAATATGAGTGTAGCTCATAACCCGTTTTCCGACACTGTTTATTTCCACATATACGCCCGCTTTCAAATGTAAATTTTGGGGCTTTTTAGGCTATTTGAACAATTCTGGGAGGTGTTGAAACCGGATTAAGTCCTATACTCGTACTGTGCTTCACGACGTTATGCCATCTCAAGCTTCATCTCATCTTACATTGAACGACGAGGTAAGATTAGACGAGGAACATTAATCTGTGGAACATTTAATTGGCGGAACATCTACCGCGGAACATTTAATCTGCGGAACATTGTCCCACAGAACATTTAATCCGCAAAACATGTAATGCGGAACAGGGAACATGTCATGTGCAGAGCATTGCATCCGCGGAATACCAGTACTTCATCCGCGGGGTGTTTATTTCGCGTAAACTTGATCAGCGGAACATGAACCCGAAGAACATTGAATCCGCGGAAAATTGACCTGCGGAACATTCAATTCCCGGAACATCGAACCCGCCAAACATTTGATCCGCGGAACATTGACCCGCGAAACTTTGAATCCGCGGACCATTGACCCGCGGAACATTGATCCGCGGAACATTGATACGCGATTTTTTTTCATCCGCGGAACATTGACCCGCGGAACATTGACCCGCGGAACATTTACTCCGCGGAACATTAATCCGCGGAAAACATTAATCCGCGGAACATTAATCCGCGGAACATTTACCTGTGGAACATTGAATGCGCGGGATATCGACCCGCGCATTGATGATATTCGATCTGATGTCATTACACCGCGGAACACATAGTTTGCGGAGAGTTACGTGAATTGGCCCTCTTTCCCGGCGTGGTGCCCTACACCTACCTGCCGCGCTTCCTCACGCTGCTGGGCTTCCATGGCGGGGCCTGACTGTTTGCTTGTAGTGTACCGGTGCATACTTGCCGCATCCTATACCACATCGGGATCATGCCCTACACGTAATTGCCCCGCTTCCACACACTGCTCAGGTCTCACGGCGGGGGCGTGAACGTCTTGCCAGCCGGCTTTGACAATTCTTATGTGCCTTCTATACCTATACCGACACCCGCTGCTATTTATCGTGAAATGGGTCCTTTATTCGCCGCATCATCTCCTTCCTTTACCTCCTCAAGCGTACAAACTTATCTGCTCATCATCTTCCTCCTCATTTATCTCGTCCGCCTCATAGTTTGACCGGTACACACTCGCTCCTGTACCCAGGTGACAACTTCTCACGGCTGCTGGCACGCTCCGAGGTGTACGTGCTGAGCATCCTCTACGGTCCGTGGGGGGCATTACATTTTGTCTACATTTTGTCTACACGTGTCAGACCACCCTTCCGCTCTCTGTGATCTTGCCGCTGACCCACTGATCACGTGTCCACCCATCCGCATGGACACCCACCCACCGGCCCTGCTTCTCGACCCCGCTGGTGTACTAGGCATGCACTGCCCGCAATATCATCCCAACTGACGTATCGAATCTCCTTTTCCGCCGCGCAGACGTGAACTTCCTGCGGTGGCCGCCATCCACGGTGGCCTGCTCCATCACCGCTGTGCTGCTGGAGGACGAGGGCCACAACCCCGTAGGGCCTGGCGAATATCGCCCGCCACGTCATCCTACGCACTTTGAGTATTGCCCGCCACGTCTGTTGAGAAAATGGGCACCCTATGACTTGTCCAGGTGGATTCCGCTCGCCGCGTCTCTCATCCAACGCACTTTGCACCTACGTATCTTGGGTTGATGTCACCCTATGACGTGGCGAGTAACATCCGCCAGGCCCTACAACGGCCACGACATCCAACGAAATGTGTACCCTTGTCTATTCAGTTGAATGTCGCCTTATGACGTGGCGAGCCGTGTCAGCCAGGCCCTACATCCTGGAAGGCGTCATCAACACCCTGTGCCGCATCCTGCCCGGCAGATCCACACACTGTCTCCCATTTCAGCTTGACTTGGGCTGCTTTTCCCCTGGATGAATGAACTCAAATTAACCCCCCTGCATGTCATAGAGAGCTCTCAAGGAACTGTCGGGGTATTGTGCGGCATTAGGGTAATTGCCTCTCGACAGAATTAGTTGTCAAGGAACTGTTCATTCGTGATCCCACTGAATACTCGCAAATCGAGCTGACACGTGAACTGGTGTGGGGCCCTGGGCCCCGGCATCAACCCCGTTCACGTCCGCACCTGCGCGGCGGACATCGAGGCCTTCCGGTGTGGTTTGCCACGTCCTTCATCGCGTTTAGACGCTCGATTCCTGAGTAAAGTGCATCGAGCTGTCAGTGGGGATCGCCGCGTCATTCGTGAAACATTTGGGCATTTAACTGCTATGCTGAGACTTGGCGAGATTCCGTCGGTCCGGAATATGTAACGGGTATTGCCTAATCATTCGTCATATCATCAACCCGCTGGTTCCTGAGTCAATCGCCACTGTATGACGCGACCCTGTCACTTGGAGCGCGATCTCTTCCGCGCAGCAGCACCAGGCAGGGTGATTGACTCGTCCTCTTTTCAGCTACACCTGACTGTGTGCTAAGAGTTTACAAATGTTGTACCCGTATACGCTGGACGCAGTGCTGACACGTGAACGTGTGGTGAGGCCAAGGGGGAGCAGGCGGCGAGTGTGTATGGGTAGTCTGGTATACTTTGAGCAAACAGTCCGGTCGAGCTGGAGGAGAGACGTGTGGCCAAGGCCCTGGAAGCAGGCGGAGCCGAGCACCGGGCCTGAGTTCGCGTGAACAACGACGCGCACATGACGGTCAATTCAGATGAGTGGAGGGAGGCATTACCCTGAATGTACTAGTAGTGGATGGGGACGGGTGAGATTCAGAAAATTGTAGTGTAGTGGGGGTGGCATTACGATGAATATACTAGTAGTGGAGTGGCCGGGGGCATTATGATCAATAAGTGGGAATTAAGATGAATATAGTTGAGCGGGAGGACATTACGATCAATATAGTGGAGTTTAGGGGAAAACACGATCAACATTGTGGGGTTGAGGGGGGGAAGTATACGATCAATATAATGGACATAGTGGTGAAATCTTTGGTTATGTCTGTGGCCACCGGGTTGGAGCGGGTTGGGGCCGGACATAGTACACGTGAACACGGTGGCACTAAGTGCGCGACATGTATCATGCAGCCTATGATGGTTGCCTTACGGAAGCGACAGACTGCCTGCCCTAAATGAATAGAGCTTTAGACTGCTAGAGAGGACAGCGGTCTACATACAACGATGACAATACATCACAGCCCAATCTAAATCGACAACCGTCAACACAGCAACACGGCACTGCGCTAATTATTCTCCTGACGCGTGCTCCGGTCTCAACCAATTACAGTATGGGCAAACATGACAAGGCGCCTCTACACTAAAATGCTCAGTCTAAACAACTTATGCTATGTTGTCAGGAACGACGACATGTCGCCCAGACACTACATCGGGGTAATTCGCGATGAGCGCCCCCGCAGTTTTCTTGAGCCGCGCCTTCTCCGCGCGGCGCTCCTTGTGCCGCCGCTGCCGAATTTCATGCCGCGCGTCCTGCTCCTGGACGATGCGGTGCAGCCCTCGGGAGACGCACGTCTCCATAACGGCCAGCCACGTGTTGACCTCCCACTAGGGCCTATCATACACACCATTTACATGACCGAGCGTGGAAATGCGTGGGAGGACGTGGCTGTATATGTCTAGCTTGCCCGACCTCCAACATCAGCCCTACATGTATCAGGATACAATCTAGCTGATGAAACGAGGCAACACTCCATTCAAGACGAGTACCGAAGACGTAGGGGGCAACATCTGTCTAACCCTACCTCCCGCATGAGCTCCACCCCCTCTGCGCCCAACACCCCGCCATTCGCAGAGTCCCGCGTGCGGATCTCCGCCAGATTCTTGCGCATCAGCCGATTGGCGCCTTCCCACAAGGTCCGAGATGGATGACGTTCGCCATGTGATGACTTGAGAGGTGATGGTTCAACATGGGATCAATATGCCGTGGCAGGATGCCATGTCGCAGGTGGCCTACAACCTAAGACGTGAAGGTCAAGCTAGTGATGACTAATTTATAACTGGAAGAACGAATTAAAGATGTGGCAATGTCCGCCAGACCCTACCTAAAAAGTAGGATAGAGCTGGGGAAGTCAGCACACGTTCGGTCACGTCGAGGTACTCCAGCAGCGCGCCGCGGGCGCCGCGTGTGTCAATCTTGACCAGCTGCGCCTCTGGGGCGTCGGTGGCGCCGACCAGATGCTGTAGCATGGAGTTAGCATCCTGGAGGCCCTGAGTAATCATGGGTGTGCCCATGAGACAACACACCAGAAGCGCAACGCGGCTAGCATCCTCCTGCATCCAGGGCATGCCCTCATCAACTTTTCAGCTAGATTGAGCACTTTTGATGGGATATGCTGAATGATCCCGCAGCTTTAGTGACAGAAACGGCTCAGCGTAAGAAGGATAAATGGACGAGTTTAAGCTCCTCCTGCCTGAAGCACCAGCGCTCGCATGACCCGGCACCGGATGGCCGAAAGGTAGTCAAGATCAGCTACCTCCGCGGCCTCCACTACTTCGAAGGCGGCAGCGGCGGCCCGGGACAGCGCGGGAGACGCCGGGTCGCCGCGCCGCGCAGTAGTGTCCACAACAATGTAGTGCACAATTACACAGTCAGTAAAAATGGCCACCGCATGGTGACATGCAATGAGCCACACTAGGCTGACTATAGACCCCAGGGTTTGTCTGCCTGAGTGAGCGGATGAGTTCAGTTAATGCTCACCATGTGAGCGCCTTGGGGTTCGATACACGTTAGTAAAATGTACCGGTACGCTATGTGGATGTGTCCCCTACCACGCATGCCACGACGCCCACTCCAGCGCGTCAACCCGCTGCGTGAACACCATCGCGTGGGCGTCCAGGGACCACCCGTGAGGGTCAGAATAATGACATGTCATCGCCACGTCATACGACGCCGTTTAATTCTAATAGATGAGGTGTCAGAAAGAGGCGGATGACGTGACAAGCATCGATCAAAATGAGCAACACGTCAAAAGCTGCCATTTATTTCAATAAGCGCGGGTCTGGCATAGGTTGGATGACGTGGTGGGCATCGCGCATATGACCCTGCCACCCATCGTCTCCCGAATCATCCTTGCCCTTCCCTCCTCGTCCTCCTCCTGCTTCATCTCCTCCGAGCTTAGTTGCCCCCTCGAACACAAACAACAGCCGGAAGTTGATGAAGACTGGAATGTACCTTCCCTCGTATTTGACGGAGATCTGCACGCACGCTACGCCTCCGGCTTTTACAACGCGGGATATGATCCGTGCGGCGTCACGCTGATTTGTGCGGATCTCATCCCAGGGCACCCGGATAACGTCGCCCTCTCGCATAGCGTTCTGACCTATCGCCAGGGCCTTACACTCGTCCACTGTTCGGCTCAACGTAAGCACTTTTTGTGGGTGCGCTGGGTAATTGAAATGGTTTAGTGACAGAAATGGCTCAGGATGAGCGGATAAGTGGACGAGTGTAAGCCCCTGCCAATCGCCCCGCCCACGCCGCCCAAGGAACGTTTCGTCTCAGCCGCCTCCTTCAACCTATCCCAAGGGTCAGTAACATCGTGCTCGACCTATCATCCACCGCATTTTAACCATCGTTCGCTGTGTAAAACGTGGTTTTGTGACGTGGCGGGCAGTTTTTCATCAGTTGCCGCGTGCTCGCCACGACATTGTCATCCACCACATGTACACACTCGTCCATTACGTTGAATGTCAACCCGTAACGTGGCGGGCAGTATCTATCTGATAGGTTCGAGCAAGGGCCTGTACAGTGACCCAAGAATTTACCAGTCAACAGATTGTAAAAGTCTGTATGGTTTAGTGTTCAGGTCATAGAATCTATGTCCACGAGGAGATCCCCCCAACAGCCCCATAATCATCCCCCTAGAACCAAATATACCCCTCTTAACTGATAAATTCTGGGGTCACTTTATCGGCCCTTGCTCGGACCTATCTGGGCCTACCGTTTGTCTTGCTCCCGCTGCCGCGCCGGATCACTCGTACCTGGACGCGAGACGGGAGGCTCTGGCAGATTGACTTCCATCTCCGGGTAAATGACACTCGCCGGCCTCGCAGAATTTCTCAAGCGATCCGCCCCAACGACTGCAGCGGCGCCGCCACGAAATCCCCTGCGAGGCTGCGCTGTCCCCTCACAGGAGGGTCACTGAAATCAAGCACTCGACCGCGATTGGAGCGACTCACCCTCAGTGAGAATGCTGATACAGACGTGCGGAGGAGAAGGAATTCGACGTCAATTGAGTGCTCGTTCACAGTAATTCCCCTGCCTCATACTCTGACTCGATTGGGCTGGCAGCGCCGCCTTTACCCCGCCTCTGCTGCTCCTCCGCCTCCGCCGCCCCCGCTGCCGCCACAATGGCGCGAGGCACTGTCAGGTTGTGCACGAGCCACGCCGAATCCTCCTGCATCTCGATGATGCGCTCAACCACGTTGTTGGCATAAATGTCCGCCGTGCGCTAGGGTCCGGCATATATAGGGATAGGCTCATCATGTAGTCTGCTATCGACAAACCAGACAATCCCCATAATCATGACGTGAGCAGCATAATTCGCTGGGCCCAGCCGCGCCTTGCTTATCCGGGTGCACCGGCACACTATTAGCAAACAGTCAGGGGACGGGTGAGAGCCCTGCCGCGCGTTCCTTATCTGGTCCCGTGACGCGGGTGCGCTCCTCCACCATAGGCGTGAACCCCAGCGAGTTGGCGCCCGCGCAGTAGGGGCAAGCGTTGTGAAAAAATGTTTCATGAGTCAAATGGCAACTATGACGTGGCAAGCATGGTGCAACCGAGTTGGGCCACCCGCGACATCCAACGCATCAGGCGTTTCGGACCCTCGTTCCTTAAGCCGAACAGCACCGTATCACGTGGCGAGCAGAATGGCATCACATGACGTGGCGAGTGAAACATAGCCCGCCTCGTCATACAACGCAATTTGTAACAACGTTTCATGAGGAAACGCCCGTGCTATATCGTGGCTACTACGTGTCAACATCTACCAGGCCATACCCCGCGGACAGCCGCCGCGTACCGCCGCGCCGCGCGCCTCCTCGCGCCTTCGCCGTGTCTGGATTTGCCTTTGCGCGCAACGGCGCTCCTGTGCGGTCCTAGCTGTAGAGGCGCAAATCAGAATAGAAAGCAACGTCTAAGGCGGTTCATGATTATCAAGATATGAGCGCTGACACAGAGAGCGGTCAACAACACGGAGTTAACCGGGTGCCAACATGGGGTCAAGACGGGGTCAAGCTGGGGTCAACGTGAGGTCGGACTAGGATCAATTTGGAGTCAATCTTGGTTTAAACTGGGGTCAACCCGGAGTCAACCTGGGGTCAACCTGAACCGCCATACCAAGTGCTGCTGTAAACGCGGCGTCGCCCCCCAAGGCCGAGACGGATTGGAACTGGAACGATTCCTCCTGCCACGACCGCGCCTTCAGTAGCTCCAGGGGCTAGGGCCTGACACATATAGCTCGCCGAGTCGTGGAATGTTATTGCACTCAAGAAGTAACGTTTCAAATGCGTGTTAATGACTTGGCGGGCAGCTGTTGCGGGGCCTGGCGGATAATGCTCGCCACGTCATAGGCTGCCATTGAAGTCATGAAGCAAGGCAACAAATTGCGTTTTATGACCTCGCAAAAAGTGTCCCCCCCCGACGTCACAGGAAGCCATAATGCACAATACATGGGGGTCCAAGCGCTTGATATCTGCCAGGCCCTACCGGAAGCTCGTCACGTAGGCGGCAGAGCCGCACCGGATCCGCCAGCGACACCGCGGAGTATATGCCGTACACAGTCGCCCCCGCCACCGCACCTGCAGTGCCAACAGGCGGCCGCGCCGCGTATATGGGGGCGGGAGGTTGTACCATCGTCAGCCGGGGGCGCGCGCCCGCCATTCCCCAGGGCCATGCACATAAACCTGAATGTTTGCTCATATTGTACCAGTGTACCTGTAAACACTCAGTTTGTCCACGGGTCCACAGGTACACTATAAGGAAACAGGAAATCTACATTGGAGGTATAGATTGAGGGTCCATCTTGCGTGTTCCCGTTACCACAGTGTGTTTGATCGTCAGCCTTGCGATGCAGAAGGACTGTAACACAAAGGTTGAGATTAAGTTAGTGCTGCCTGTGAGGCCCTGCCAGCCCCTGAAGCTCCACCTTGTTCTTCCCGCCGCTCTTACTGGCGACCTCCCCGCTGCCATCCACGTGTAACGACACGTCAGCCAGGTGCCAGGGCTTTACACGGCGTCCCCTGTTCAGATCAATTTGAAAATCTTCGAGGTTTAAGCAACAATGATATGATTGGTGTCAGTGAGAAATCTGGCTCAAGTTGAACCGAAGAGGGATCGAACATAATGCGAGGGAGGAGAATGCGGCAAATGTGCACCATCAGCAAACAGTCAAGTCGAGCTGGAATGGGAACGCAGTATACGGACCCACCTGGTGCCCCGCCCCCCGCAGCCTTTCCACCACCATGGGGTACGGGTTGGGAACCAAAGGCGGCTCAGAAACTGTCGTCAGGATGTCCTGTAAACACTCGTCCAGCCTCGAGTCTACGACGTACTGGAGCAGCAACGCGGCGGTGTTGAACCGGCCCACAGGGTCAAGCCACAGCCTCCTACCACGTCATCGAAAGCCGTGTAATTGAATACGCGTCGGTCTAAACTGAAGTGGATAATGTGGCGAGCATTGACTACTCAGGATTACATAGATCTCAGTCCACGAGGGTCTAAATTGTCATGTATACGTGGTACCTTTTCCTCACCTACAGGAAGGTGTGAGAGTCTGAGTCAGTTTTTGTGTGAGTGAGTGTGGTTGTGCATCCTACCGAGGCGGGGCGTAGCGGTGGCGGCGAAGCCAGCGCTCGCCCGCCTCCAGATACAACACCGCTCCGGGCGCCACCACCTCGTACATCCGCTGCCATACCATGTTGTAGCGGTGCAAGTTGATATTCAAAGCAAAGTATGAAAGTGGATGACCTAGCTTCAGGCTCTAGAACAAGGGCGGGCAACCCAGGGTCAACCCAGGGTCAACCCAGGGTCAAACTGAACCCAGGGTCAACCCAGGGTCAAACTGAACCCAGGGTCAACCCAGGGTCAACCCAGGGTCAACCCAGGGTCACCTCAGGGTCAACTCAGTGTCAGCCTGGGGTCAACCTGCACCGTCCTACCATGTCCAGCTGCTTCAGCGTGGGAGCGGGCAGGCTGGGATCCACCAGCGGAATCTTTGGTTTATCCGTGCTCGTGACTTCGGCTTTGCTATCACTGCTGGGCCCAAGACCAACCTGGTTCGCCCCCTTCGCTAACACCCCGAGCAATCGCGGGAAGCGCGGGGCGGTTTTCTTCTCCTCTTTGGCCTTCTTCCGTTCCTCTTTCGCCTTTTTTGCCGCTACCTCCTCCAGCTGGGGACTGCAAATTAGTGCTCAGCACGTTATCAAACGTGTTTGGTTCCCTCGTTTGTGGAGTGAAACAACAACCTATGACGTGGAGAGCACCATCCAGAGTCCCTACCTCCGGCGGAGGCGGCTCCTGCATCGGATCGTCCGATCCGTTCGTCCTTTCGAGGAAGTTGAGGCCTAGCGCCCCCGCCGCCAACAGCCAGGGGCTGGCAGATATCGCTCGCCACGTCATAGGATGATATTTGGCTCAAGAACCAGGGGATATAATTGTGATGGATGGCATGGTAGGCAATATCTGCCAGGCATTACCAGCAGGGTCAACCTTGGGTGCATCAATTGTATCTCCAGCTGCCGGGATAGCGCGGTGACCGATATCAGTAGCTTCGCAGAGGACAGCGCTCGTGCCGCGGTCAACGCCGCACCCTGGTTGGAGCGGCGCAAGATGAAATGGACAGCGAAATTTGTAATCAGTTTACCACATTTGGGTTTCAGGCGTTTATAGTACCAGGCGCTTACAATGTGGGTTTGATGGGGTCAATCCTGCACAGCTCTACCTGGCTGGACTCCTGCGCCGCCAGCGCGGTGCCGCCGCGGCCACACTGTCTGATCGCGCCTCGCAGCGCCTGCGATGTCAGCTCCCGCAGCGGTTCAAGGCTGTGGTCGCGCCGCGCCGCGTCCCGCATGAAGTCGTCCAGTCTCCGGTGGATGAGGCTCAGGTGTCCGGCCAGCGCCGCGGCATTTGCCGGTGTCCGCTTGATCGCCTCAGGTTAGGGTCTGGCAGATAGTACTCTAGCTCGCCGCGTCATCCAACGCATTTTGAACTTTTGTGTCACGATGTCAATGGCAAGCCTATGACGTGGCGGAGGCGAGCAGTGTGTGCCGAGGAACAATCAATTTCTGCTCGCCACGTCGTCCGACGCATCTTGAGCCATCGGTTCATGAGTTCACTGGCATCCATCTCACGTCGCAAGCAATTTTGAATGATCCCGAAACTGAGACTGCTCGCCATGACATATGATGCTATTCAAACGGGAGTTTCAAACGTGTGGGATGACTGGATAGCAATGGAGACCACGCCCTACCTCGGGGCCCGTCAGAAGGCCGCGCAGGACGCCCGCTTCCTCCGCCACGTTGGCCAGCCACACCGCGGAGGAGTTGGACATCCGGATTAGGTCGATGAACGCCCCCTCCCGCAACGCCTTGTCGGAGCCCTCGACCGGAATCTCTTAGTAGGGTCAATGAAGACAAGCACACGACCGATATCAAAGCATGAATCGCATTCAAGGTTAAATATTCATACATACACGTGACACTGCGGAGAAGGAAGAGGAGATTCAACGTCGGTCGAGTGCTCGACCGGTTTCAAAGCTTGACTTGCCTTCAGGGCGAATATCTATACAGATTCGCCGACAAATCAGAGGAGGAGGAGGAGTGTCGACGTCCGCCGAGTGCTTGTCCTCAACAACCCCCTTGCCTCTTTCTCTCCGCGCCACCCCATGTCGCCTCGCAGCAGCAGCAACAGCATCGCCGTGTGCAACGCCCGCGGCATGTTGTCCCGCCGCAGAGCTTTCAGGCCCAGCGCCACTAAGCGCTCCGAGTTAACCTTGGTGTAGCAGCGCAGGTTAAATTGAAATCACAGCTTGAAAGCACTTCATCATAGTT
>Ga0307489_10000537_pt1 | contig 23234 bp, 20 predicted proteins | sample SB12metaG_FD_202247 | JGI IMG/M metagenome (GOLD analysis project Ga0307489, IMG submission 202247) | Sea-ice brine microbial communities from Beaufort Sea near Barrow, Alaska, United States - SB 1.2 | ecosystem: Environmental > Aquatic > Marine > Coastal | place: USA: Alaska | collected... | reverse complement strand
CTACCCAATTATTGTGTTCTTTATATTAAATATGCACAAAATGTTAAGTCATCTGTTAATTTGCGTGCAATATCTCTTAAAAAAAACAATTCTTGTTGCACTATTTTTTATTAGATAAAAAATCTATATTGTGAGTTTCAATAATACAAAAATTTTAGCAAGTTCTAAATCATTTCGCTCACATTTCCAAACTTAGTTTAATGAAAAGAAGTTAAATCATTCATTGGTATATTTCCTATTACATTATAATAAAAAACAACTGAATTTAATTTAACAGTGCCATTAGATTGAATTTCACTTTTTATTAAAGAATATATTTAGGTAAAATTTAATTAAATATACATATAGTGACAAAAAACCAACAACAACTTGAAGATTTTAGATATAATCATGAAAGAATTTTTAATCCTTACAGAGGTATAAGTACTATGAAAAAAATTACTCTTGCTATTGCAGCAACCCTTATGATGACTTCGCCCGTTTTTGCTGGTGATGCAGCTGCTGGTAAAGCTAAAGCAGGTATGTGTGCCGCATGCCATGGCGCTGCAGGTATATCTGCAATTCCTACTTACCCGAACCTTGCAGGACAAAAAGAAGCCTACCTTGCTCAGCAATTGAATAATTTCAAATCTGGCGCCCGTAAAAATGCAATCATGGGTGGCATGGCTATGGCATTAAGCGAAGCTGACATAGCTGACATCTCGGCTTATTATGCTGGCTTAAAATAATCACTTGTTTTTAAGTAAATAATTAAAAAAGTACTCTTTGAGTGCTTTTTTTTATCCATATTTAATATATTGAAGTTATTAAATGGTTAAACTAATTAGCATGTTGTTGAATAAGCTGTAAAAAAGACTCTCCATAACGGAGTAGCTTTGTATCACCAACACCATTAATATCTAAAAATTCTTCAGCTGTTTTAGGTTTTATTCGAGCTAATTCTGAAAGTGTCGCATCATTAAAAACAATATAAGGTGCAATATCTTCTATGTCTGCGATTTCTTTTCTTAAGGTACGTAACTTAAGAAATAGTTGCCTATCATATTTGTTATCTTGTGTTTTATGTTGCCAGTAACTCGCCTTTTGTAACCTTGGACTGGCTAGCATTAGCGGTTCAGACGCTGTTAATATGCTTCTTGCCGCCTCTGTCAAAACCAAAACAGATTGTTGTTCAATATTTTGTTGCAAGAAACCTAAATGTATTAGTTGGGCAATGATCGAGAACCAGTAGCCCGGTGTTTTATCTTGCCCAATAGCAAAGGTAGAAACTTGGTTATGAGCCATCGCCATTATTTTTAGGTTTGTTTGTCCTCGTAATACGTCAATAACGTGACCAATATCACCTTGTTGTTTAATACGAAATACACAGGATAATACTTTTTGTGCCGCTTGTGTTCCATCAAATTGACTGGGGGGATCTAGGCATATATCGCAATTACCACAACCTTGTTCAGTGTATTCAGCAAAGTAGTTAAGGACAACTTGTCGCCTACATGTTTGTGAATCAACAAAACCGGTCATCGCTTGAAAACGTTGCAACTCAACATTGACTCTTCGCTCATTTTCACCGTCACTGATGCGTTTCTTTATGCGATTAATATCTTTTTCATCATGTAAAAATAAGGCTTCTGCATCAAGACCATCTCGACCTGCTCGGCCAATTTCTTGATAATATGACTCTAAAGTTTTTGGTGGTTCAAAATGAATAACAAAACGAATATTGGGTTTATTAATACCTAAACCAAAAGCAACTGTTGCCACAATTATTTGAATATTATCTTTTGCAAAACCATCCTGCACAGTGTTTCTTATTTCAACTTCCATGCCCGCATGATATGCCGAACAATTTATGCCTTTTGTTGCTAAAAATTTGCTGAGCTTTTCAACTTGCCAACGGCTATTGCAATAGATAATACCGCTGTCTTCTCTTCGTTTATTCAAATAACCTAAAACCTGTTGTTCTCCATTATACTTGCTTGCTAGGGTTAAGCGAATATTAGGGCGATCAAAGCTATCAAGATGAATAAAAGGGTTGTTGAGTTGAAGTTGATTAAGAATATCTTTACGTGTTGTAACATCTGCAGTGGCAGTAAGCGCCATGACTGGCACATAAGAGAAATTTCGTTTTATACATTGTAACTTTGTGTAGGCTGGCCGAAAGTCGTGGCCCCATTGAGATATACAATGGGCCTCATCAATAGCAAATAGGCTAATAGTAATCTCTGCTAGCTTTTGTAAAAAATAATAATTACTTAAACGCTCTGGTGAAACATAAAGTAATTTAATCTCACCTTGACACAATTGATGGAAAATATCATTGATAGCAGCCCCATCAAGACTTGAGTTGATAAAAGCGGCTGATATGCCCTGCCGAGTTAAACTGTCAACCTGATCTTTCATTAACGCAATAAGGGGTGATATCACTATAGTTACACCGGGCAATAACGTTGCAGGTAATTGATAACAAAGTGATTTGCCACCACCAGTTGGCATAAGAACTAAGCTATCCTGGCCTTGCAATAAGTTTTGAATGATTTCTGCTTGCCCTAGGCGAAAACTTTGGTAACCAAAATGATGCTTTAAAGCATCAAGAAGTTGCTCTTTAGAAGGGGGGCTTATAGGGACGTTCAACAAAAGAAACCGTTTAACTGTTATTGGGTCGCTAGTTTACCCTATGGTGACAAAACCAAGCAATTTATTAATGGTACTAGAATCATAAATAGTGCTAATCTAACAAATAAGTGATCAGACCAGATGGCAAAGTCGTAATGAAAAAAGAGTCAATTTATCAACAAATATCAAGTCTATGGACAGGGAACATGCCTTTCAATCAACTATTAGGCTTCAATATTATCCACTTTAGTAGTGAGGAGTCTGAAATTCGATTTGCTTGGCAAGACAAGTTAATTGGCAACCCAATGCAAAAAACACTTCATGGTGGAGTTACTGCAGCAGCACTTGATCTTGCCGGTGGTGTCGTTGCCGCAGCTAATATAATCGAACAATTGGATGATCTCTCTCCTGATAAAATCGAACAAAGTCTAATGCGGTTAGGTACAATCGATTTACGTACCGACTTTTTAAGGCCTGGAAGAGGCGAAGAATTTATTGCCACCGCACGCATTATTCGTAATGGTAACAAAGTCGCTGTTGCGCGTATGGAACTGCATAATGAACTTGGTGTTCATCTTGCTTTTGGTACTGGCACCTATATGGTTGGTTAAGAGTAAGTGTTCCTGCATTTGTCAAACCAAAGTGCAGGAAGCCTTAACTAATCTAGATCACAATACGATCTTCAAATTAAACCTTAAGTTTTGGCATAAAAAAGCCGACTGATGTCGGCTTTTTTAAAATGTTATATTGCTTAAAAAAGGTTAATCAAACACCATGGTGTTTTTGAGTTTATTTAACGCATTTTTCTCTAACTGTCGAACTCGCTCAGCAGATATTTGATATTTATTCGCTAATTCTTGTAATGTTGTTTTATCTTCGAGCAACCAACGTGTACGAATAATATCTTGGCTTCGTTCATCTAAAGTCACTAGTGCGGTAGATAAACGCTGGTTAGAATGGTCTTCCCAATTATCATTTTCAACACTGGTTGCTAAATCTGATGATTTATCTTCTAAAAATTGTGCTGGGGAAAATGTACCCGCATCAATACCCGCATCATCGTCTGACGATAATTCAAAAGCTTGGTCTTGGCTACTCATTCGAGTTTCCATTTCCAAAACATCTTTATTAGTAACCCCTAAAGTTTCAGCAACAGTACTGACCTCTGCATTACTAAACCAACCCAAGCGTTTTTTATTTTTACGTAAATTAAAAAAAAGTTTACGTTGTGCTTTGGTAGTAGCAACTTTAACAATACGCCAATTACGTAATACATATTCATGAATTTCAGCTTTAATCCAATGCACAGCAAATGAAACTAAACGTACGCCAACCTCAGGGTTGAAACGTTTTACCGCTTTCATTAAACCAACATTACCTTCTTGAACTAAATCAGCTTGTGGTAAACCGTACCCCGAATAGCCTTTAGCAATATGAATAACAAACCTGAGATGCGACATGATCAACTCTTGCGCCGCTGTTAAATCATTTTCTGAATAAAGACGGGTAGCCAGCTCATGTTCACGCTGAGCAGTAAGCACAGGAATACTATATGCTGATTGCATATAAGATTCGATGCTGCCACTCTTAGGTAGGATTAGCGCCATTGACTGTTTAGTATTACTCATAAAAAATCTCCTGTTCTAACTAGCAATTATAACAAATTTTTATTGCCCTAGTGAACTATAAGCGAATTACATTAACTCACCAGATAGGTTAAAACAATATTATATTTCAAATTTACTAGTGAAATTGTACCAATTTGTTACAGATAATGAACACAAAGAAAATTATACTAATAAGATCAATAACAAAGCATACATATAAACTTTACTTCTCAAAAAAAATTAATGATTTAATTAATCTGTTTTAGGCTCTATTGCACGGATATGCTGGCGAACTGAAATATAACTCCCCAATAAACCTAAGCCAATAGCAAAGCCAATTAGTATGACATTTTCATCAAACGTTAACCCTTGAAGAACAAAGTCACTACCATATAAATCAGTTAACTTGCTTAAAGCCCCTGAGAGGTAATAAGACAGTAATGCAACGGTGATACTTGCCAATAAACCACCTGAAATACCATACCAAATGCCTGAATATAGAAATGGTCTTTGAATGAAACTGTCTGTTGCGCCAACTAGTTTCATTACAGCTATAGCCTCTTTTTGATTAATTATAGCAAAACGAATGGTATTGCCAATGATAAGTATCACAGACAAGCATAATAATAAGGCAACACTAGTGACAATATCTTCAATGAGCTCAGCCATCGCTTCTAAGCGAGATAGCCATTCCAAGTCCAATTTACCTTGTTCAACTTCTCGCTCTTTTTCTAACTTTATTAGTAATTCACCAACAGCATGAGCTTGAGAATACCTCTTTGTTGGGGTGACTAAAATAGTGGCCGGCAGTGGATTTTTGTCTAAGTATTCTAGCGCCGATCCAAAGCCTGATATAACTTTAAACTCTTTTAAGGCTTCAGCAGCTGAAATATAATTTACCTTCGCCACTTCAGGGTAAAGCTTTATGCGTTGTACTACATTTTTAGCACTCTTATCACTTACTGATAAATTGAGAAACAAGCTAATTTCAGAAGCACTGTTCCATTGCGAGGTGACTTGTTGAGCATTTTTTACAAATAAATGCAGTGTAGCCGGTAACGTTAGGCTAATACCAAGCACCAATACCGTCATTACGGTAGTAAAAGGTGTACGCCACAAATCACCTAAACTACCAACAGCTTGTTGTGCATGCCGAACAGGTAATGATAATAACCGACGGACAAAACTTTGCCGCTTAGGTGGCTCCATAGTAGGAAGTGGATTAATCATAATGCATCCCTTTTTCTACTGTTTTCATCCCTTCAACAAGCCCATCAGTTATCATAGTTCCTTCTTTGATGGTCAATGTCCTGTATTTCATTCGTGCAATCAACCCTAAATCATGGGTAGCAATAAGCACAGTGACACCTACTGCATTAAACTCTTCGAACAAGCGAATAATATCCATTGACAGTTTGGGATCCAAATTACCGGTTGGTTCATCTGCTAATAATACTGGAGGTTTATTAACAATAGCTCTGGCGATGCCTACTCGTTGCTGTTCGCCGCCTGAAAGCATATAAGGGTAACATCGTAGTTTACTGGTCAAGTGAACCTTTTCTAAGGCCACCTCAACACGTTTTTTAATTTCTTTGTGACTATAACCTTCTATAATTAAAGGAAGCGCAACATTATCAAAAACCGTTCGATCAGTTAGTAGATTATGATTTTGAAAAATCATACCAATACCACGACGAACATAAGGGATTTCTTTATATTTAATATTAGCAAGCTCAGTACCATTGATTTGAATACTACCTGAACTTGGCTTTTCCATTAGGCTGATCAATTTTAATAATGTACTTTTACCCGCACCTGAGTGTCCTGTTAAGAAGGCCATTTCCCCTTGCTCAAGATTAAAACTTACTCGCTTTAACGCCAGAAATCCACCAGGGTATGTTTTATTTACATCATTAAAACGAATCATATTATTGGTATTATTTTAAGTTTTTAATTAATTGTTATTTTGAAAAAAGTGCCTCTATAAATTCATCACTATTAAATGGGCGCAAATCATCAATGCCTTCACCGACACCTAAATAGCGAATCGGAATAGCAAACTTATCGGCAACCGCAAAAATAACCCCACCTTTAGCTGTACCATCAAGTTTGGTTAATGTTAACCCAGTTAAATTAACCGCTTGATTAAAAAGGTCCGTTTGACTCAACGCATTTTGACCTGTTCCCGCATCTATAGTAAGCATAACTTCATGAGGTGCATGACCATCAATTTTTTTCATCACTCGAACTACTTTTTTAAGCTCTTCCATTAAATGACTTTTATTTTGCAACCTGCCGGCAGTGTCCGCAATTAACACATCAACATTGCGAGCTTTGGCAGCACTTATGGCATCAAAAATCACTGAGGCACTATCAGCCCCTGTCTGCTGAGCAATAACAGTAATATCATTAAGATCGCCCCACACTTGTAATTGTTCAACCGCAGCAGCACGGAAAGTATCGCCTGCGGCTAGCATTACTGATTTACCTTCTGCTTGAAATTTTTTCGCTAACTTACCAATCGTTGTTGTTTTACCAACGCCATTCACGCCCACCATTAAAATAACATAAGGACCATTATCGTTATTAACCTCTAACGGTTTTTCAACAGGTTCAATAATTTTCTTTAATTCAATTTTCAATAAGTCATATAAAACTTCAGCATTTTTTAACTGTTGTCTGCTGGCTGACTCGGTAAGCGAGGCAATTATTTTACTTGTGGTATCGACACCTACATCAGCAAGTAAGAGATGTGTTTCTAATTCTTCAAATAATTCATCATCAATTTTTTTACCCCGAAAGAGATCAATCAAACCACCGCCTAAATTTTGGCGTGTTTTAGATAAACTTTGTTTTAATCGGGTAAAAAACCCAGAGGGGGTTTCTGATAAGTCGTTAATATCATTATTCACTGATGAATCAACTCTTTTATCGGCAACATCAGGCTCAGTAATTTTTTCTTGAGAGTTACCTATAGTTTTTTCTGCAGTTTCAGTAACAATTTGCTCTTTCTCTTCCTGGTTACCTAAACCTAACCAAGAGAGCATACCTTTTTTCTTAGACATAAATTTTTCAATCAAAGCGGGATAAGGTTATAATTAGCGTTATAGTAACACCTAAAAATAAAACTGTCAGTGATATGAATCATACAAAAAAACAAACAATTACAAATTCGACAAAAGGCAGTATTAGAATTATCGCTGGAAAGCATAGAGGTCGTAAACTACCAGTATTAATGGCTGAAGGTTTAAGACCCACTACCGACCGTGTAAAAGAAACAGTTTTTAACTGGTTAATTCCTTATATTCAAGATACCAAATGCCTCGATTGTTTTGCTGGCTCCGGCAGCTTAGGATTTGAAGCAATGTCACGTGGTGCTCAGAAAGTCACGCTATTAGAATTAAATAAAACCGCGGTAAATCAGTTAAAAGCAAATAAGCAATTACTCAAAGCTGAAAGTATCGACATAAATCAAGTAAATACTTTAGAGTACTTAAAGACAAATATTGAGGCATACGATTTAATATTTCTAGATCCCCCTTTTAGAAAACAACTGATAGCACAATGCGCAGTATTACTTAATAGTGGCTGGTTAGCAGAAAATGCACTTATTTATGTTGAAATGGAAGTGAATGAAAACTCCCCGCAACTTCCTGACAATTGGAATTTATTAAAAGAAAAAATCGCGGGTCAAGTGAGTTACCAGCTTTATCAATATCAAGGTTAGCTGCATATAAATGAGTATTCGACTAGATCTCTATACCTAAATTAGAAAGTCCCTCTTCAAGCATTAATGCTTTAGCTTTAATGCAAGTACTTTTATTTTCGGAGGCGCTTTTAATAAAGTTAAAAAGCTCTTTTTGGCTTTCAACTTCCCATTGTGTTAGTGGGTGCTCGCTAATATTATTCTCTGATATCACACCGTCATCTTGATTATCTAACGCTTCTGAAAGTAAAAGCTCAACATAAAAGCTGACACTGTTTGCTGATAAACGGCTGACATTAAAAAATCCCTCGTCATCCTTATCTTGCATGCCTTGTAAAAGGGACATTAACGCCATACAAACATCAAGAGCAGGAAAAACACCAAAGGTATTAAAATGTTCAGGGTTTGGGGTTTGCTCTTCAAGTTTAGTCAATTGAGCGGTAAAATTAATTTTACCGCGGTTATTTTTATCTAACCATTGCCACACTAAATCAAGTTGATTGCGAATCACCTTGAACTCACCAAACGCCTCGACATCGCTAAACATTTTATAATTAGGCAACATACGCTCTAAAAGTGCGCTACAAAAGGCAATTTTCTGCCATTGACTCAAATTTTTTAATGGTAAGTGGACAACCATAATAATAATCTCGATAATAATTCAGTTAACAAAAAAATAGGCTGTGTGGCCCGCATCTGCCTTTACCATCTCGGTAAAACAGAATAAACATAACTCAATACATGGAATTCATTCTGTTAAATTATATCCCAAAAAATTGCCCTATTCGATAACAGTAATTCAGACTAATGGATTAATAGACTCTGTTTCACTCAAAAAAAAGAGACCTAAGTCTCTTTTTTACACTGCATACAGGAACTGTTAGATTATTTTTTTTCTTCTACTGTAATTGGTGTGATTTGAATGCCGTTAATTTTAGCATCTGAACTCTCATTCCTAAGTTGGATCAGACGGTTCATCTGGCTTAATGACCCTAACATAGCGTGAATAGGAACAAATAAACCACGCTTGTGAAAATCTAGCACTTTATCATCGGCTAATTTAGCTAGTTTTGGCTCATTAACCGTAAAGATACCTACTAATTTTTTATTTTCACCTGCGGCTGAATCAATTTTCAATTCAAGTTCTTGAAGTAAGTCATTATCAGCTAACTCTTTGATAAACTGATCGGTCATTCTTTCGTTGTCATATATGCGACCTAATGACTCTTGTACATTTTTAAGCACTTCAGTTTCTTCGCCTTTGTCATCAAACAATGGTAGGTCTTGATCTTCACCGATAAACTCGCTGTCTAAATCTACACATGCAGTTAACGTTTTTTCTTTATCAGGGTCAACACCCAACATAAATGGTGCTATACCAATACTTTGCGGAATATATAAACCTAACCATTTATCTTCTTTAAAGAATAAATTCTCACCACTTTCTAAACCCAGCATAGCAACACTACGGTAACGCTCTGACTCAGGGTCTTTAACAACAACCACAGGAAAACTACTAGCCGCCTGAGCAAATTCAGCCGCCGTAATAGGGATAATATGCTGACCAGAAACTTGTTTTAAATTTCTTTTCTTTGCCAATTTTAGTTTTTGGTGCTGTTCTTTTTTTATTGCTACGATATTAGCCATTAACCTATTCTCTTATTATAATGCTTTATTGGTAATAATTTAATAATTAGCATATTGTTATGATATTAGAATAAGTTATGGAGACACCTATATTCACTTTCAATAGTAAATGCGATTTAAATAAATTTACTTTCAAAGTAATAAAGCTATCGCTTTAATTTTAATACCTTTTTAAATTAAAAAAATCACACTACAACTAACATAAAATTTAACTTTTCTCTAATATTTCCAATAAAACAGCTATCCATCACCCTAAAAAACTTTAGCTCATTAATCTTAAAAGTACATTAATAACGATTTTATTAACGCTAATGAGTAACATTATTGATGACTCAATTTCTAACTAATTTATTAGTACGACTTTATTATTCTATACTCAAAAAGAGCAATATTTAACAGCCACCCAAGTAAGTAATTTACCCTTCATTGAGCTTATCTGTTTTATCTTCAGCTTTTAATGCTTCCAATAAGTCATGAATTTCTGCTTTTAATTCTTTATCAATAATTTTATTACAATTGATCTTAGCTTGTTCTAAATACTCAATAGCCCCTATTTTATCTCCTAACTCGACTTTTAAAGCCGCAATTGAAAAACCAATAGATGAACAAAAATCCTTAGAATTAATCGTTTCTGCCTTAATTAACGCGTGCTTATAAACAGTAACCGCTGATGCTAGGTCATCAGTAAAGTCGGCAAGTGTTTCCCACTGTACTGGGTGATCTTTATCTGTATTTTCATTATCCTCACAGAGTTGCTTTAGTTCTAGATAATAACCATCGAATTTCGTTTGATTTTTCTCTTGAGCAGCCGCCATTAAGTTATCAGTCAGTGAAAGCACGCTCTTGTATAATTTGGTATTCATATGGTGGCCTTATCAATTAGGATTATCGAAGAATAAAATAATGAGTATAAAGTTTTTAGAACAACTAAAATATGTATTATCACATATTTAAATTCCACCTCCTCCTTATATGAATAAAGAGCTGATAGTGAGGGTATATTTATTAGTAACTACACTCAGTCAACTCAAGTAATTCCTCCCCCCTCTTTTTGTTCGAATAGATAAACTTAAAATACAGCGAAGTAAAAGGATAACGGACTAATCAATTAAATGGGTCGTTCTTTTCCATGGTTGGGCTTTTCAACTTAATGCCTTCCCAGATTTATTAGATGGAGCGGTACAAAACCCCTTATTGGTGTGGTTGACCAAAGGAGATTTAGGCGTCGACTTGTTTTTTGTGATAAGTGGGTTCCTTATTGGAACGATACTGTTTAAAGAATTAAAAAAAACACGATCAATTTTAAATCTTTCTATCTAAAGAGGCTTTTACGATTACTTCCTGTTTACATATTTTCAATGGTGCTTGCTTTATATTTTCTTCAAGGTAACGCCGCTGAACGCTGGCCTTCTGCTTGGACAAATTTATTATATATTAACAATTATGTCAGAGATTACTATATGGGATATATTTGGTCTTTAGCGATTGAAGAACAATTTATGTTGTTATCCCTTTTTTAATCGTATTTTTATTGCCAAAATTTAGAAATAAAGGCATCTTATTAGCGATCATTCCAATCGTGTTAACTTACTATTACTCCGTACATGTTTTAAATTTCACAATCCCTTTCAACTGGGAATTATTTGGAGAAGAATGGTGTGACTGGTTTTGGGAATATTATATGTTAACGCACCTCAGATACGGTGGTTTACTTTGTGGTGTTATTGCTGCTTACATACATGTCAATCATTCAGAACGGGTATCTTTGTTTTTTAAATCACGTCCACTACAAACCAACTTTTTAATAATTGTTAGTTTACTTTTTCTTGTCTTTATTTCTAGCTTGTCTCTTGGTCAATGGGCTTCTGTAGACTAGTCTATCTTTTATAACTTACCTCAAAAAGTAGGCGTGTATTTATTCTCAGTCACAAATAATAAAGCCCATCAATCGATTTTTGTCATCAAACTTCTTCTATCCCATTGCGAAATTTCCTACTCTGCATATTTATTTCATCTTCTGTTTATGGAATGGTTTTTTCCAATTTTCACGAATTTAACCTCAAATACAAATTAACGAGTAAGCCCCCCAAAAAAATAACATAGGTACATACTCGTTAAATTAACATATTTAAAGGATAGATTTGGCTTAAAAGCATCTATAGATAATATATGGTATGCTCTGCGAACATCAACGCATTATCATAAATAACAACAAAATTAAGGGTCTACCTTGTCTGAGTCACTGTTCACAGAGCTTAAGCGCCGTAAAGTATTCACGGTGGGGGTCGCTTATCTTGTCCTTGCTTGGATTGTAATCCAAGTCACCAACATAGCCGTTCCCGCCTTTTATATGCCAGGGTGGATGCACACGGTTATTTTCTTTCTTGCGCTTATCGGTTTTCCTTTCGCCATATTTTTTGCCTGGGCATTTGAAACCAAGCCTAACGGCATTGATAAAGAATCTCCCATTCCAACTGAAGGCTCTATTATTTTGTACACAGGGCGCAAGCGAGTTTTTGTTGCCTTAGGTTTATTGGTGTTATTAGCGGTGAGTTACTTTATCTATAACAGCGATCTTGAGGCTAAACCTGCCAAGGTCATTACAGCAAAAGAGCCGACAGTTAAGTCGCAGCAAACAAACGATGATATTCAACAAGCACCACCCTCATCCATTGCAGTATTACCTTTTGTGAATATGTCTTCTGATAAGGAGCAAGAATATTTCTCCGATGGTATCTCCGAAGAGATACTCAATGTGCTAGTTAAAATCCCGAAACTGCATGTCACCTCTCGTTCTTCCTCTTTTTTCTATAAGGGCAAAGACATAAAAACATCAGAAGTGGCTCAAGACTTAGGGGTCAATAATGTCTTGGCAGGTAGCGTGCGAAAGTCTGGTAATCGAGTCCGTATAACTGCCCAGCTGATTGAAGCAGGTACAGATAAAAATTTATGGTCCGAGACCTATGATAAAGAATTAACAGCGAATAATATTTTTATTATTCAGGATGAAATCTCAGGCGCCATTGTTGACGCCCTCAAATTAACCTTAAAAACAGGACAGACAAAAGCTGTAGGCACAACAACTAGCAATATGGAAGCCTATAACAACGTTCTGCAAGGACGGTTCGAATACCAAAAACGATGGCAAGGTGATAACAGCTCAATAACCACTGCTATTGAGCTGTTTCAGACGGCGATACTGCTTGACTCGAACTACGCAAATGCCTATGCAGAGCTTGGCAGAGCATTAACCAGCAATAATGACTTTGGCTTGGCCAGTAATTATAAGCGACAGGTTAAACTTGCCCGCTTAGCAATAAATAAAGCCTTAACCCTAGATCCCGAGAACTATATCGCAATACTTACCTCTGCGATTATAAAATATAAGTATGATGCTGACTTCAAAAGTGCAGAAACAGACTTTTTGCGCGCTATTGAACTTTCCCCTAATAATAATACTGCTTATAATTTCTATGGCGATTATTTAAGGACAATGTATAGAGTAGATGACGCTATTAAAATTGAAGGCCGCGCGGCAATCCTTGATCCTAAATCGGTAGTTAATGCTGTTGAATATGCTTTAGCACTAATAAACGGAGGTCGTGTAGAGGAAGGTATGAACTTAATACAAATAGCATCAGCACAAAATCCTGAAATGCCACTTCCTAAATTATTCCTCGCATCCCAACATCAGAAATCTGGAAGAACAGAAGAAGCACTCACCTTATTTCGTGAGCTAAATAAGTCACCAAGGCAATTTTATAGCTATACATATCTAACTTTCCTAGCAAAACACGGTGATAAAGCCGCTTTAGAACAAGCTTTGACTATAGTTAAAAATAGTAACAACAACGTTACTTTTATGCTTCAGATCGTATCTGTCTATTTATTTCTGGGAGAATATGACCAGAGTACAATCTGGTTAAATAAACTAATAAAAAAAGGTACATCTAACGCCAAAATAAGTTTCTTATCTATCTTCGATCCAGCTAAAAACATAAACCATGCTGGCTTAAATAAAATTCTTAATACGCCAGACATTGCCAAGTGGATGAAAATTCGACGTGAAAATTATGAGTTATTTAACAATGAAAATAACGCTTTATAATTTATTTGTAAGTCTAGTGATAAATATAAAGGCCCGTCATCACTGAAGAGGCCTTTTTCTATTTGAGGCTAACTCATACAGATATTATTTAAAAGACCCTGGCCATTCGGCGGCAATAAAGGTGAACACACTCCAAACAGCCAAGTTTTGACGCATATGTTCCGGGTTTACCTTATCAAAGGTATCGTCAGGCGTATGATGGAGATCAAAATAGTCTGTCCCGTCCTGCATTAGATTCAGCGCAGGTACACCGAGTGCAGACAGAGGTATCATATCTGGTCCGCCGCTAGTATCACCGCTGCGACGACTAACACCCAGCTTACCCATAATGCCGGCCATAGTATCAATCACATGTAGAGCATTAGCCGAAACATTAGTTGACGACTGAAGGCCGTAAATAGGACCCGCACCAAAATCTGATTCGGACCCAATCACATGATTAGCGATAGTACCATCTGCTTGTCTCGCTTTAGCATAAGCTTTGGCACCAATCAACCCTAACTCTTCAGCGCCCCAAAGGATCACACGAATAGTTCTTCGAGGTGGCATTTTAGCGTGATTCTTAATAAAGGCCGCTGTAGCAATGGCGATAGCAACACCAGCCCCGTCATCAATAGCCCCAGTGCCTAAATCCCAGCTATCTAAATGGCCACCAATAACAACCACTTCGTTAGGTAATTCACGGCCTGTAATTTCACCGATAACATTTTTGGTAACAATCGGCCCCAAATCTTTAGTTTTGATATTCAAGCGAATTTTCGGGGTATGACCGTACTCCATCAAACGTATTAACTGGTCAGCATCGGGGTTAGATAAGGCAACCGCAGGCACTTCTGTATAGCCCATAGCCACACTTGTAGCTCCTGTATGCGGATTACGGTGGTCATCTGTACCAATAGACCGAATTAGTAGAGCTTCTGCCCCTTTTTGACTAGCAAGCTCGTGGCCTTTAAAACGGGCAATGTTAGCGGGACCGTAGCCATCACCATTTTTAAACCGTTCCATACGGTTACTGATAAAGGCTATTTTTCCTTTTAAGCTACCATCAGCGGCTTTCTCAAGTTCAGCATAGTTTTTAAAATGGACAATTTCAGCTTCTAATCCACCTTCAGGGGTCGACTTTGACCGACCAAGTGCTGTTATTACCATTTTCTGATAAGAAGGTAGTAATATCTCTGCTGTTTCAACCACACGAACCCAGCCATTCATTTTTACATCTTCGGTATATACTCTGTCGAAGCCCAAACTATTTAATTTTTTAACAGCCCATTCAATACCCGCCTTTTCACCAGGCGTACCTGGGTGGCGCGCACCAACTTCCGTGGTTAAAGACTTTAAGATTTCATAAGCACTATCATCCTTAATGGCACTATCACGTAAACTAATCGCGGCGTCTTTTGTCTCTTTTGAAACAGGGATAATATCGTTATTACCAAAAGTTGGTGAAGTAGTCAGTATAAGAGCAGCAACTGCTGCCATTTTAATCAGTTTCATAAGTAATTCTCTGTCAATATTGTCTTTAATAAATATAGGATATTCTTTTCTAACCAATTATCGAGGGCTTCTTTCACGTGAACATTAAAATAAAAGTACAAAGGGTTTCCAATATTGTTACTTATATAGAGTCACAGTTAACCAAGAGTACCTAAATTAAATTGATGAAATTAACCGTTAAGGTAAATAGCCAACTTAGCTAAATCAACTAAGATATATACACTATTGTATACAAAAAAAAGCGACTACTCAAAAAGTATGTCGCTTTTAAATGTTTAACTTAACAGGGTGTTGAACTAAACAGATAGCCTAACCTACTCTCATATTGCTTTTATACTTTATTAACTAAGCTTCGCCTAAATACATCTTTTTCTCGATATAGATAAAGAGGCGTTAGCATCAGTTTTTATTGCTGCTTCCCTTTTCATTTTTCTGTTCCATATTAATTGCTGCTAAAAGTAACAGACCAGCAAATATCGCTAAATTTTTAACAAAATTCTGTGTTTCATGCTTGGCATCAACACCTTCATAAACATTCCAAAAATCATGTAAATTTAGGTTGATAAGTAAAATCATTGCCGCTAAACCAAGCGCACAAATAACAACCTGCTTATTAAACAAAAGACAAATACTCGCACCAATTTGAGTAATTCCGGCAATCGCTAATAGGGTGGGCACCATGATCATGTGATGAGTTTCCATTAGCGTTACATGCATATCCCATGCTACAAATTTATTAATTCCCGGTAAAAGAAAGTATAAAGCTAATAACACTCGCCCCACATTTATTAATACAGATTTCATCAGTAATTCCTTATTGAGTATCGTATAACAGTGTATTGATTAATCATTGCTCACTCTTTATTTTATTGGTTATTATTTCTTGCAAAACGCCTCAAAATTCTTTGCCGCATTCTCAGATAACTCCGAAAAAAACAATGCTGAAGCATATGACTTTTCAGATTTTTTCTTTTTTCCTGCTTTTCTTTCTTGGTCTGCGGTTTTTAATATTTCTCCAGAGGTATATAAGAAAAATCCTGCAGCTTCACTAACTTTTTTACAGTCTTCACCCTTCCAAAATCCTATATCGGACTCTTGAGAATTTGACCATCCTGAGATGGGAGTAAGTAAAATTAATAGACAGAAGAAGGGAGTAAACACATGTATTAATGAAGATTTCATCAGTAATTCCTTATTAAGTATCGTATAACAATGTATTGATTAATCATTGTTAACTTTTTTTATTTTTATTTTTATTTTTATTTGCAAGCTTAACTAAACGGTTAATATGAACCAACAATGCCCACTTTATAATGATTTTTCAATTATTATTTCAAGCTGACAATCTTGATAATCAACAAGCGGGTTACTATCGATAAGCCAGCTAACATCATCCTTTGCTTGAACCTATTTATCCATCAACCGCTAATGACAGCCAAACAAAACAAAGGCCAATATAGCACGCTAAGCAAGTAAAGCTATGTTATTGATCAAAATGATAAATACCTATTAAACTGGATGAAAAATTAGAAATACTCTTTCTTTATGTGAAAAAAAGCAGCCAATTAAAGCTGCTTTTAAATTTTGTACTTTTTAAGTCAGTACTTTTGTTTTAACTAAGATACTTAGATTAAATAGCGCCTAGACCTTCAGAATGTATGATACAAGAATTATTCGACGGTGACTGACTTAGCTAAATTTCGAGGCTGATCAACATCTGTGCCTTTAATAATGGCGACATAATAGGAAAGTAATTGTAGTGGTAGGGTATAAACAATTGGCGCGATTAAGTCATCACATACAGGTACGTCAATAACTTTCATCGTTTGATCATTGGTAAAATTAGCTTTGCTATCGGCAAATACATACATCAAACCACCTCGTGCGCGAACTTCTTCCACGTTAGATTTTAATTTTTCAATCAAACCATTTTGTGGCGCAACGACAATGACTGGCATTTCAGCATCAATGAGGGCTAATGGGCCATGTTTTAACTCACCAGCAGCATAGGCTTCAGCATGAATATAAGAGATTTCTTTTAGCTTTAAAGCCCCCTCCATCGCAATGGGGTATTGATTACCTCGACCTAAAAACAAAGCGTGATGCTTATCAGCAAAGTCTTCAGCCAAGGCTTCAATTGAGGGTGCTAAGGCTAATACTTCATCAAGTTTTGTTGGTAAGGTCATTAATGCTTGAGCAATTTCAGCTTGTTTATCTGTCGTCATACCATGGTGTTGACCAATGGCTAAGGTCATCATCATCAAACCGACTAACTGAGTGGTAAAGGCTTTTGTTGACGCCACGCCAATTTCCACGCCCGCTTTGGTTAAAAAGGTAAGGTCTGACTCACGAACTAATGAGGAACCGGCTACATTACAAATAGCTAAGCTTGATTTATAACCAATTTCTTTTGCTAAACGTAAAGCCGCTAGGGTATCAGCTGTTTCGCCTGACTGTGAAATGGTCACGATAAGCGAATTTTTAGGTACAAACGATTGACGGTATCTAAATTCACTGGCTATTTCGATATTACATGATACGCCCGCTAACTCTTCTAACCAATAACGCGCTACCATACCCGAGTGATAACTTGTCCCACAGGCAATTATCTGTACGTGTTCAATGGCCTTAAAAATATCATCAGCACCTTCGCCAAAAGTATTTATATCTAAAACACCACCAACTAAACGCCCCTCTAAGGTATTTCTAATCGCTGTTGGTTGCTCATAGGTTTCTTTGAGCATGTAGTGACGATATTCACCTTTATCACCGGCATCATTAGTGGCTTCAGTTTCTTTGATCACACGTTCAACCGCATTGCCCTCTTTATCAAAGATATTAACCTCAAAACGAGTCACTTCAGCAACATCACCTTCTTCTAAAAAGGTAAAACGGTGAGTGACGGGTAACAATGCCATCATATCGGAAGCGATAAAGTTTTCACCTAAGCCGAAGCCAATGACTAATGGGCTACCCGAGCGAGCGACAATAATGCGGTCTTTATCGCGTGAGTCCATCACTACGGTGCCATAAGCACCCTCAAGCTGCTTTACTGTCTTTTGTACGGCAGATAATAATGACTCACTCGTTTTTAACTCATGATGTACTAAATGAGTAATAACTTCGGTATCAGTTTGCGAGATAAACTCATATCCTAATCCTTGTAAACGACTTTTTAATTGAATATGGTTTTCAATAATACCATTGTGAACAACCGCAATCGTATTATTTGATAAGTGTGGGTGAGCGTTTACTTCACTTGGAACACCATGAGTAGCCCAACGTGTGTGCGCAATACCCGTGCCACCAACTAAAGAATTTGATGATAACGCATCGGCAAGCTCTTGAACTTTACCTACCCGCTTGATGCTACTTAATTTACTTTTTTGGTCAATAATAGCGACACCTGCTGAGTCATAGCCCCGATATTCTAGACGCTTCAACCCTTCAACTAAGATATCCGCTATGTCACGCTGTGCTACTGCACCTACTATTCCACACATTATATTTTTCCCTTTAAATGTTATCTTTGTCTAATCACACTGTTACATAGCCTAGCTAGCAATGATGAGATTGACACCTTGATTTTTTAATTGATTAATTATTTCTACTGATAAGCCGTCGTCGGTAATTAGGGTCTGAATTTTTTGCCATGGTAATTCTAAATTAGGGATTTTACGGCCAATTTTATCTGATTCGACCATGACAATAACTTCTCTTGAAACTTCAGCCATGACCTGACTAAGACCAATAAGCTCGTTAAATGTTGTTGTACCTCTACCTATATCTATACCATCAGCACCAATAAAAAGCTGATCGAAGTCGTAACTGCGCAGTACTTGTTCTGCGACTTGACCTTGAAAGGCTTCAGAATGAGGATCAAATGTCCCACCTGTCATTAATATCACCGGTTCATTTTCTAAAGCCCTTAAGTCACTGGCTATTAATAAGGAGTTGGTCATGACAATCAAGCCCTTCTTATCTTCTAATTCTTTTACTAATGCCGACGTTGTTCGGCCGCTATCAATAATAATTCGGTTAAGATCACGAATAAGCTTTGCAGCTTCCTTGGCGATTAACACCTTTTGTTTCGAAAGTTGCTGGTTTTTATTTTCTATTATTTCGGTTGGTAATGAAATAGCACCACCATATTGTCTTAACAGCAAACCACTGCTTTCTAGAGCGGCTAAGTCTTTACGAATGGTCACTTCAGATGTGCTAAATTGTTTGGCTAATTGGTCGACACTGACCTTACCACTTTGATTAAGTTCGGTAATAATAGTGTGACGTCTTTGTTGAGTGTTTCTTTTTGACATAACAACTTACTAACTTTCGGTTATTGATATTTATATAAAATTAAGTTTCGATTCGAAACTTAAACTATTAAAACAAAATATAGTTCATCTGGCAATGTTTATTTTTTGTTCGCTTATTATGTTGTTTGCCAATTAACGATAAAGTGTAAATCTGAGCTAAGTTTTCTAACCATAAAAAAAGACGCTCAGAGGCGTCTTAATTAGGATGTTTATCGATATTATTTCTTGACTGGTCTAGACCAATTCGCGATATTTTTTTGTTTACCACGAGCAACAGCTAGCTCTTTTTCGTCAACATTTTTAACAATAACAGAGCCTGCGCCAACTGTTGCCATTGAACCAATAATTGCAGGCGCCACAATAGAGCTATTAGAGCCGATAAAGGCACCGTCACCAATAACTGTTTTAAATTTATTTACACCATCATAATTACACGTAATAGTACCCGCGCCAATGTTGACCTTAGCACCTATCTCGCTATCACCTAAATACGATAGATGACCAGCTTTAGCTCCTTCACCTAAAATGGTTTTTTTAATTTCAACAAAGTTACCTATGTGAGAGTCATTTTTCATTATCGAACCTGGACGAATACGAGCAAATGGACCTAATGTACAGCGTTCACCGATAACTGCATCTTCAATCATAGAGTTAGCTTTAATTTCAGTATTGGCACCAATTATGCAGTTTTTCAAGATACTATTTGCTCCAATAACTACACTATCGGCTATAGATACCTTACCTTCCAAAATACAATTGACATCAATAACAACTTCTTGACCAACACTGACATCGCCACGAATATCAATCCTTGCTGGGTCTCTTAGCGTTACACCTGCCAACATTAATATTTCTGCTTGCCTCAACTGATAAGCACGTTCTAAACCGGCTAACTGAACGCGATTATTAGCACCCTCCACTTCAACCTCTGTTTCGGGGTGTGCCGTAGTTATTATTTTACCTTCTAAATGGGCAGTTGCGATTATATCCGTTAAGTAATACTCACCTTGTGCGTTGTCACTTGATAAGTTTGCCAACCAACGTTTTAAGTCACCACCATTGACTAAGAGAATTCCAGTATTAGCTTCATTAATTAATAACTGCGACTGACTTGCGTCTTTTTGCTCAATAATACCTACAACATTACCATTATTTCTAACAATTCGGCCGTAACCCTTTGGATTCGATAAATTAACCGTCAGCAGTGCCATACCGTTGTCAGGTTTTACCGCTAATAAACGTTCTAATGTCGTTACTTGGGTTAAGGGTACATCACCGTAAAGCACTAATATGTTTTCATTGTCCTTAATAAAAGGTGAGGCCATATCTACAGCATGACCTGTACCAAGCTGGTTAAGCTGCTCAACAAAGGTTAAATCATCCCCTGCATTGTCTTTAGTAAGAGCTGATTTTAATACATCACCGCCAAAACCATAAACCACATAAATATTGCTCGCATTTAACTGCCTAGCACTGTCAATAACATGACTGACCATAGGTTTATCAGCAATAGGGTGAAGTACTTTAGGAAGAGTTGAACGCATGCGTGTACCTTTACCTGCGGCTAAAATCACAACTGAGAGAGACATAGTTATTCCATTAATTTTTATATTGAGTATATTGTAACTTTAATGAATTTTCATTACAGTTATTATTCATCTTTATACCTGCTTCTTTATTATTCTTGCAGTATCGTGCAATCCCCCCCCAAAGAAACCAATATTTATTTATGAAAAAAGCGGCATCTACTGTAAGTAAATGTCGCTTTTTATTCACTAAAACCTAGTGTTTATAGACTCTAGAAGTCCAATGGTGACAGACTACACTTTTTTCTTAGTCACTTGAATAACGCGTAACTGTGCTGTTACACGAGCTAATTCAGCTGCAACTTCAGCATAGTCAACATCATCGCCATGGGCATTCATATGTTCTTCTGCACGGCGTTTAGCTTCTAAAACTGCTTGTTCATCTAAATCAGCTGCACGTACAGCCACATCAGACAATACAGTAACATTATTAGGTTGAACTTCTAGCATACCGCCAGAAAGATAAATAACCTCTTCCTCACCGCCATACTTTACAATCCGAGCCATTCCAGGTTTTAGTGAGGTCAATAAAGGTGCGTGACCAGGCATAATACCTAACTCACCTTCTGAACCTGTGATCTGTAATGATTCAATACGACCAGAGAATAACTCCTCCTCGGCACTTACTACATTTAGATTTACCGTCATCGCTGACATTTTGACCTCCTAAAATAGGTGTTTAGCTCAGAATATTTACTTAGTAAAATCTAAGCTAAACTACCCAAGCAAATTACATGTTTTTAGCTTTCTCAATTGCTTCTTCAATAGAACCAACCATATAGAATGCTTGCTCAGGTAAATCATCATAGTCACCAGCTAAAATGCCAGTAAAACCTGCAATGGTATCTTTTAACGAGACATACTTACCTGGAGAACCTGTAAATACTTCAGCAACAAAGAACGGCTGAGACAAGAAACGCTGAATTTTACGAGCACGTGTAACGGTTTGCTTATCTTCTTCAGAAAGCTCGTCCATACCCAAAATTGCGATAATGTCTTTAAGTTCTTTGTAACGTTGTAATACGTTTTGTACACCACGTGCTACTTCATAATGCTCAGTACCAACAACTAATGGATCAAGTTGGCGCGACGTTGAATCTAACGGGTCAATCGCTGGGTATATACCCAATTCGGCAATTGAACGTGAAAGTACAACGGTTGCATCTAAGTGAGCAAAGGTAGTAGCTGGACTTGGATCAGTCAAATCATCTGCCGGTACATAGACCGCTTGGATTGAAGTGATCGAACCTTTCTTAGTCGAGGTAATACGTTCTTGTAATACACCCATTTCTTCAGCAAGCGTTGGTTGGTAACCAACTGCTGATGGCATACGGCCAAGTAGTGCAGACACTTCCGTACCAGCAAGAGTATAACGATAGATATTATCAACAAAGAATAATACGTCACGACCTTCATCACGGAATTTTTCAGCCATTGTTAAACCAGTAAAGGCAACACGTAAACGGTTTCCTGGAGGCTCGTTCATTTGGCCGTAAACTAACGATACTTTATCAAGTACGTTAGAGTCTTTCATTTCGTGGTAGAAATCATTACCTTCACGAGTACGCTCACCAACACCAGCAAATACTGAGTAACCACTATGTTCGATCGCAATGTTACGGATAAGCTCCATCATGTTAACGGTCTTACCAACACCAGCACCACCAAACAATCCAACTTTACCACCCTTAGCGAATGGACAAACTAAATCAATTACTTTGATACCAGTTTCTAGTAGTTCATTTGACATTGCTTGATCAGCGTATGCAGGTGCAGCACGGTGAATGGACCACCTTTCTTCTTCACCTATTGGACCAGCTTCATCAATCGGCTCACCCAATACATTCATGATACGACCCAAGGTTGCAGTACCTACTGGAACTTGGATGTTTTTACCTGTATTTTCTACGTTTAGGCCACGTTGTAAACCATCAGAAGAACCCATAGCAATTGCACGTACAACACCGCCACCAAGCTGTTGTTGTACTTCAAGTACTAAACCTGAAAGCTTACCATCGGTTACTGTTAACGCGTCATATACTTTAGGTACAGCATCTTGTGGAAATTCGATATCCACAACTGCGCCAATTATTTGGACGACTTTACCTGCACTCATGTTTATTCCTCAAATTTAAATTTAACGAAAACTAATCTTTT
>Ga0307489_10000536_pt1 | contig 23292 bp, 34 predicted proteins | sample SB12metaG_FD_202247 | JGI IMG/M metagenome (GOLD analysis project Ga0307489, IMG submission 202247) | Sea-ice brine microbial communities from Beaufort Sea near Barrow, Alaska, United States - SB 1.2 | ecosystem: Environmental > Aquatic > Marine > Coastal | place: USA: Alaska | collected... | reverse complement strand
TTCAATGTTGACGATATTGTCCGACTTCAGCAGATGGTGGGATTTCGGATGGAGGCCAGGAAGCTATTCGACATGACGGTAGAGCAGATAAACGCGTTCGACGACACCACCGTAGACGCTATATGCACCCTGCACAAGGCGGGCATGCTAAAATTTTCAAGGACCGTATACTCGAAGACGAAAGTTTTCGCTGACCATTGGGACACCAGCCATGTTGGAAAACTCAAGCTCGCGACGCTGCGCACGGAGGCGCATGACCTCTACACCAAAACAATGAAGTTCGCTCCGCACACAAACACGCTCGGCATCATCCGCGATCTCAAGGCATACGGGCTAACTGCCGAGGCGGAGCACTTCGAATCGAAGGTGCGCGTACGCCACACCGAGAGGAAGAAGCAGAGAGCTAAAGAAAAATACACGCATTAAAACGCTAAGAGTTGATGTCCCGGACAAGGTCTTGGATGACCGAGGCATATCTCAACACCTCTTCTTTGGATGTCCCGAATGGTCGAGGGAGCGGCTGATGGCTGACACAGTACATCTCCACCCTAGTGTAAGAAAAGGATGTTATAACCATATTTACGTTCATCACTGGCGGCTCGTTCGCGAGTTCATCCCTGCGCTCGTCATTGAACTCATTTGTCGCCTCCATAGCCTGATCGTGCTGCCTCATCACGAGCTGCGCACCCTTTATAATCTTCCTGTCGGGGTCTAGCACCAGTTTGTCCTGCCCATCATGCCACTTGATCCATATCTTGTTATCGCCATCTGCCCAATAATGGCCGTGCCCCCCGCGAGCTTCGTGAAAACGCGAGTGCGGTGCCGGAAAGTTCGTGTGCGGAGACGCGCCAACAAACATCCTCCCGAGCGCCGCTCGAGCGTTGGAATGTTTCGAGACACCCTCAATACGGTCCCGTTTGCGCGGCGCGTGCTAGGGGGGGCGGGTCCCGGCGTGGGGTCAGGCTCAGGTGCGGGGAAGTGGTTGAGCGACTACGCCGAAGCTGTGAAACGCACCGGGTCTTCGCAGCGATGCCGTGCCGGGGACGAGCGACGATGCCGACGCCGACGCTCCCGCGCTGTTTTAGAGTGGAGAACTGCACTGCCACTTCGATGCGTAATAGCTGAGCTGCTCTGCGCACGCCACCGTGCGCCGTGACGGCGCCGAGACGGCGCTGAAGCGCGCGCTAGACCGCGCGACTCCGCCTCGGGAGTACCGACGGTGGCCGGACACTTTCCACGACTGCGCTTTTACTTCATTTGTGTACCGGTACATATCGACCGACCTGTCCTGACTGTTTGCTCGGGGGGTGCCAGTTATCGAATGCAGAAAGTTCGATCTCGGTCGGGCAGAATCCTAAACGGGTTCTGTCCGATACTTGTATGGCACGCTTCCCATTCCCGCCCTGATTGAGTTTTGATCATAGTGTTCTAGTGCACCCGTACACATTCGCCGCATCCTCTTCCGGTGAGCAGACTGTGAGGGAACGAGCGGCCGGGCCCTCGTGGGGCGCATAGAAGCTTAGGGGCCCACGGCGGCGGCAACGGCGAAGGCAGCAGCGCCACGCACACACCGTGGTCACCGCGGCGCCGGATAGGATCGCGTGACTTGAGCAGCGGCATCCCTCACGCCTGGTGCCTGGGGTCAGGGCGAAAGCCTGGTGCATCCTCATACACGCATAAGCGTCTCCCTCTTGCTCTCTCTCTGTCTCTGTCTCTCTCTCTCTCTCGGCGTCCCTCAAGCGTTGGCCGCTGGCACCCGGCAGTAATTCCGTTTAGTGCCTCGAGGTGTGCTCAAGTTTGCTGACAAGGGGAACGGCTGGGACGGGACCGCGGCGGGGGTGAGCCCCGGCGAGTGGCGCGGAGCGCGGGGGGCGAGAGGTTGGATTTTATGTTTGGAAGAAGTAAAACAACTATATAAATTGAAATTAAATTGAAACACACTCATACAAGTTCAACGTGGACTCGTGGAGCATCGAGAACAAGGAAATGCGAAAGTTGTTTGGGATTTTCGTACCCCGTGGCTAGTAGTCGCCATGGGCCAACAACATGCATCGGATGAGAAACACGATCTGGACAAGAATCATCGTGTGGTACGCTCCGACGTCATTTGGAGTGCTTGAAGATGCGTCCTCCGCGATGGGCGGGGGCGGGGGTGGGGGGGACGGAGGCGACAGCGGCGGCGGCGGCGGAGGGCTCGGCGTTGGTGGTGGATTGAGCGGGGCGGGAGGCAGAGGTGGTGGCGGTCTCGAAGGTGGTAGAGGTGGCGGACTCGGCAGACTCGGAGACAAAGGAGGAGGCGGTGACGGTTGATTTGATGCGTTCACAACCTGCGGAAGCAAAACATGTTGTGAGATCGTGACTGACCAGTACGGGAACGATGGAAATGAGGGACAAAAAAGAAGGGTAGCCATGAGTGGTGGTAGAGGGCCGGAAACGGTGAGGAGGTCAATTAAAAAAGATGAGGAAACGGCTTTTGGGAATCAAATCGATTATGATGAAATAAGTGCAACAATCGACGTAAAAGGCCGCTCACCTTCCACACCACCGGGTCACCGCCGTCACCGCTCAGCGCCACGCCCCCGAACGTCGCCATGACGCTTTGGAAGTTCCCCGCCGCCACCACAGCCCCCGCGCCGTCCACAGCCACGCCGTTCAAGTAGTCATGGTTCCCGCCGCCCCCGCGCACGCCCCATAACGTGGTGCCCTCAGCGCTCACCTTCCACAAAAGCGCGTCATCGCCCGCGGCGTTGGCCAACACCACGCCCCCGAACGTCGCTGGGGAGCTGGAGAAGTACCCCACGGCCACCACGCCCCCCGTGCCATCCACCGCCACGCCTCTCAGCATATGATTTCCCGTGCCTCCCCCGCGCACGGCCCAAAGCGTGGTGCCCTCAGCGTTCATTTTCCACAGAATCGCGTCACCATCACCCCCGGCGTTGGTCAGTGCTACACCCCCGAAGGTCGCCGAGGAGCTTTCGAAGCACCCCACGGCAACCACGTCATCCGCGCCGTCCACGGCCACACCGTACATGTAGTCATCGCCCGTGCCGCCCCCGCGCACGGCCCACGGCGTGGTGCCCTCATCGTCCACCTTCCACATAATCGCGTCATTTGTCCCGGCAGAGGTCAACGCCACGCCCCCGAACGTCGCCGTGACGCTCTGGAAGCTCCCCGCGGCTACCACAGCCCCCGCCCCGTCCACAGCCACGCCGTTGAGGAAGTCATGGTTCGAGCCGCCCCCGCGCACGGCCCAAAGCGTGGTGCCCTCAGCGCTGAGCTTCCACAAAAGCGCGTCATCGCCAAAATATCTGGTCAGCACCACGCCCCCGAACGTCGCCGGAGAACTGGCGAATGACCCGGCGGCAACCACAGCCCCTGCGCCGTCTACCGCCACGCCTTTCACCGTGTCACCGTATCCGCCGCCCCCGCGCACGGCCCATAACGTGGTGCCCTCTGCGCTCACCTTCCACAATATCGCGTCATAGATGGTGTCGGTAGAGATCAACACCACGCCCCCGAACGTCACGGGAAAGTCGTAGGAATACCCCGCGGCTACCACGGCCCCCGCGGCGTCCACGGCCACACCGTGCAGGTAGTCATCGCCCGTGCCGCCCCCGCGCACGGCCCACAACCAGGGGCTTACACTCGTCCACTTTTCGGCTCAACGCAAGCACATTTTGTGGGAGACGTTGGATGCATGATTTCCCTCCAGTCTATTAGACAGGGGGGACGGGGAGGTGTGACCAAAACGGCTTAGGTTGAGCTGAAAACTGGACGAGTGGAAGCCCCTGCCCACAGCGTGGTGCCCTCCGCGTTCATCTTCCACAACACCGCGTCATAGTCACCCGCGGAGGACATCACCACGCCGCCGAAAGTTGCCATGGAGCTGCGGAACACCCCCGCGGCCACCACGCCCCCCGCGCCGTGCGCGGCTACCGCGTTCAGGCTGTCATCGTCTGTGCCGCCCCCGCTGACGGCGAACGATGTCACCAGTCCATCTAGGAGGGATGCCAACATGCGGCGGGCAGGCGCGACGGTGCCACCAATGTCCCCATCATCGACAAGCACGCCTGTGAGATTCCCTGCGATTGAAAACCAGACGAGCGCTTCAATCAGAATACAGTGTTAATGACTCGGGCACTCGGCCCGCGGGCGCAAGGGACACGAGGTGGCGCGGCTCGGCGCGGTCGTTCTATTGTGTTTTGTGTAGACGCTCTAGATAATTTCGTCAGGTTGATGAACGCTTGAATGACTGGAGAGGATGAATCAAACACCCGACTCACTGTGCGGGCTCCGGGCTGGGGGATCTGAGGGCACCGCGACGGCGGCGATCGAGATGGCCGTGAGGATGGTGTAGATGATGATGTTGACGGCGAGGAGGTTGGTGGTGAGCGCGGCGCCGCTCACGCCTGCACCAGCGCGCCCACGCCGCGGGCCCACCACGCGCCTCGGAGGCAGTGGTCGAGCGGATTCAGCCATCGGTTCCGGTGCGTTCCGTTCCATGCTGGCTGATTGGCGACGCGAGTGCACGTCCAATCCTGCAAACCACGTCGAGGAGATAAGGAGGACGTGAGTCCAGCAGTCAACGAGACAACTAAACGAGCGAGTCGTCGAGAAGAAGGGAACCAAACACAATTACTTCGAGCCCACGGCAAGCGCGGCAGGGAGAACGGGCCGCGCGCGAGGGGTCTCGAGGTATGTCGACGGGTCGCGCACCCGGTAGGTAGGCGAGTGCGATGCCGCGCAGAGCGACGCGAGACGGCCTCGAAGCAGACCCGAGACGGCCTCGAAGCAGGTGCGCGAATTTATCTCCGCACGAGCCTGTCCAGCTGTCCTCCTCCGCATTTTTTAGATCCCCCAGACCGTTCAGCTTGGAGGCGACGCGTTCGGCGTATCGAAGGGCGGCGGGTGTCTGTGGCGGGCTGACGCCTTCGGTGCGAACGTGGTGATTTCGGAGGAACGACGTCCGAGCCAGAATGCATGGTGCGCGCCCCGCGGCAGCAGTCCCTGGACGAAACGGTTTTGTCCACGTGTCGGTCAAGTTCTTGACGACTATCCGTCCAAATAATTATCATATCCGTTGACTCAAAATATATCCGTCTGACTCGAATATATCCGTCGCTCCTGCAGGAGGACTCATTTGATCCAGCACGGACGCCCGGAGGAGCGGTGGTAGAGTACAGGTAGTACACCATGGCGCAGTCCGTCCTGAAGGACCTCTCCGAGCGGCTGTGCTTCGGCGGCCTGCGCGACACCATGCGGGGACTCGACACCGATGGAGACGGGTATGGCCTGGCAATGTTGCTCGCCACGCTTAAAGGGTGCCGTTTCACTCGAGAGACGAGAGTTCAAAGCGCGTTGGATGACGTGGCGAGCAATATCCGCCTGGCCCTACGACGTCATGTGGTGCCGTTTAACTGCAGAGATGAGGGCTCAAAGCGCGTTGGATGACGTGGCAATCACTATCCGCCAGGCCCTACCACGTCATTTAGTCATAGGGTGCCGTTTGACTCAACAGACGAGGGTTCAAAGCGCGTTAGATGACGTGGCGAGCACAATCCGCCAGGCCCTACCACGTCATCTGATGCCGTTTGACTCAAGAGACGAAGGTTCAAGGCGCGTTGGATGCCATGACGTGGCGAGAACCATCTGCGAGGCCCTACCAATGGGGCGCTCAACCAGAGTGAGCTGTCAACCGCTCTATTGCAAATCGGTGTGGAGCTGGATGCGCCGACCCTGAAGGCGTTGTTCCACCACTACGACATGGACGGTAACGGCGTGCTAGCGTATGACGAGGTGCTGGCGCTGTGTGCGAGCATGAAGCAGGGCGACGCTGAGGTGCGTCCTTTCGCTGCACTAGTAACCGTACTCTCTGCATTCAACATCTTAACTTGCAGCCCGCAACGTTTTTCTCGCGCCTACGCTCGGGCAATACTTGGGGGGTGCGGGCCGCGGGGGGAGCCCCAAATGCCCAGGCTCGCATGTGGTAGCATTTACAGACCTCAACCACCCTCTCATGTGCACAGTCACAACGGTATGTCGGGATTACGGTCGTAGCGAAGGGCACTAATCCAGGGTCAACACGCGTGCTTCAATACTGCAGGTGGCGACGCTGATGACACTGATCAACGAGCGGGTGTACGAGTACTTCCCCAAGATGCAGGAGGCGTTCAAGGCCTTCGGTATGGGCCGCTCACCACCTCATAGCTCCTCACCTCACCTTGAGACGTGGGTAACATGCGGTTTATCGTGCGGCGAGCAATATGCATATGAGTGTCCTTTCAATTTGATTTGATGCTGCGAGCATATGTATGTGGTTGACGATGTGGCGAGCATTATGTATCGAGCATCGTTTCAATGTGGTGTATGATGTGGCGAGCGTATGTGTGTGGTTGACAATGTGGCGAGAATTATGTATCTGAGTATGCTTTTGATGTGATGTATGATGAGGCGTGCGTGTGTATACTTCCTGGCCCTGCCCGCTGATAAGGCTGGCGACGGCGTTCCCGACGGCACCATCACGCACCAGGAGCTGTTGAATGGGCTGGAGAAGGTGGGGCGGTGCAGCTTGACCCTAGGTTGGCCCGAGGTTGTCGCTGTGTTGACCCCATATTGACCCGAGGTTGACCCTGGCCTGGCCCCGGGTTGTCGCTGTATTCACCCAGGTTGAACCTGTGTCCTAGGTTGACCCCGGGCTGTCGCTTGGTTTCAGCTCTTGAGGCTGAAATAGCTTTCAAAATCAACGTGCGCCGCTACTAGAAGGTGGGCGTGAAGCTGAACCAGACAGAGGTTGGGCCTGGAGAAACTGCTCAAACTGTCCTTCAATGTGTTTGCCAACTTGCCCAACGGATTTGCCACCGCATTTGCCGATGAGTTGAACGCCACCGGCCTGATGTATTGAACCCATGATCTATGCCGGGCCCTACGCTGCGACGGCGATGATCCTCGCGCGTTTCGACAAGGACAACAGCGGCGCCATCGAATTCAACGAGTTTGCGAAGTTGCTGACCAACACCAACCCTAGCCGGCTGCCTGGTAGTGCCGCTGGTGGGGGGGCGGGCGGCGGCGTGGCCGTTGCGGCGGGGGCGGGGGGGGCAGGCGGGTTCGGGGCGGCTGGGGCTGGGGCGGCTGGGTCGGGGGTGGCAGCAGCGCGGGCGAGCGCTAAAAAGTCCGAGACTGGAAAGGGTGCGCTGATGAAAGAAATCACCACTGTGTTCCAGCACCTGGACCTGGACGGAGACGGGTGCCTCACTACCCAGGTAGGGACATGTTAAACTCAGTGTCGGAGGGACCGGTCCTCTGACTATCTGAAAATCGAGGGTCTATTTACACAAGGATGGTAACCTGGTCGGATCTTCGGCGAGTCGGTCGGTGGGATCTTGGAAATGGACGGATCTGATTGGTCGAACGGAGCTCGATACCACATCTTCGATACCAAACCCGACACTGAGTTTAACGGCTCGCCAAGTCATCCACCTCGTCTTTTGAGTCAAACGTGATCCTATAACGTGGCGATTATCATGTATGTCTGTTGAGCCGAACACCATCCTATGACACGGCGTTTATGCACACTTTAAATAATGTCCCGAGCCAGGTACACACCCTAATTGTTCCGGAAATTCCGGGCCCGATACGAGACGAGTTTCGGCGATTTTGTTCAATTTTGGGCGATTTTAGCATGGGTACGCTCCCGAAACACACCTAGTTTCCAAGTTCCTGGGTTGGTATTGAACATGACAAAAAGAGTGCACTGGTACGTGACCCTGTACTCCGGAGCTGGCGTACTACGCCGCGCAGCTGGGCGCATCGGGAAAGCCGGGGATGGAGGCAGGGGCTTACACTCGTTGCCGTTTCAGCTCAACTTCAGCTCTTCCGTCCACCGTGTAACCCAACTTAACTCATGAATGTGTCCTGGAGTTGCTCAAATTGAGCTCTAACGTGAACAAGTGTAAGCCCCTGGATGGAGGCGGTGGCAAGTGGGATTTTCGAGAAGATGGATACGGATCACAACGGGTTGGTCACCATGTCAGAGTTTGCCCACGGGCAGGGCCTCATACAGAGTGACAATATATGATTCGATATCGATATGGGAGATCGATATAGGATATCGATATGGGAGGTCGGACGTCAATCAGATCGGACAGCAAAGAACGTATGGTAAGGCCCTACCCACGGCTACACGGAGTTCAAGTTGGCGTTGTCAATGGCGGCGTCGTCGGGGGCGCCGGGGACGGCGGGGGCAGGGGCGGGGGCGGGCGTGGCGGCGGGGGCGGGTGCGGCGGGGGCAGGGGGACGCGGGGATGCTGTGGTCGCTGCGCCGCTCGAAACCCCACTGAGTATGGTAGGTCCTGGCAGTGAGAGATATTGCCCGCCACGTCATCCAGAGCAATTTGAACTCTCGTTTCCTGAGTTGAGAGGGATCCCATGACGTGGCGAGCGATGTCTGCTTGGCCCTACATTATGCTGCTGCGTCACATCAACTCGCAGATTTACCAGTACCACCCAACGATGAAGGAAGCGTTCGAAATGTTCGACAAGGCCGAGGACGGGATGCCTGACGGGAAGATATCCACCAAGGAACTGTTCATGGGGCTGGAGAAGGTGGGTGTGACAGTGGGGCGGCGGGAGATGGAGTTGCTGGTCGGCAAGTTTGATTTCGACGGCAGCGGGGCCATCGAGTTCAATGAGGCAGGGCGCAGGGCGCAGCGGATGTTGGTCCCCACGTCTTCTACAACATCTTACACCCATGCTCGCCACCTCATCTACTTCCTGCTGCATCTTACACCCGTGTTTCGTGATTTGACCTCATTGCCTATAATAGTGCGCATTGCGTTGGTTAATTTTTGTCATGCGAGCGCCATGGGGCTCGATGAAGGTTATATAAACCACGGAACATTACTGGGGCTCAATAATGGACAACATTAATTGAATTATGCGGGGCAGTTGGTATGACCTTGGCATTCGTTCGCGCGGCTGATAAGGAACGCGGCACCGGCGCCGCAGCCCCAGATCCAGAGCGCCGTGTCGCTCATCAACACCAAGCTCTACTCAGGGTACCACACGCTGGAGGAGGCGTTCAGGGCAATGGACACTTCGGGCAGGGGGGTCATCGAGAGCAGCACTCAACCGACGGTGCATCTCCTCCCCCATATGAGCATTCACCCTGAAGGTCAGTCATGCTCCGACATCGGTCGAGTACTTCTTATCAATGACCCTCCTACCCATGCACCCTGAAGGTGAGTCTGCTTCGATCTCGGTCGAGTGCTTATTCTCAATGATCCTCCTGCCCATTTACCCTGAAGGTTAGCTATGTTCTGATCTCGATCGAGTGCTTGTTCTCAAAGACCCTCCAGTCAGGCGACGGCATCATCAGCCGGGACGAGCTGGTCAAGGTAGGGCGGTACAGGTTGACGGGGGGTTGACCGCGCCTGGATTCAGCGCTTGAACCTACAATGTGATGAACCGCTTTCAAACTTTGCTGTCATTTTCGACTTGCGACGCTACATCAAGGGCCTGGCGGGCGTGCAACTGAATATCTCACCGGCGGAGGCGGAGGTGCTGCTGGCACACTTCGACAAAAACGGGGACGGCAAGGTTGTGTACGGCGAGTTCTTAGGCCTCATCGCCAGCGCCGCGTGACACCCCGCTCCATCAAAATCGGCTTTGCATTCATCATATATGATTAATTTTACATTTTACAGCGTTCTAGCCACTTGGCACTCGCATGGTGAAGCTCAACCCTTAAACTAATCCCCTCCGCCATTTCAAGCGTCTAGACTCTAGGTCTGTCAGGGCTTAGGCCTATCAATTCTACGGCTACTTAGCGTTGTTGTTACATTAGGCTTCAGCAATCTGCACTGGTTTGTTCCAGCACAAGAGCTCATGAAACACACTAAATAGCCGCGGCTCTACTCGTGCTCACATTAAATGAAGGGGCGAATAAAATACATTGATATATCTTTGTTGGGCATGGCCCACCAAAACACCCATAATTAAGACTGACAGTCAATGTCGAAATACCCCCCCCTCTTCAGTTTGCAGTTTACTTTTTGCCCTTGGTTTTGGATTTGACTTTAGGCGACTTCGAAGCACCGTTGGTGACACTCCGTGGTGTAGCGGCACAAGTTGGATTTGAAAGCAAACAATGAAAGCGGTCCATCGTATCTTAGTTTCAAGAGCATGTACCCAGGCACTTTTAATGTGGATATCATCGGTTCAACCAGCACCGCCCTACCGTGGAGCGTTCTGATCTTGAAGCGCATGAGTCGCCAAAGCGTCGTCTGCGGCCGGCGCCCAGGTGTAGCGGCGTAATATGAGATTGAAAGCGAAAATCGAAAGTACTTCAACATAATTCAGTTTCAAGCGGTTAGCTCCAGGCGCTTTCAACGTGGGTATGATGGGGTCAACCTGCACGTCCTACACGGTCCGACCCCCTCTACCATAAGAAACTGAGGGATCAAATCGCGCCAAACCTCGATTTTTCGAAATGGTCGATTTGAGCAATTAACAACTCAGGCAGCAAAAGCCCAGCCGGTTGGTCGGTCGACAAATTTCCGGATCCGGGATATCTCCTCCAAACCTGAGTGATTCTTATGGTAGAGGGGCTCGGCGCGAGTAGGCCCTACCAGCATTTGCTCCACCTGCTGTGCCAGCATGCCCTCCATCGAGGCACCGTTGGCGTGACCCCCCTCCAGCTCACTGACGCAGGCTGCCAGATCACTGACGCGCGTTTCCAGCGCTGCGATCTCGAGGTCTTTATCCCCCGTCGCCACCATCACGCAGGGCCTTGTACTAGTTTGAATATACTCAGTGTCGGGTTTGGTGCCCCAAGTGCGATAGGCCTAAACTCTGACAGACCTAGTGCCTAATCTGTAAACCGTACTATATATAGTATCTCGTACTACCGTAGTAAGTAGGCGTTTGGCGAGTCAGTACGCCTACTTGCTACGTTAGTACGAGATACTGTATATAGTACGCTTTACAGACTGGGCACTAGAGTCCGGCCGCATGAATTGGGAGAGGGGGTTGGCCAATGCTCACAATGTGAGCGCTGTTGGGCTCGATGAACTAAGTTAAAAAAACTCAGTGTCAGGTTTGGTATCGAATGTGTGAAGCCTGTGCGACCAATGTCAACCTGAACCGTCCAAAACGACATCAAGCTGACCAACGGTCAGGTGGAGCTACCCAAAAGGCATTGGTGTAAGGCCCGACCTTCACGGCGTCATCCACCTGGGATTGCACCATGTTGAGCTCGGTTTCCGCGAACACCGCGCGTCCCTCTGCTGCCGCCAGGCGCCTCTCACTGTCCTCCAAAGCAGCTGCAGAAAATACAGCAGCCGTCGAGGTTGCAGCATCCGCAGCGGCCGCATCAGCGGCAGCGGCTGCAGCAGACGCCTCCGCAGCAGCAGTCCGGGCCTCCGCCGATTTTGCGCGCTCCTCCGCCGCCGCCACGCGCCGCTCGCTATCTTCCAAAGCAGCTACAGCATCCGCCTCGGAAGCCAGCCCATCGTCACGCAGGCACTTGACTTCGGCATCAGAGGCGGCGAGCTGGCGCTGCAGGGATACGATAGCCGCGGTCTGGGCGTCGCCCTGGAAAGCTGTCGCCTCAGCCACCTTCACCCTCACTCGCTCATCCACCGCAGCCTCATTCAAGGCCATCGCCTCCGCCACCTTCAGCCCCACACGCTCATCAACATCAGCCTCGGCTGCCGCAGCCGCCTCCGTCGCAGCTGCCTGGATTTCCCTCGCAGCAGCCGCATCAGCGACAGCAGCGGCAGCAGCCGCCTCCGCCGATACAGCACGGCCCTCCGCTGCCGCCACGCGCCGCTCACTGTCGTCTGCAGCAGCCGCAGCAGCCGCCTCGGAAGCAGCGGCCTGGGTGTCCCTGGCAGCAGCAGCATCAGCGACAGCAGCGGAAGCAGCCGCCTCCGCCGATGCTGCGCGGCCCTCCGCCACTGCCACACGCCGGTCACTATCCTCCGCAGCAGTTGCAGCCGCCGCAGCAGACGACGCGGTAGCAGCCTCGGTAGCAGCGGCCTGGGTTTTCCTCGTAGCCGCACGTCCCTTCGCCGTTGCCAGCGCTGCCTCCGCTGATGTCGCGCGTTCCTCCGCCGCTGCCACGCGCCGCTCGCTGTCCTCTGCAGCAGCCGCAGCCGCCGCCTCGGGAGTAGCGGTCTGGATTTCCCTCGCAGTAGCCGCAGCAGTCGCAGCCTCCGCCGATACCGCACGTCCCTCAGCCTCCGCCACCGCTGCCTCCGCTGATGCCGTGCGCCGCTCGCTGTCTTCCGCAGCGGCTGCTGCAGCCGCAGCAGACGCCGCAGAAGCGGCCAAGGTTTCCCTCGCAGCAGCCGCGTAAGCCTCTGCCGACACCGCGCGTCCCTCCGCCGCCGACACGCGCCGCTCCCTATTGGATAGCGCCTCCGCCTCATCAGACTCCCCAGCCCTCCTCAACCTCGCAGCAGAGTCTCACACTGCAGTAGGTTCATGGTCAGAAGCAGGGGCTTACACTCGTCCAGTTTCCGGCTTAACGTAAGCACCTGCTTGTGGGATGCGCCAGGTGGTCAAGGTGTTTTCGTGACAAAAAGCGTCTCAGGTTGATCTGAAAGTGGACGAGTTTGAGCCCCTGGTCAGAACTACTAATGGCTATCCCGACCGAGGCAGAGATGTATCGGTACACTATGAGCATGCAGTCAGGGGATGCTGTGTCAGGTCATGGACATGTGTACGGGTGCACTATGAGCAAACAGTCCGGCCCTGCCTCGCCGCCAGCTTCGCAGCCAACTCCGCATCCGGCCCGTCGCTTGCCATGCCCCCTTCCATGATCGCCCGGTTCTGATTGGACGAGGAGTTGCGGCCAGGGATGCTAAACTCCCTCTGCCCCTGGAACCAGGGCCTGTCACTCTACACCATTTCCACCTCAATTTGAGCCGTTTCATCCCCAACGCCACTAGTGCCTGGTCTGTACTCCGTACTAGACATGTGGTACGGTTGGAATCCGGTGATTTGGCCAAAAGTCATATGTGTTTTGGTGATTTGGCAAAAATTAAGACGGTGCTACAAATTAAGATTCGTATTACAGAACAGACCAGGCACTAGAGCTAAGCCATTTAAGTCGGTCCTTGAAAAGCTCAGCAAACAGTCAGGGAAGGAGGCCATGCCGTGACTCCATTGGTCGTTATCGCCCGCCGGATGGGACTGGGCGCCCGGGCGCTGGGCGGAGGCTGGTCGGGACTTGGCGTGGGTCGGTCGGGGAACAAGGGCCGGTCGGACGCGGGGGAGGAGGGCAGTGACCCCCGACGCACCCGACCCCTGCTCGGCGGAGTGTCAGACAGACCGGGCTTCTTCTGCGGCGAGGGAGTGGCCGGCGCCGGCCGGGGCATCTCTGACTTCTCATAGGAGGGTCATTCAGAACAAGCACTCGACCGAGATCGGAGCATGACTCACCTTAACGGTGAATGCTCGTACAGAGTGAACGCTCATATCGATGCGCGGAGGAGGAGGAAGAGGAGGAGGGGGAGGAGAAGGAGAAAATTGAACGTCGCGTCGATCGAGTGCTTGTTCTCAATTTCTCGATAACCCCCCTGCCTCGTACAACAGCTCGTTCTCGCCCTCCAGGAGCTCCTTCTCGCGCCGCACCTGCGCCAGGTTGGAGGCCAGCTCAGCCGCCCGCCAGGGGCTTACACTCGTCTAATCATCGGCTTTACGCGAGCACTTTTTGTGGGAAACGCTGAGTGTTTTCATTGACATCAGCGACAGTATCCAGTCGTCACTCTGCTCCAGTCTGCCACGCGTAAGTAGCAGACCGGAATTATGCTCCAGTCTGGATACAGGCTGTACTAGTACTGCCGATGAAACGGCTGAGTTCGATGCTGAGGAATGGACGAGTGGAAGCCACCTGCCTGCCGCGTCAGCATGTGCTCCACCTGCTTGGCCAGCATGTCCTCTATCTCATTTCCCGCCCCGCCGCCGCTGGCGTCCCGCCGGTTCAGCTCGATGCGCAGCGCCCCCACCTCCTGTGAGCAGAGTACCGCTATACATCAGGCTCCACACCTCAATGACAGAAAATCGTCCCAAGAAACGGGCGTCTAACGTGTGGTGGATGACGCGGCGAGCACCGGCGAGCACAGGTATACTATGTGGTGGATGGAATGTCGTGGAGAGCACCGGTGCACGTCATCCACCAAGAGCTGTGCTCCACACATCACATGGTGACACCTGACTTAAGAAACGAGGGTCTGACATGCAGTTAACGACGTGGCAGGGGTAATCTGGCGAGCCTGACCTGCTCCAGCGAGTTGCGCTCGGCGCGCAGCGCGTCCATTGAGTCCACCTCGTCCCAGGGCCTGGCGTATACTGCTCGCCACGTCATTCACCACATAGTGTATCGGTCAGGGGCTTACTTGTTCACTTCCCAGCTCAACGTAAGCATTTTCTGTGGAATGAATTGGGTGGATTCAGTGACAAAAAACAGCTCAAGTTGAGCTGGGAAGTGGACGAATGGAGGCCACGATACCGGTGCACCTCATAGGATGCCATGTAACTCAAAAGTCAAAGGTTCAAAATGCACATGATGACATGGCTAGCAACATCTGCCAGGCCCTGCCAGCTCCTCCTGCCGCTTATGCCGCAGTTTGAACCCTGGCGATTCCGCCTCCACATTCCCGTCAACTTCCAACAGATTTCCACCAACTCTGGGGGTAGGGTACGGCAGATATTGCTCGCCTCGACATAGGAAGCCATTCAATTTCATGAAGGAGTGTTGGAAATGCGTTGCATGGCGTGGTAGGTAATATCTGCCAGGCCCTGCCCATTGGCTCCGGCGGTTGGCTTGGACGGCGAGCTGGATTCTGACTTGGAATATGGCGGAATCTTGGGAGCGAATGTGGACTGGGGAGCGGATGTGGACCGCAGCGGCGGCGACGGCCGCGGAGGCTTCCCCCCGCCGCTGCTGCTGGGTGTTTGCTCATAGTGTACCGCCCCCACCCCTCCACCGCTGCTGCTATGTCTGTTGCTAGTGGGTGTTTGCTCATAGTGTACCACCCCCACCCCTCCACCGCTGCTGCTGCGTCTGTGCTGCCCGTGCCCGAAGCCACCCCAAAACATATTGCTGCTCCCAGGTGTAGCGGCGCAAGTTGAAACTAAGAGCAAAACTTGACAGCAGTTTACACATTTTCGTCTCAAGCGCCAAGATTCAGGCGCTTTCAAGGTGTGTTCCATCGGTTTGAACTCAGTGTCGGATCTGGTATCGAGGGTATAGTGTCGAATCACGTTCGACCAATCAGAACTGTCCATTGCGAGAATCCCACCGACTGCCTCGCCGAAACTCCGACCAGGTTGCCATCCTTGAGTCAATAGACCCTCGAGATCGAGGAGATAAACATGACCGGTCACTCCTGCGCTAACCTGCACCGCCCTACCCAGGTGCTTTCATGTTCTCCTCCCGGCCCCTATTCTCGTCGCCGCTGCCGGTCGGGCTAGTACCAGCGCTGCTCCTCAGCGTAGCGGCGCAGGTTGAAAATTGAAAGCGAAGTGTGAAAGCGGTTCGTCACATTTAGGCGTCAAGAGCTGACACCAGGCGCGGTCAAACCAGGGTCAACCTGGGGTGCTCCTGCACCGCCCCACCGCGGCGGTGTGGGGGTGCCCGCCCAGCCCCCGTCTAATCCTGCTAACAGGGCCTGACGCGGCGTTCCGATTCCAACTTGACTGAAAACCTTTCGAGGCTCCGGGTGGGTATGACTGTAATTGACAGCGGTTTCAGCCATACAATCTACGCGGTACGCACCCCTCTACTTTAAGATCACGACCCCCCTAAACTGGGGGGTTCAGTGTGATCGTACCGGATGCCAGAACAACGCCGACCGGCTGACCGCCGACCGGCTGAACGCCGACCGGCTGACCGCCCGGTTACAGTGCCTTCGCGAGTTACTAAACCCTCAACTAGTAAATCAGTGTGATTCACCCCTCAGTTCATTTTAAAAGGCAGAGAGGATCGTAACGCGTAGGGCTCAGCGACACAGTCGTCACAATCGAAACTACAACCATTGCAACAGCTGGCGATCAAGCCGGAAAGGGAAGGCCGTGCTGGACCCTGCCTGCTAATACACTCTCGGCCATCGCCGCCCCCGCCGCCGCCTCCACCGCCGCTGCCTCCGCCGACGCATCCTCCGCCGTCTCCGCCTCCGCCGACCTCGTCCTCCCCACCTCCGCCCCGGGCCCCGCCCCCGCCCCTGCCCCCGTCCTAGCACCCTCCTGCTCCTCCTGCTATAGCCAGATAAACAACGCGTACCACGTCATCACAACAAAATCGTACTCCAGAAACGCGGGTACACAAAGAGGCGCGGGAAGCGGTACGCATAAGTTCCTCAGCCCCCGTCATGGGATGCGGCTCAATGCAATAAACGAGGGTGCGCCGCGCATGTTGTACTCCGCCCCGCCTCGTCCTCCACAGGCGCCACCCCCTCAAGCGCCAGCGATTGCTCGTCCACCTGCATATACAGGACGTCGACCTCATCGTGCAGGTGCTCGTTCTCACGCTCCAGCTCCGCCAGCCGCCGCGCCATCTTCACCTTCTCCGTGTGCAAGTGTGTCACCGTAGCCAAGGGACTTACACCTGTTACGTTTCCAGCTCAACTTGATCAGCTTCGAGGTGGGCTCAACGTGAGTGATGTCACGTGGTGCCAGTGACATCACGACGAGGGCGTACAGGTCATCTCAGTCAGGACGCCATGTCGTTTCAGAGAGGAAGATGCAGCGAGTGTGAACGGGTGCTTCACGAGCACATGGTCAGGAGGCCGTGTCAGGCCAGGGAGGAAAACACGGCGAGTATGCACTGGTACTCTACGAGTATGAGCAAACTGTCAGGAGTCAGCACGCCCTGCCTGCAGCATGAGCTGGTCGTCCTGCTCCACGAACTCATTCTTTTCTTTCGCGGCTTTGACGTTGCTGGCCTGCTTGGCATGGAGCGCGGCACGGCGCGCCTCGTTGTGCGACTCGTCCTCATTTCGCACCGCGATCAGCGGCTTGTCCTGTAGGGTGGCGCGGGGGATGGTAGAGGAGTTAAATGAGAGTGAGGAGGCGGAGGAGAGAGCGAGAGGAGGGAGATGAGGGAGATGAGGGAGAGGAGGGAGAGGAGGGGGACGAGGGTGAGAAGGGAGGGACGCACCTGCGGCAGAATTTCGAGGTTCATGATGGCGCAGCAGCGGCGGAACACCGCCTCGCAGCAGGGTCATTGCAAACAAGCACACGAACCGATATCGGAGCATGACTCGCCAGGTACCTTAAGAGTGACTGCTCATAAGGCGCGCAAATAAGTAGTCAGGAGGAGGAGGAGAATCAACTTCGGTGGAGTGCTTGTTCTCAACAACCCACCCTGCCTCGTTGTCGTCGAAGTCGCACAGGATGTTCTGCCGGTACTTGGTGTGCATTTCCTTCGTGCAGGGACTTACGACGAGTCCCTTCTCAGTTCAACGTGTGGGACTGTTTGCTCATAGTGTACCGGTGTACTGTGCACACTCGCCGCGTCCTCCTCCCTGGCCTGCCCACTCGTCGGGCCCTGACTGTTAGCTCATAGTGTGGCCTTTGCTCGTTCTCTTACGGGAACTCAACTTGCGAACATGCCGAAAGTGTCACAAGTTGCGCTATCAGGTCCACCGCTGCCAGAGGTTCCAGAGACAACGCGGCTCAAGTTGAGAAGGGAGCTAGTGCGGAGACTGTCAAATTTTGCGGAGTTGACTTTAGCTAAAACCGTGGATAAGTGGACTCGTCGACATGACATGTCACTTCACTCGGTAAACATAGTCTTCGAGGTATTGCGAGTGGTTGGAAGCGACGCAAAGCGACGCGCGTGCACGGCGCGGGCGCAAATATAGTACCGGCGACTCCCTTCAGGGACGCTAGTTGCGCTTCCAGCGCCGCCCCCGCCGGTGGCTTCAGGCAGTCAGGTGAGGTAAACGCGGCTCACGTTGACCCGGAAAAAAAGTGCGGCATGTATTACTCGTGAAGGCCTCGCCAGCGCGTTGTAAGGGAACTCTGCGGTGGGCACCCGCACGATTTGAATCTGATCGCGCGGCATCACGAACTGGTAGGCCGTTCCGAACATCCCCGCCGCGGCGACGAAGCGCGCGCGCTTCGCGTCCACGTCCAGGGTGCCGAACAGGTTCAGCCCGTCACCGAGGGTCCCTACAGACAACACATATTCGCATGCCATGTCATGTTAGCGTTAGGAGTGGCCGTGGACGGCGCGGGGGCCGTGGTGGCCGCGGGGGGTCGTTCGTCAGCTCCACGTCGACGTTCCAGGGCGTGGTACTGCCCAATGCCAATGCCGGGTCCACGTATGACGCGGTTTGCGGAAGATGAACGCTGAGGGCACGACTTGTGGGTCGTGCGCGGGGGGGCACGAGCGATGCTGGCTTAAGGCTTGCCATTGAATACAAAAAGTGGAGGACGACATGACGAGGCGAGCAACATCGGTCAGGTCCCACCGTCGCCGCTGCTCATCACGTAGCTGCATTGCCACTTCTTCGCCAGGTCCGAAGCCATGCTGCCGCGTTTCACCGGCTCCCCGGCCCCGCGGGACAGCCGAGGCGAGGGCGGGGGTTGGTGCGAAACAAAGAGGTCGTCGTCGTCAGCTCTGGTCGATGGCGAAGGCGAGGGTGAAGAGAGGCCGGGGGGTGTCGGCTGGCGCCGACAGGCGGGAGAGGGTGCGAGCCTCCCACCTCCGCCGCCGTCGGTGCGCACAATCTTGCGAGTGCGCTCTTCCCACGACAAAGAGCGCGGCACGCAGACGTCGGGGGGGGGAAGAAGTCCGGGTGCCGGGGGGAAAGAAAGAGTGAGATCGCCAGCTGGTGGATAAAATCCGTTCAACGTTCGTCGAATGGTGTTATGCGCTTATCCGGCTTGAGGTTCCCATCCCCCACCCCCCTTTCACAGCACATCGCGAGGCGCCCCACTTGCGAGCAACGACAAGTGCCCTCCTTGACCTAACACCCGACGTCCGCGTGATAATCTGCTGTCGGCCCGCGCGTCCATCGTTCCTTGTCGCGAAGGGTGAAACCCGGCCGGCTTAACCACGAGCTCGTCAGATCTGACGGAGAGACTCCTTCGCTCAGTCGCTCGAGCAACCCACTCAGGCTCGGTTGCTCCGTCAGATGGCGCCGAGTCGCCAGGAGCGTCGCAAGGCAGAACGTGTCGCCCTTAAGCGCGCGCAGGCCGGCAACAGAGCCGAGGGAGCCGCGGGAGCTGCCGCCGCTCTCGCGAACTTGAACGTGAACCCGCTTGGCCATTGGACCACGCAAGCAGAAAATCCCGCGGTAGGGCCTGGCAGATATTGGACCTTTTGGACGTCCCTGGATTCACCAACAAACGAGAGGTTCAGAGTGCTTAAAAAAAAGCAGCGAGTGACTCCCGCCTGGCCCTACTCCTCGGTGCTGTTTGAAGCGCTCGGAGCCGCGGTCGTGAAGCAGGGGGCCGCCAAGGGGGATGCGGAAGCCCAGTTCAGCCTGGGTTCCCATTTAGTGTGTAAAGCGGATGGGGGAGTGGCGCCTCTGGGCAGTTCTGGCAGATCGCCACGGGCAGACGTAGGGTTGGCACTTTGCACCGCGCAGTTTCCAGTTGCTCGCCAGACCGAGACGGGACGATGTGATCACCCGATTTCAACTGATGCACACATGCATTATTCGCGGATGCGATACCCTGGTCACAGGAGGGCGTGGCGCTTCTGGAGAAGGCGGCCAGGCAAGGGCACGTGTACGCTATGAATACGTTGCGAAGCATTCACCGCACGAGAACGGAATACGAGCAAAGCCTTGAATTGGGCCACTAAGGGCGCCCAAAGCGATGCCCAAAGCGATGCCCAAAGCGATGTTCGACCTCGCCTTCTGTCTCGACACGGGCGAGGGCGTGGCGGCGCCTGACCACCCGGCGGCGGCGGGCTGGTACCGGTGCGCGGCAGACGCGGGCCACGGGTGGGCGGCTACCAACCTCTCCAACATGTACACTCTCGGCCGCGGTTGGGCCCGGCAGATAACGCCTGCCTCGTTTTCTTCCTCACTATAGACCCTGGTATCTTGAGTTACACAGCACCACATGTCGTGGCGGGCAATATGTGCGAGCCCCTAGGACGCGGCGTCACGCGGAGCAAGCGGCGGGCGATGCAATGGATGCGCAAGTCCGCCGATAATGGCCACACCGACGCGTGCGGGTGGCTCGCCGCTTGGATGTACGCAGACCTTCCCTATGCCCGCGAGGTTGGGCATGTTGGGGAGGTTGCTGGAGTCGCCACGTCGGCTGGGGTCACGGAGGGGCACGACGTTCCCCTGTCTGTCTTGACCGGCGTGTTACATTGGTTGCGGAAGGGTGGTCATCCAATCGACCATCTCGACTGGTTTCGCACACGATTGCTGCAGGGGGATAAGCATTGCCGCAACGAGGGGTGCGAGGTTATGGGCCCTCTGAAGGACTTCAAAGTTTGCCCGCAGTGCAAGACCGCCCGGTACTGCCGCGACGCGTGCCAGAAACAAGATTGGAACGCGGGTGGGCACAAGGAGAAATGTGGGACATTCGCATATCATAGAAGTTCATGAGGGCGAGGGATGTAGATCGTAGCTAGTGGGTGACGAAGGGGGAGACCCAGCGGCTAGCTAGCAATGTGCACGTTAGTCCGCTTCGAACCGGGCACCGTTGCCACGTAAGTAGCTTCACATTTTGGTTATGCTCTCTGGTTTAGGATACTCGGTCCATCCTTTAGCCTAGATTGTTTCGGAGCACACAAGTTGCGCACACACACAGAATACTGAAGACTCACGGAACGAGGCTACGTGGCATCACGACGGTCGTTTGACAATAGTCAGAGGAACCAAGTTGAGTTCGAACTTCGAGGGAACAGCTGATACAGTGGTGAATATGGTGCACGGCGGCGGCATCATGGGGCGGTGCAAGTTGAAAACAGTCCAGGCCGTGTTGACCGTGTCTGGTCTCAGCTGTGTAGGGTTGCCGGGCACCTTCTCACTCCCTCTTCCTGCTTATGTACCAGGTCCGAGTACCTCCTGCGTGTTGGTGTGTTGAGCAATTTCTGCTGGATCATATGTCGCAAACGAACTCCCCCACCTACACAGATCGGGCCTGTGCCCCAGCATGTAACTAGAAAGGTGGGAAAAATACCCACCTTTTTCTTTTCGTTTTTTCATGATTACCACGTGTTTGATCACTGGGAACCCATTCCCTCGGGAATTTCGAAAATCTTCATAAATCACGTGCGAATCGCTTCGCTAGGAGGGGAAATATCACACGTGTTAGTGACAAGCTGGGGCACAGGCCCGATCTGTGTAGACCGCCATCCTGGTGATTATGTATCGGGAATGGCGACACTGACAACCGCCCATTGCGCGCACACGGGCACGCACGTCAAACACAGCACACACACCCGACGACACACCACGCAGGACGGTGGCGACACACACATACACACGCGGTCACGCACCAATGACAATGTTGGTACTAAACGAACTGATCGCTAGAGCTATGGCCTAAAACTAAGCCTACGTACTGCTATGAAAACTAGCTAGCCAGCTAAGGAGGCAGGGTACGAGGCGACGCTCTAAAATTTAAAAGGCGCAGACCAGAGCGTTAGCTCCTAGCCTAAATACAGGCCATACCATTATTTCTGCCGATGAAATGAGAACGATGATCAAAGTCTCGCACAACCAACTCTCTGTCACCTCTTGCCTTTACCTTTGCGTTTCTTTCCGCCTCCACCGCCACCCCCTTTCCCCCGCTGCAAACCGCTGAGCTCTACCGTGAACTCCGCGAAGCGATCCATGACGAGAAGCTGCTCGCCCTGCCGTGCGCGCACCGACTCTGCATCCTCCTCCCGCAGCCGATCCGACATCGAATCACTGACAACGGCGGCACCGGCGGTAGCAGAATCACCGGCGACGGCACCATCCTCGGGGTCTTCCGCGAAAGAAACCGCTCGAACACCATGACCTTCAGCTTCAGTTCCACTTTCAGATCCAGGTTCAGCAGCGGCCTCACCCGCTTCCACCCCCGCGCTCCCCACCCCCGCGCTCCCCACCCCTGCGCTCCCCACCCCTGCGCTTCCCACCCCCGCGCTCTTCACCCCCACGCCCACGCTCCCCGCCCCTGCGCCACCTACCTCAGCCACCGCAACACCAAACGACCCCGATCGCGCCGCCGCCGCCGAGGCCGCGGCCGCCACGGCAGCGGCGCTTCGGCCCGGAACCTTTCGTTCGCCGACGAAGGTGAGCCGCCGCACGTACACCTTGGCCTCACGCTCTAGCGCCGCCAACCAGGGGCTTAAACTAGTCCACTTTTTGGCTCGACGTCAGCACTTTTTGTGGGTTACGTTGGGTGATTTCTGAGTTTCAGCGGCAAAACGGCTCAGGTTAGAAATGACAGCTTAAGACCACCCCCTTAGACCAACTCGGGGCACAGATTCGGTTTTTGCATTGCTCGTGGCATTGCTCTTGAATCCGGCGGGACTTGAACCCGCGAGTACATAGTACAGTGGTTGACTTCTGACATAATCGTTGATAACAGAGAGCTGAGAAGTGGCAGCGTGAAAGCCTCCGCCGCCAACGCCGCCGCAGAGGTGAACGAGTGGAAGACCCCAAAGCGGATCAGGTTGAGGTGAGAATTGGACGAATGTAAGACCCTGCCGCTAACGCCGCAGCGGACTTGGGGTCCGGCGTCGGAAGTAGGAGGCTGACGCCCCGCGCCGCGCACCCTGGCCGCCCGGCGCGTCCCGCTCGGTGCGCGTAAGAGTCGGCGTTCCGGGGCAGGTCCGCGTGGACCACCAGCTCGACACCGGGCAGGTCCAGACCGCGCGCAAGAGCCCGGCTGGAGTTATGTTTAACGTATCAGGCGGGCGTCATTTAACTCAAGAAGCGAGGGTCGGCGAATGGTCTTGCAGGTGACCCCGAGCAATGTCTGCAGGTGCCTGGTCGGACATGGTACTGCAGGAGTATTTGGTACTACCTGTCATACCTTGATCAAATATGATTTTGGTACCACCAGGTGCAAGACATCAGGCGGGTGGCGATGGATAAGAGCCATTGGCAAAAGTGGCCTATTGGCAAAAGTAGGCTATCGGCGGCAAAACAGCAGCCCATTGGCAAAAGTAGCTAGCAGTCCATTGGCAAAAGTAGCCTATTGGCAAAAGTAGCCTATTGGCAAAAGTAGCCTATTGGCAAAAGTAGCCTATTGGCAAAAGTAGCCTATTGGCAAAAGTAGCCTATTGGCAAAAGTAGCCTATTGGCAAAAGTAGCCTATTGGCAA